>ERZ780198.974-NODE-974-length-28874-cov-3.449634_pt1 | contig 28874 bp, 23 predicted proteins | sample MGYA00510979_ERZ780198 | MGnify/ENA primary metagenome ERZ780198 (study PRJEB29588, sample SAMEA2158039) | human gut metagenome | biome: human gut; feature: human-associated habitat; material: faeces | place: Denmark | collected 2008/2010 ...
GGTTCATTATGCAAGGTTTCGCAGATATTCTTCCACATTCTGATACTGAATGCCATTTACCACTTGGCTTTTCCCTCGATAAAGGACGAACTTCCCGCTGATCGGGCCGTAGCGGTGCTCGGTCTGGGCGCATTTTTGCTCGTCGACCAGATGGCGGTACTGCTGCGGGACGGCTTCTTCACTGTGCTTTATCTCAAAAATTCGGCAAGAACCTGCTTCCGGGTCAAACACCACCATATCAAACTCGCCTACGGGGAATTGCAGGACGAACACCTGCTTCTTGGGGTTTGCCAGCTTGGTTTCCAGCAGGACGATGTCCTCCAACATCCGCCCTTTGATCTCGGTCAGGATGCGCTGCTGCACGGCGGTGCGCTCCGCCAGAGACAGTGCGCTGAACGTCTCATCCAGCAGCAGACTGCGGATCAGCGCATCCGCCTGCGCATAGCGGAGTCCCGGCTGCGCGATCACCGTGCGTCCGGACTTCGTGCTGACATCCGGCAGGTGCAGCACGTCGATCTCTCGCGTTAAGTCCAGCAAGTCCAGATACTCCTTGATCTCCGCCGCGTGAACATCGTCCAGCGCCACGGTCTGCTCTGCCCTGTTGCGGATCTCCAGCAGCTTCCGCAGGCTGTCGGTGACAAGCGCAAGGTCGATGCGGTCGAGGATGTCCGTCGGGTTCTTCCGATCCCGGCGCAGGTTGCTGGCGGAAATGCCAAGGTCGTGGGACTTCCAATCCTGCGACAGCACCTCCAGCGTGAAGCGGTGGTTGATGTCCTCCACCACCCGGTTGATGGCGCTGGTCAGCTCGCCCTTCTCGTATAAATCCCGCAGATGGCGGAAATGCCCCTCGTACTGATAGCAGCGCAGGGAGTGCTGGATGTTGCGGGCAATGGCGGTGTCCACATATTCGTCGGTGCTTTCCTTGCTGGCAAAGGTAGAGGTCTCGTTGTAGTGAACGCCGCCGAGACTCATGGTGCCGCCGTAGCGGATATACTCATCGATGCCGTGAACGCCGAGGACAGTTTCAAACTCTCGGTAAGGGATGAATGTGGTGTGCAGCAGGATGCAGCGGTCGTAAAGCTGCTCGTCCTCGGTAAAGAGAAAGCCCAGCGAGTCCGTGCCGGAGAGCACGATCTTCATGCCGCAGGCTGCGAACACATCAGAAAACAGCGCCGCGCCCTCGATGAAATCCTCCATCAGCGTCACTTCATCAAGAAACACATAACGAAAGCCTTGTGCTTCCAACAGCTTAAGGTCTCGATTTACATCCACCAATGTATCCCTTGCGGTGATCTGAATAAATGCCGACTTGGCAAGGTCTGCATCGTTCATCTCCGCAAAAATCTGACGAATCATGGTGGTCTTACCTGTCCGGCGCAGACCGCAGAGAATGAATACCTTGTCCTGCGGCTCGCCGTAGACAAAATCATGCAGCTGCCGGAAGCACGCGCGCCTGCGATAACCGAGAACAGATGCCGCAAAGGAACGCAGGGTTTCACCGGTGCGGATATTTGTGGTAAATGCGGAGAGGCTTACAGATTTTGTCTTATGCATTTGTTTTTTTAGCGCTTTTAGCCTCTGCTCCAATTCCTTCCGCTGCGCAATCTGCGCACGGAAATTCTCCAACTCATCCGTAGGAATATACTTCTCCCGCCGTTTCTTGTTCTCCGTCCAACGGTGGTAGAAGTATGCCTTTCCGTTCACTATTTTTTTCGTAATAGAACCAGCCGGCAACTTTGCAATCTGCTGTTCCAGCTCCGCCGCCCGGGCTTGGATTTCGAATTGTTCCATGGCACACCTCTCGTTTATTCGTGATATTCTATACAAAATTATACCCTATTATACCCTTAAAGTAAAGGGTATAATAGGGTGTCGTTTATCTCCCTCACTCTGTCCCGATGCCCAGCTCCTGAAACAGTGCTTCGACATCGTCCACGTACGGCGCAATTTCGTCAAAGACATTGTAAGAGGTATAGAGGGAAAGGATGCGCTCCTTCGGCGCGGCGCCGAAGCTGAGCGTCCCGCTGCGGTCAACCGGCGGCAGTTCCCGATACGGCAGCTGGATCCCCGGCCTGCAGGCATAGACCTCAGCGTTCATGCCATAAGCATAACGCGCGTCACGCATCCATACATACAGATAACCGCGTTGATTCCGGCTAAACAGCGGATAAGAGTACCGCGCTTTGAGATAAGCTCTGGTCATCGTCGATTCCCCGATCCAAGGTGTGACAATCGTCTCTTTCTCTACCTGCGGCACTGCCGTCAGCAGCTTGCCGCCCCGCTCACAGAAGACGCGGCCGCCGTATGCCCCGTCCCACTCATGATTGGACAGGAGGCTTGCGCCGTCTGCGATCCACGAATGCGGCTTTCGGATTCCCTCATCTAAATACGCATAGAGGAAAAACGCTTTTGCCTCTACACCCGCGGTCTGCACATAGATGATACTGCCCTGCATTTTTGAGGAACGCTCCCCATTCTGCGCCTCATCGTAATCGATGACGCGAACGTTCAGAATTTCGCAGCCTTGCAAATCCGCAAGATCCTCGTCCGCGATCTGGGCGAGTAAATCCGCGCGGAACCCCTTGGCTTCCAAACTTTCTCGCAGCGCACGCATCGCAGCCGCATGATTTTTTTCCGCCTGCCCCTGCTGCGCATCCGATTCTCCTGCCGCCTCTGTTTCCGCTTCCGGCGGCAGCGCTGCCTGCGTCTGCGTCTGGCTTGCAAGCCCGGCTTCCTGCCAGTCTACCGGTGTATCATGAAACGCAATATTGCAGGCCATCAAGCCAACAATGAAGAATACCGCCAGCCCCACCCACAGGCGTTTTTCGGAGACACACACAGGCGCCGCCTCCATCTCATAGCCGCTGTCTAGGATCGCGTCCGCAAGATTCAGAATGCTGCGCAGCGTTAAGATAAACAGCACAAGCATCGCGATCGCAAGAACGGTCATGTAATCCTGTCCGATACGGCTGCTAAGCAGCGTCAGCGCGATGACAGCCAGTTTCCAGAGTATGATCGGCAGAGTCGGGTTTGCTGCCTGTTTTTTACCCGCAGTGCTGCTGCGATTTACGGTCTGCATACCCTTCCCCATACAAGAAAGCACTGCAAGCTCTATCCCCGCGCCGACCCAGTTGTTCCATGCGGCGATCTCAACATACAGCGGAGACGCGCAGGCGAAGATCACAATGCTGTGATACAGCAGAGCGACCAGTGAAAATATCCATGCTGCACGCATCCAGCGGTTCACACAGCGCAACCCGCGCATACCGCTGTAGATCAAAATCGAACCGACCAGCGGTAAGATCCACGCAAGACCTAAAAAGTTCAACGTAATACTTCCCAGCACCAGACCTGCGATGATTCTCGTGATGAAATCCCGAAACGGCGTGATATCCGCGGCATAGATCCGCACGCATCCGGCAGCGGCGTCCGTATGATGTGCGTCCTTGTCGAACTCCGCACGCAGCAGTGCCTCCAGCATCGCATCATCCGGCATCCTTGCGGTGCCACGTGTCTCGTTTGCAATCGTATCGCGATGATCACGTATCGCTTTTTGCGCACTTTCGTCTCTTTTCGTGCCTTTCCTATTCCACATGCGTGCTGCCCCCTTTCCGCTGCCGCTCGATGTCCGCGAGCAATTTTTTCTTGATGCGATACAGCTTCCCCTCCGCGGCGCGCAGGCTCATTCCCGTCTCTGCCGCGATCTGTGCCATCGGCTGCATATAGTAATACCGCCGGAGAATCAATTTTTTCTCACCCTCCCGCAGTCCCTGCAGCGCTGCCGCAAGCTCCTGCAGATTTTCTCTGCGAATCAGGAACGCCTCCGGTGCGTCGTGATCCTCTGCTGCATCGCCGCGCCTTTCGAGCACCGCCGCGGCCTCTTCACTTCCTGCCAAAATCTGATGTTTCCGTTTTTTGATGAAATTCAAGGCGCCGTTTCGCGCGACCTTTGTCAGCCATGCTGTCAGCGACCCCTTGTTTTCATCGTAATATGCGTCGTATTTTTGTATGATGATTTCGCTGATCTCACTGAAACAATCCTCTATCAAATTTTCGTCCCCGACGATCGGCCGGATGATATAGCAAAGCAAACCGCGATATTCGGTCAGGACACGCGATACGTCCAACCTTGCGCCTCTGCCGCTGCCCGCATCTGATTTTTGTGTCCGGTTCTCTCGCATCTGCCGCCCTCCTTTCTATCCCTTTGCCCTATAATACAAGAAAGATTTTCAAAACCCACGAAAAAAATAAAAATCCCTGCCTGCTGCCCTCTCGGACTTGTGGATCAGGGATTTTTGCGCACACTTTTACGCCAGGTGTCAGCCTCGCATCGCACTGCGGCGTTCGAGCTTTTGTAAAATCAGAATCGCGATAAGCAGCACGCCGCCACCGATGCACCAGCCCGCCAGCACATCCGTCGGCCAATGCACGCCGACGTAGACGCGGCTCGGTCCGATTGCGATTGCCAGAATTCCGCAGACCCAGCTGAGCGCGGTTTTGAGCTTTCGATTTTGACAATGCTTTTGAATCAAATAAAGCAGCAACCCGTAAAAAACGATGGATGTCACCGAATGCCCGCTCGGAAACGAATAGCCGCCCTGTGTCACCAAATGAAAGACCTCATCCGGCCGCGCACGCAGCACGAGATGCTTCATCGGCTTATAGACTGCCACACCTCCAAGACAGGCCAGCGAGACCGGCAAGCCGTAGGTTTTTCGATTCGGCAAGAGCAGCAGAATCAGGCAGAACAGCACGATCGTCATAGTATCTGACAGATGCGTCAGCGCGCAGACGATCACATTCTGCACCGGCCCCCGCAGCGAAAAGAAAAAATTCTGTATGATAAGATCCGCCGGCGTTGGCATGGTTTCATAAACCGTACCTACCTGGTATGTAATCCATCCCGCGACCGCGAACAAAACGCAGGCACTCAAAATCAGCCCCGCGGTATATATCTGATGTTTTTCTGAACGATGCATAGAATCCCCTCTCATCCTTTTTTGCTTTATCTTACATCTTACAGGATTCCCGCCGGATTTGCAAGCATCCCCGCGAAAATTTACTTTATCGCAAGGCGCTTTGATGAAAATTTACTTTTCGCGATAGTGTAAAATAGTTGTGGAGTTTTTAGAGAAAAGAAAATAGAGATTAGCTCCAATGTGTTAAAATAAGAATTTGGAAAAACACTAACCAAAGGAGAAATCTCTATGGAAAACATTATACAACAAATTGCACTGGATTTGGTAGAAAAAATTACAAAAAAAGCTTTTGAAGCAAAAATTTCTGATATTGATACTTTAGCTTCGGATGTTCTTGCGGACTGCAAGATAGCCGCGTGCGAGATTCTGGAGGCTGCCGTAGCGCAGCTAAATGAATCCATACGCAAAGAGAAAGCTACGAGGAAGGAACTTGGGCTGATTCTCAAAGAAAAGAATCGCAAACGATCAATTTTGACGGAACTTGGCACTTTGAACCTGCCGCGAGATTACTTCTTTGATAAAACTTGCGACCGTTATGTTTTTGTCTTGGATGCAATGCTGGGACTTCAAAGATATGAACGCATCAGCGGCAATGTCAGAACAAGGCTTGTAACAGAAGCTACCGATGTCTCTTATGCCAAAAGCGCACAGATTGTAACCGGTGGAAGTGTCAGCCGGCAAAGTGTCGGGAATGCGATCCGCAAGCTTACGGTTTTGGAGAAAGAGCCGGACTGGATCGAAAAGAAGAAGGTCAAGGAACTCCATGTGTATGCAGATGAGGACCATGTGCATCTGCAGAAGCCAAAGAAAGAAGCCGGAAAGAAGGGAAAGATCGTTCCGCTGGTGAGCGTGACCGAAGGGACCGAGTCAAATGGGAGAAGGCGAAAAACGATCTGCCCGATGCATTTTGTGGATGAGCACTTTGACAGTAAAGCACTATGGAATACCGTCGAAGGCTACATCCAGAAAGCGTACGCCGTAGACAGCATCGAGAAGATCTATGTGCATGCAGACGGAGGAGGCTGGATCCGGAGCGGGCTGAAGGATTTTGCACAGACCGAGCATGTACTGGATGGATTTCACCTGGAAAAATATTTACGACGCATCAGCGTGCGATTTCCCAAGAAAAACCTGCGCATCCGGTTCTGCAAAGCCTTTGAACAAAACGATCGTAAGAAAGCGGATCAAATGCTACAGGAACTGTATGCGGAAGCAGAGGGCGACAAGAGGCAAACAAAAGCGGTGAAAGAGTTTGGAAGCTACATCCGAAACAACTGGGAAGAAATCGTGCGAAGAAAGAGGTTGGACATTCCGGGAAGCTGCACAGAAGGACAGATTAGCCATGTGCTGTCGGAAAGGTTCAGTCGGGACCCGATGGGCTGGAGCGAGGAATGCCTGGGAAAGTTAAGTCAGGCAAGAGTATACTTGAAAAATGGTGGGACGCTGACAAGAGAAGATTTCAAAGAGAAGGATGAGAAGCTTAACGGAAAAGAAAAATACCGAGAATATGCACAGCGGATGATGAAAGAAGCTGGCGAAGGCTGCTTTGATTGGAGTATCTTCGAAAAGCCGATCGTACCGATGGATAAAGCAAGCGGAACGCAAATCCTGATTGAAAGCCTGGGAGAAAGCCGAAACATATTGTACTGTTAAAAAACATTGGAGTTTGTCAACAAAAAAACTCCACAACAACTTGACACGACCGACAAAAAGAAATTCGTTGACAAGCGTTTTTTTTGAATGTAATATAAAATGCAATTATAACAGATGCGTAAAAACAGTTTTATAACCAAAGGAGGTGTTCTCAAATGAAAGCATTGCAATATGTGGGTGCGAAAAAAGTTGAGGTCAGGGAGGTGCCGATGATACCGCCCGCACCGGGGCAAGCAAGAATCAGAGTGACATACTGCGGAGTCTGCGGATCCGACATCGGAATCTATTCCGGCAAACATCCGCGCGCGAAAGCGCCGCTGACCATCGGCCATGAATTCGTAGGTGTGATCGAAGAAATCAACGGTGAGGCAAATGGGCTTCAAATCGGTGACAGAGTCGCGGCATATCCGCTGCTTTCCTGCGGAAGCTGCTACGCGTGCAGAACAGGAAGGGACTATATCTGCGGTCAGCTCAGGTTGATTGGGATCGATTTGGACGGTGGCATGGCAGAATACGTGAACTGCAGTACGGACGCATTGTTCCGCCTTCCGAAAAATGTGCCGGATTCGGTTTGCGCCGTAATCGAGCCGCTTGCGGTCGCGGTTCATAGCGTTCGCAGATCAAAATTTAAACCTTTGGATTCCGCGGCTGTCATCGGTGCCGGGCCGATCGGTATTTTGATCGGACTCGTGCTGAAAGACAGCGGCGCGTCCAGAATTGTCATATCAGATATTTCCAAACCGAGGTTGGCGCTCTGCGAAGCATTTGGGTTTGAAACTGTTGATAGTCAAGCAGAATCCCTTGGCGCGTACATTGCCAAAACGACCGGCGGCGAAGGTGTGAACATCGTATATGAATGCTCCGGTGTGGCGGCGGGAGCAGCGGAGATGACCTATCCGGTCTGCGCGGATGGCATGATCTGCCTGGTTGGCGTCCACAAGGAGGCCCGCAGTGTCATGCTTTCCGATATGCATTTCCGCGAATTAAATATGACGGCAACTCGTGTATATGCGAAAGAGGAATTTCGGCAGACCACGGCCTATATCGCGAAACTTCAGAATGAAATTGCAAAAATTGTTACTGATGTGATTCCGTTGGAAGAGAGCGAGCAGGTATTCGAATATATCGCGGAACCTGCGAATGCCGCTGTAAAGGTGGTCATTCAATGCGAGAAGGAGGCGAAAGGATGAACTTATTTGATCTGAGCGCAAAAAAGGCGATTGTCACAGGCGGAACCCGAGGACTTGGGCACGGAATGGCGGAAGGACTGCTGGAAGCCGGCGCGGCAGTCGTGATTATCGGAACGAGCAAAACTGTCTATACCGCAGCGAAAGCTTTTTGTGACAGAGGGCTTTTGTGTAAAGGTGTGATCGCGGATCTGAGCGATGGGAAGCAGCGAATATCCGCATTTGAAGAGGCAGTACAGCTTTTGGGAGGACTGGATATTCTGGTAAACTGCGCCGGAATCCAACGCAGGCATCCGGTACAGGAATTCCCGATAGCGGACTGGAATGCTGTGCTTGAAACGAATCTGACGGCTTCTTTTCATCTCAGCCAGCTTGCGGCAAATGAATTTTTAAAAAAAGAAAAACCTTCCGGAAAGATTATTAATGTCGCATCCATGCTTTCTTTCTTCGGCGGGAGTACAGTGGTAGCCTATGCCGCCTCCAAGGGCGGAGTCGCGCAGATGACCAAGGCTTTTTGCAATGAGCTTGCGGCGAAAGGGATCAACGTGAATGCGATCGCGCCGGGATACATGGATACGGAACTGAATACCGCACTTACCGATCCGAACAATCCGCGATGCAAGGAGATCACAGATCGGATCCCGGCAGGAAGATGGGGAAGCGCGGACGATTTGAAGGGTGCGGCTGTTTTTTTGGCATCGGCTGCGTCGGACTATGTGAACGGAGCGATTATACCGGTTGATGGGGGATACCTTGTAAAGTGATCAGATCGGAATCAGCGGAAAGCGATTCCCGCAAAATGGGAATTAAGTTTTAAGATAGCCTTCCTCTTGTTTTGGAATAAAGTGTAAAGAATATTGGCACAAATATTGCTTTATTATTTTTTGCGAAAGCATCTAAAAAAACGGAGACGAGATTTAGGAAGAAAAAGGAGAAAAGAATGGCAAAATTCAAAGTCGTGATTACGGATCACGAATACGATAACATTGAAAATGAAAAGCAAGCTCTCAGTGGTCTGGATGTGGAATTACTGGACTGTCAGTATAAGAATCCGGAAGATATTCTACGGGTCGCAAAAGACGCGGATGCGTTGATCATTCAATACGCGAAGATGCCAAGAGCATTGGTTGAACAGTTAGATCGATGCAAAGTGATTGCCCGTTACGCGACCGGCTTTGACGGTATTGATCTGCAGGCTTGCACAGAAAAAGGCATTTATGTGTGCAATGTTTCCGACTATTGCAGAGAGGAAGTTTCAACCTATGCACTTTCGCTGCTTTTAGAAATGGCAACACGAGTAGGAAAACATAATGCATGGACGCATCAGGGAAACTGGTTTGGCATGCCGGGGAAACAACACAGCTTGAGGCACCAGATCATCGGCGTTGTCAGCTTCGGGAGAATCGCAAGAAGCTATATTGACAAGATCAAACCGCTCTGCGATAATATCTGGGTCTACGATGCGTATGTGGATGATGATACAATTTTGCAGTACGGCGCGGTACCGAAAACCTTGGATGAAATCTACGAGGGTGCGGATTATATTTCGCTGCACTGCCCGCTGACGGATCAGACGCGTCATTTGATCGACAGAGAAGCCCTCCAAAAAATGAAAAAATCCGCAGTGCTGATCAATGTGGCCAGAGGCGCGGTCGTATGCGAAAAGGATTTGATCTGGGCGTTGGAAAACGGCGAAATCGCGGGTGCCGCCTTAGATGTGCTGGAGCAGGAACCGCCGGAAAAAGATAATCCGCTGTTTCGCTTTGACAATGTCATCATATCACCGCATGCCGCATGGTACTCGGAGGAATCACAGGCAATCCTGCAAAGAACTCCCGCGGAGGATGTTGCGCGTGTTTTGAGGGGCGAATTACCGTTGAATTTGGTCAATAAGGAAATTCTGAACAAAAAATAGCGCAAAATGCGCAGAAGGCAGGAGACAGTCATGGTATCTTCGGAGAGGAAAAACAGGATTCATTATACTTTTTTGATCGATGACGCGAATAAACTCATACCGTGCGACGATGCTGCGCAAGGTTTTTTGCAGTCCATTGACGCGAGTGTCATTGGTGAGCAGATATTGAAGCTGAAAATTAACTCGGCCATGATAATGTCAACGGTGATTTTAGATAACATCAGTTATAGCTTAAAGGTGATTCCGACTGCGGATATTGCGGAAAGATCAAATCACAGAACCCCTTTTTTGTCTACGATTACCCATATTGTAATCGTACAAAATCAGTTTCTTTTCGCGGAACTGCTGCACAATATCGGGAAGTATACCACTTATTCAAAAGAATTTGAAAAGGTGATTGAGGATTACGATGATCCTCTTTATATCAATAATGCGAATGGTGATCCGCTTTGCTTTAACAATCGCTATTTGGAAGCTACCCAGTTCAGCTATGATGACTTTTTCGGCGCGAACGCTTACACGGATGATTCGGAGCTTTTCACACCGGTCGTTACACCGACAGTTATGCGCAAGAGAGTTGACGTAACCTGTTTCCAACACTGCAAATCGGGGAGAGATATTGTCACTACCGGTATTCCGATTTATCTCAGTACCGGTGATTTTAGAATTGTGCTTTTCATGCTTTCTGCCCTGGATAATTCAGCGATCAATTCTTATCATCGGCTCGCGATTCAAAAGAGTACCTCTTCCCAAATCAAAAATGGAATCATCAATTCGCCGACGAACATTAATATTGTCGCGGAAAGCCCGCTGATGAAAAAATGTATGCAGGACGCAATTAAAGTATCCGCCTATCATGTGCCTTGTCTTCTGCTCGGCTCTTCCGGCTGTGGCAAGGAGGTGTTCGCGTCCCTGATTCATGCATGCAGCAGACGAAACACGAAACCTTTTGTAAAAATCAACTGCAGTACGTTGTCCTCCACCTTGCTGGAATCCGAATTGTTTGGATATGAAGCCGGATCTTTTACCGGTGCTTTGCACAAAGGAAAGCAGGGATTTTTTGAAACAGCCAATCAAGGTACGCTGCTTCTCGATGAAATCGGGGATATGCCGCTTGATTCGCAGGCGAAGCTGCTTCGTGTACTGGAAACCGGGGAATTCTACCGCGTAGGCGGCAACACACCGATCAGAACGGATGTCAGGATCCTTGCAGCAACCAACAAAAATCTGAAAGAACAGATCAAAAAAGGCGAATTTAGAAGTGATCTGTACTACCGTCTGAATGTTGCCGCGCTGCACATTCCGGACCTGAAAGACCGCAAAGAAGATATTCCGCTTTTAGCCAATCATTTTTCGTACAACTATAACGTCACGTATCATACACATAAGGTCTTCAGCAAGGAATTGCTGCAGATATTTGAAAACTATCGATGGCCGGGTAATGTCCGTGAACTTCGGAATGTGATCGAGCGGTTGACGATATTAAGCACGAGTACAGAACTGACTTCTGTAGATATCGCGGATTTTGATCTATTTGATGAAGAGGAGGAAGCAAGCGGCATTGCAGTAAGCGGACTGCCGACTTTAGAGGACGCGGTGGACCAACTGGAGAACATTCTGGTAAAAAGAGCGCTCGCGATTGGCGGGAATACGCGAAGAGCCGCGCAGCTTTTGCATGTGAGTCAGTCGACGATCATGCGCAGAATAAAAAAATTTAACAGAGAAGAATTGGACGAATTGCAGCAGTCGAATAAAATAGAAGAAAGATAAAGCAGACAAAAGTGTGCAAAATGGAATCACAGAGCCCTCTGCACACATGACTTTCCTGCATGGCAGACGCCCTGCAAGGTGTCCTTGTCGTTATTTTGGAAACGTCGCAAGCGGTATTTTCTACATAGAAATATGCAGCCGCGCATATAAAAGCGTGCGCATGATTTTTGACGAGCGGACAAAAAGATTGAAATTTCAATGTTTTTGTCCGCGGTTTTTTTGGTCTGTTTTTTGCATGTATGTACGACAGCTACAAAATCATATTGAAAAAACAACAAAATGGAGGTAAACTATGATAAAGAAAGTTGCAGTTATCGGCGCGGGCATTATGGGAAATCAGATTGCCATGCAGGTCGCGATTCACGGCTATGAAGTAGTATGCTACGACCTGAGTGAAAAAATGGTCGAAAAAGCGGCGGAGTTCTCAAAGGGCTGGTTCGAAAAACGTATCGCGAAGGGAAAAATGACTGCGGAGGACGCGGATGCGATTCAAAAGAGACTCATCTTTACCCATGACATCAAAATCGCGGGAACTGACGCTGATTTGGTCATTGAGGCTGTGTCGGATGTCGTGGCGATCAAAAAAGCGGCGCTTTCGCAGATGGATCAAATCACGCCGGAGCATTGTATCTACGCGTCGAACAGTTCTTATATCGTAAGCTCAAGATTCTGCGACGCTGTAAAAGATCCTTCCAAAGTCCTCAATGTGCATTTCTTTAATCCGGCACTGGTCATGAAGACTGTCGAAGTTGTGAAGGGACCGCATACGGCGAAGGAAACCTTTGATGCCGCGTTCGCGTTTGTCAAGAGCATTGACAAGACACCGTGCACGATCGAAAAAGAAATCTACGGTTTTGTTGTAAACCGGATTTTCAGCGCGCTGACGAGAGAAGCCTGCTACCTGGTGGATATGGGGATTGCCTCGCCTGAGGATATTGACACAGCTGTCAAGGGCGCACTCGGCCACGCAATGGGACCATTGGAAACCTTGGATATGACCGGCATCGACTTGGAGTACAGTGTATATATGGAAAAATTCAGAAACTCCGGTGACAAAGCAGATCTTCCGGCCGCCTGCCTTGCAACCCATTACGGCAAAGGTGAATACGGCCGTAAATCAGGGAAAGGCTTTTACGACTATACAAAATAATTTCTGCGCGAATCTAAATAAATCTGTCTTGCAGAATCCGGAAAAGCAGCAGAAGAAAAAGATAGAAGGAGAGGAAAACAGACATGCAAAAGGAAACAGGTACAGAACCAATCACACAAGAAGATTCTGAGGTAATAAAAGAATCCCAGCGTGTCATGAAAATCAAGGTGATGGTTACGATCGCGGCGATACTTCTGCTGGTGCTGGCGGCGATCCTGCTGTGGGACAGCGAGGAAGGCTATCTCATCAAAATCGCAACGGATGACGACCAGACCTGGACTTATGAAATTGCCGACACCTCCATCCTCAAAAACACCGGTGTTCTGCAAGAAGACGGGGAATTCCGATGCACCTTTGAGGGCCTCAAAGAGGGGAATACGGAGATTTCTATGTGCCGTGCGAGCAAAGCTGATCCGCAAAACATTTTGGAAAAGCGGGTTTATCACGTTACCGTCCTGAAGGGCTTGTCCGTGATGCAGACCTCGGTAGAGCGGGAAGTATATGAGAAGTGATCGAAACGCAGACTGCCTGCGGAAATATGATCAAAGAAAACAGAAACGAAAAGCAAACAGATGCATTTTTGCATAGAGAAAAGCCCGATAGATGCGCGAGCGCATATCGGGTTTTTTGTTGCTTTGATCCCTCAAAAAGAATCTTTACAAAAAATTTATACCACAAAAATGGGTCTTAACAAAACTTTAACGAGAGAATAAAAGTATGGGTAAATTTGGATGAAATTTGTGGAAAAAATATAATTGGCATAAAAGTTGCTTTTAGTAAAGGCACTTGAAGAAATTATAAAATCAAGAAAATAGAAAAGATTGTCAATTGATGAAAAAATTGCTATCGTTGAAAAAGAGAAAGGAATAGGTGCAAAAATGAAAAAGGTATTAACAATTGTATTATCATTCGTCATGATCTTTACCATGTGCTTCGCGCTTTCCGGCTGCGGCGGCAGCGAGGGAAAGACCAGCGGAGACACAGTAGTGTTGCATTTCGGCTCCACGCAGGGCACGACGCATACTTGGTATGAAAAAGCGACTGCTTTTAAAGACGCGGTAGAAAAGGCCACAGACGGCAGCGTTGAAATCCAGATCGACTTCGGCGGCGTTTGGGGAAGCGATAAAGACCACGCGGAAGCCGTACAGTCCGGCGCGCTTGATATGTACATCGGTTCGACCGTAGGCGCGGACGCGGTTGTCAATGAGATCGGCTTCGTAAATCTTCCATACTTAGTAACTTCCTATGATGATGTAGACAACCTGATCTACAATGGCTGGATCGGCGAAACCATCACCAAGGATATGGAAAACGCAGGCTTCAAAATGCTCGGCATGACCGACTGCGACTTCAGATGGATCTCCAACTCCAAGCACGCAATCGAAAGCGCGGCTGACATCAAGGGTTTGAAGATGAGAGTTCCGGAATCCCCGATGTTCTTAAAATTCTTCGAGAATCTGGGCGCAGTTCCGACTTCCATGGCGTTCACTGAAGTACCGTCCGCACTGCAGCAGAAGACCATCGACGGACAGGATAATGGTCCGGTACTTTCCTACACGAACGGCTTAGACCAGTTCAACAAATACTGGGTAAAATCCAATCACTCCTTCGCAGCAGCAGTTGTAGTCATCAACCAGGCGAAGTGGGATTCCCTTTCCGCAGACCAGCAGGCAGCTGTTCAGGCAGCAGCAACAACTTATTGCGATGACGTAAAGGTCGCGATCAGAGAAGACGTAGAAGAAATGACACAGAAGATGATCGACGACGGATGTGAAGTTATCGAGCCGACAGAGCAGTTCCAGAAGGATATGGAAGAAGCTGCAAGAAAAGTATGGGCTGATGACGAAGCTACCAAGACTTTCGACCAGGAAGCTGTCGCAAGAATCCGTCAGGAAGCAGGCATTGCTTAATTGACAAAAACTTTGCGCATTCATAAACGCTAAAAGTCAGAAGGTATAACAATGGAAAAGAAAAACATTATCTCAAAAATAAACGATGCATTTTGCAAGGTCGAAAAAACGATTACGTGGATCGCCTTTGCGATTATGCTCGGATTGCTTCTGATCCAGGTCTTTTGCCGGTATCTCTTCGAGATGCCGCTGGCCTGGGCGGAAGAGATGGTAAGATACACCTATATCGCTGTCAGCTTTTTGGGCGCGGCCGTTGCCATGAGAGAACGTACGCACATCTCGATTGACATCTTACCGTCTTTGCTTGAAAACAAAATCAAAGACCCAGCCAAAAGAAAATTCTGGCTGGATACGCTCGATGTCTTTGCCAGCATTGTGCAGATGGTATTCTTCGTATTCATCTCCATCTGGATGCTGGAATACAATATTGACCTGGACGTGAAAAATCAGATCACGACCGCAAACCAGTGGCCGATGTGGATTATGTGTCTTCCGGTAACCGTTTCGTGCATGCTGATGGCATTCCACGCGCTGCTGAACGCATTAGAAGATACGTTAGAAATGATTGCAGTGAAAAAAGGAAAGGCGGTGGCATAGTTGAGTTACTTCTTAATATTCTTAGCGATATTTTTGGGACTTGCCTTTCTGAAAGTGCCGATCCCATTTGCGATGGGTATTTCATCCATCTTAATCTACATGTCCGTAGGCGGAACCAGCGTAGCGATTTCGATGGGCGCGTTCCGCGCGCTGAATGTATTTACATTCCTTGCAATCCCGGCGTTTATCTTCGCCGGTGACCTGATGGCCGCGTCGGGCATCTCCTCCGCGGTTATGAGATTCGCCAATTCCATCATCGGAAGACTCAGAGGCGCGGTTGGCGCGGTTACGATTGTAACCTGTATGCTGTTCGGCGCGATTACAGGCTCATCCCTGGCAACCATCACCGGTATTGGCGGTATGATGCTTCCGGAGATGGAAAAAGCGGGATATTCCAGAGAGTATTCCACAGGTCTGATCAGTGCTTGCGGTTTCCTTGGCATTTTGATTCCGCCGAGCATCCCGGGTATCCTGTACGCGATGATGGCAGGTGAAAATCTGATGCAGGTATGGCTCTGCACCATCATGCCGGGCATTATGCTGGGAATCTGTTATATCGCAATCAACTACTTTACTTACGGACGCAAAGAGCAGAAAGCGAAGGTTACGCAGGGAGCGTTCCAGCTCGTTCCGTATGTCAAGAACATCGGTATCCAGACATGGAAATCCCTGTCAGCACTGCTGATGCCGGTTATTATCTTCTACGGTATCTATGGTGGCATCTTTACCCCGACCGAAGCCGGTGCGGTTGCCGTCGCGTATGGCCTTTTGATCGGCTGGGTAGTCAACCCGGTATTCCTCAAAAAGAAACCGGAAGTCAGCCTTGTCAAGCTGCTCTCCGAGGGGGCGATTTCTTCCGCGACGATCGCGATGCTGAACACGTTCGCGACAATCGCGGGTATCATGATCACACAGACCAGAATCCCGGCGATTTTGACGGAGGCGATGTTCTCCATTACACATAACCAGACCGTATTCCTGCTGATTCTGAACGTCCTGCTGATCATCGTCGGTATGTTCATGGAAACGAACTCCAGCATTCTGCTTTTGGGACCGATTCTGATCCCGATCGCGACCTCTTTCGGTGTCGATCCGATTCACTTCGCAGGCATCATGCTGCTGAACCTTGAAATCGGCATGATCACACCGCCGTTCGCAGCGAACCTGTTCGTAGGCTGCAGAATCGGTAAGGTAACGATGGATAAGGTACTTCCGAGGATGATGCCATTCTTCGCAGCTTGTATCATCGTGTTGCTGATCACGACTTATGTACCGGGTGTTGCGACTTGGCTGCCGGATCTGGTCGGCTAAGCTCTCAGGTTTGTTTGCCTGGAAAACGCAAGAAAACCAAGTGATTTTGCAAAAAGCACTTGATAAATCTGAAAAATAAATTTATAATAATTTACAAGCAAGCCATTCTCTTTGCGGGAATGGTTTGTTTTTAAAAGATGCTATGCAAAACGGAATAGCGCGCTTAGATGGTACAAGCGTAAATTATGCGTTTTCGCAAGGAAAGAGGCTGCACATGGATCATATGAAAATAAAACGAAAAGAACTGCTTAGCAACAACCTGGAGGAAATCTTAGAAGCCTCCTTTGACGGCATCATGGTGACCGATGGAGAAGGAAATTGTCTTTTTGCGAATTCGTCTTACACGAAGGATACCGGAATTTTGAATGAAGAAATTGTGGGACATAACGTGCGGGAGCTTTTGAACCCGACATGGATGAGGACGTCGATCGCCCTGGAAGTTATTGAGAAGGGGACAACGGTCTCAATGGAACATGATACAAAAAACGGAAATCATATTCTGGTTACCGGAAACCCAATTTTCGATGAAAACGGAAAAATTACAAAGGTAATCATAAATACCAGAGATCTTTCAAAGATCAATAATCTGAAGGTGCAGCTCGATGAAGCGGAAGCGATGAAAAAGCTTTACATCGAACGTTTGGAGTCGAAGCATGATGATAAGGGACCGCTTATGCTCGAGACCGGCGGTACTGTCGTGGTGAACAAAAATATGAAAGATATTTATGAAATCGCGAAACGGGTCAGCACCTACAACACGACCGTATTGATTACGGGGGAGTCCGGAACGGGGAAGGAGCTTGTGGCGAGGTATATTCATCAATGCGATCCGATCCGAAAGGAAAAACCGTTCGTGGTTATCAACTGCGGGGCAATTCCGGCAAATCTTTTGGAGTCAGAGCTTTTTGGTTATGAAGAAGGGACCTTTACCGGCGCGCTGAAGGGCGGAAAAAAAGGCTTGTTTGAAGAAGCTGAAGGCGGCGTTCTGTTTTTGGATGAAATCGGCGAAATGGATCTTTCCCTGCAGGTAAAACTTTTGCGTGCGCTTGAGAGCCGGAAGATTATGCGTGTCGGATCTTCGCACGAAAAGGATGTCAATATTCGCGTGGTTGCCGCGACGAACCGGGAACTCGAAAAGGAGGTACGGGAAGGACGATTTCGGGATGACCTGTTTTATCGTTTGAATGTAGTATCCCTAAAGGTGCCGCCTCTGCGGGAGCGTGTAGATGAAATCCTTCCGCTCGCGACAAAATTCACGAACTCGTTTAATAAGTTATACGGGCAGAACAAAAAACTTACCTATGATCTGGTGCAGGAATTGGAAGATTACCAGTGGCCGGGCAATATCCGCGAATTAAAAAACGTCATAGAAAATATGGTCGTCGTAAGTCCAAATGAATATCTGCACAGCAATGATCTTCCATGGGGCATTGAAAAATCGGAGATCTTTGATGATCAACCGACCTTGAAGGAAGCGGTGGAAGATTTTGAAAAGAGATTTTTGGAGCGGGCAAAAGAACGCTGGAAAACAACCGAAAAAATCGGAGAGATGCTGGATGTCAACCAATCAACCATTTCTCGCAAACTGCGAAAATATGGAATAGAATGACACTTTGACGTTGACTTCGAGACGCGAACAGATTCGGCCTGACGGCATGAGTCTGTTTTCTTTTTTGCAGAACAGATGGCATAAAATTTGCTTGATTTATAAGACAGATATCATTTTATTTTGTGAGTTTGAAGGGAGAAGAATCATGGGAAAAACACCATCAAATAGGGCATTATATACTCCGGCAAAAATCGGAACGATGGAACTCAAAAATCGTTGGATTATGCTCGCCATGCATACCGGATACGCGCAAAAAGACGGAGGCTTCAGCAAGCGAGATTACGCTTTTTATCGCGAACGAGCATCAGGCGGTATGGCGGCGATCACCCTGGTGGGAGCCGTCAATGAAGAAGGGGAGCAGGAGCGCATGCATCGCTTGGATCGTCCGGACCTTGCGGAAGGTTTAAAAAAGGTTTGCAATATCATCCACGAAGCGGATACAAAGGTGATTGTCCAGCTTTTTCATGCGGGGAGAAATAAGAGGATTACGGATGAACAGCCGATCATGCCGGTTGCGCCTTTCGCGGTGCCTTCTCCGATTTATCGAACCATGCCGCGCGTGATGAGCGAAGATGAGATCCAAAGAACCATCGCTGACTTTGCTAACGCGGCAAAACACTGCAGAGACTGCGGTGCGGATGCCGTTGAGGTCAGTGTCAGCGCAGGATATCTTTTGAGCCAGTTTCTGTCACCTCTTGTAAATCAGAGAACTGATGCGTGGGGCGGAGACAGTGATGCGCGAATGCGATTTCCAACTGCTGTTCTGATCGCGATTCGTGAAGCAGTGGGCAAACAGTATCCGATTCTGATCAAAATTTCCGGCGGGGATATGCTTGGCGGATACGATCTGCAATATATGGCGGATTTTATCAATCAGCTTCCAGCAGGGACAGTTGACGGCGTTACTGTGACCGGCGGTTGGCATGAAGCTCCGGTACCGCAGATCAGCTATCATGTCAAACCGGGGGCGTTTTCTTATTTGGCGCGTCAGATCAGAGAGAAAACCGGATTACCGGTGATCGCCTGTAACCGGATTCATACGGAAGACGTGGCAGAGCAGATCCTTGAAGCCGGTGATGCGGACTTTGTCGGCGCAGCAAGGCCGTTTTTGACGGATCCGCAGTTTATCAACAAGATGCAGAGCAGTAAGCCGTATTATCCGTGTCAGGCCTGCAATAAAGGATGTATTGAACGAGTGTTAAAGGGCGAGGATGTTGCCTGTGCCTTCAATCCGGAGGCCGGAAGAGAATATCTGATCAAGAAGCCGAGGACTGTGGACCGGAACCTTTTGGTTGGGGGAGCAGGTCCGGTCGGACTGATGGCGGCAGTCTACGCGGCACGAAGCGGAAATCGCGTAACTGTGATGACGAGAGATCCGGAAATTGGAGGAAGACTCAATTTGGCATGTAAACCTCCTTTTAAGCAAGGCTTAAAAAAATTTACGGAAGCCGCGGCTGCGGAACTGCGGGAACTGGGGGTTGTGATCGAAACGAACGCGCCTGTAACGAAGGATTCAATACTTGCGCGGCATGTCGATGAGGTTTTTCTGGCCTTTGGCGCGGAACCGATCCGACTGAAGCTTGCGGGCGTTGAAAAACTAAAAGCGTACACTGCTGATGAAGTTCTGAACAATCCGAAGATCGAGCTGGGCAAAAAAGTAATTGTCGCGGGCGGCGGCTCCGTCGGGCTTGAGACCGCGGAATATCTTGCGACAAAGTGCAATCCGGATGGGGACAGAAATGTGACTGTTGTTGAAATGGAAGAAAAAGCAGGAAAAGATCTTGGCGGCATCAAATGGATCATGATGACAGCTTTAAAGGATCTGCAGGTTTCGGTTCTCACTTCCACGAAATTACTCTGTTGTACGCAAGAAGGTGTGGCCGTTGAAAAGGAAGGGAAAGAAACATGTCTGCCGGCGGATACGCTCATTTTCGCGGTCGGCGCGAAACCAAGACACGATTTAGAACTGGAAACATGGCTGCAGGAAAAGAAAATTCCGTATCATATCATCGGTGACGCGCAGAAACCGTCAAATGTTATGAATGGGTTGGCGGAGCTGTATCGCACATTTTATCAGTTAGAAAAAGGATAAAAGCGCACATAACGAAGCCTGCGATTTCTATGTGCCCATGGCGCTCACGCATATGCACCGCTCCGCAAGGTGCTTTTGTCGATATACCCGGAAACATCGCATGGCGATGTTTCCTACATAACAAAAAATGCAGGAATGCAAAAAATGTGCAAAGTCTCAAGATGAAAGCATGCAAAAAAGCATAGTAAGAAAAAGAACTTTTAAACCAGATGAAAAGAAACGTTGAGTTTTCAACGTTTCTTTTCTTTTTTTCAGCGGATTTTCGTTTGGCACGCATGTTGCAATAAGATAAAGACAAACAAAATAAACGCAAGAAGCGAGCAGAGACACAGAGAAAGGAACGACAATGAGAAACGTAGTTATTGTAGCCGCGGCCAGAACTCCAATCGGAACGATCGGCGGACAATTTAAAACCATTACATCTTTGGATTTATCTATTCCTGTTATGCAGGGTTTAGTCGAAAGAGCCGGTATCAATCCGGAAATTAATCTGGGGATGCAACTACCAAAGAACATATAAAGAAAACAATTTGGCCAGAGTCGCTCTGGTAAAAGCGGGGCTGCCTGTGACTGTACCGGGCATTACCATTCACAGAAACTGCACCTCCTCCATGTCATCCATTCAATTTGGATTCTATCAGATCATGGCGGGCGAGGCAGACTGTATCATGGCCGGCGGCGCTGACAGCATGAGCACCGCGCCGCATATGGTATTCGACGCGAGATACGGTAAAAAATATGGGCACATGGAAATGCGCGACTCCATGTGGGATTCCCTGACCAACCTCGGCGTAGGTCCGGCGATGGGCATCACCGCGGAGAATGTCGCAGATGAATATAACGTAACCAGAGAAGAAATGGACGCTTACTCCCTGCGCTCCCAGCAGAGAGCGGTTGCGGCCATCGACGCCGGCAAGTTCAAGGAAGAGATCATCCCGGTTACCGTACATGGTAAGAAGGGCGATATCACCTATGATACAGACGAATATCCGAGAAGAGACGCAAGCCTGGAGAAGCTGGCAAAGCTGAAACCAACCTTCAAAGAAGACGGCAGAGTCACCGCGGGTAACGCGTCCGGCATGAACGACGCATCTTCCGGTGTGATCCTGATGAGTGAAGAGAAGGCCAAGGAGGTCGGCGCGCCGATCCTGGCGAGAATCGTATCGGTAGCCACCACCGGTGTCAGACCGGAAGTCATGGGCATCGGACCGATCAGCGCGTCCCAAAAGGCGCTCAAAAAGGCGGGTCTGACCATTGACGATATCGATCTGTTTGAGATCAACGAAGCGTTCGCGTCTCAGTGCATCGCCTGCGCGAAAACCCTTCGTATCGACGAGGATAAGCTGAATGTCAACGGCAGCGGTATTTCTCTGGGACACCCTGTGGGAGCGACCGGCTCCAGACTGGTTGTCACCCTGCTGCATGAGCTGAAGAGAAGAGGCGGCAAGTACGGTTTGGCATCCTTATGCGCGGGCGGCGGCATGGGAACCACCGTCATCATTGAGATGGCTTAGAAGCCGATAAAATAAAGGATGCAAAGGAAATAATAATAAAGAAATTTGAGGAGGAAATTATGAGCTGTGTAGTTAAAGAATGGCTTCCGGTAGCAAAGGTGCAGGAAGAATATAAGAAAAAATTAGTGACAGCCGATGAAGCTGTAAAAGTCGTAAAATCCGGAGACTATCTCCATTATGGCCTTTTTACGGGCGTTGTTGTTGATCTCGATACAGCACTTGCCAAGAGAACGCAGGAACTCGAGGATGTTACCATCTGCACAACCATGTGGAGTTACGCCGAACCACCTGCAGTGCTGCAGGCAGATCCAAAGGCAGAGCATTTCCACTACGCGAGCAGCCACTTTACACCGATTGAAAGAAAGTGCAATAAAGCAGGCAACTGCTGGTTCCTGCCGGTTCAGTTCCGCGAAAACACAAAATTCTACGAGGAATGCAGACCGACCTTCGACGTCGCGATGCTGCAGGTCGCGCCGATGGACAAGTCCGGAAACTTCAATCTCGGACCGCAGGTAGCGGAATACTGGGGCATCCTCAGAAACTCCAAGAAGATCATCGTAGAAGTCAACGAGAACATGATCGTCAACCACGGATTTGAGAACTATATCAACATCAGCCAGGTCGATTATGTTGTAGAAGGCTCCAATACCCCGCTTCCGACCATCAACGCGAAAGAGGCAAACGATGTAGAAAAGAAGATGGCAGAGCACATCGTAAAGCTGATCGAAAGCGGCAGCACGCTGCAGCTCGGAACCGGCGGCTTCCCGAATTATGTAGGCAAACTGATTGCGGAATCCGATATTAACGACTTAAGCGTACACACCGAAATGTTCGTAGACGCTTACCTGCACTTGTTCCAGGCAGGCAAGCTGACCGGCAACAAGAAGATCAACAAGGGCAAGATGACCTATACCTTCGCGATGGGTTCGCAGGAGCTTTATGACTGGATCAATGATAACCAGATGATGCAGGTCGGACCTGTTGAGTACATTAACGACGTGGATGTAATTTCCCAAAATGATAAGATGGTTTCGGTTAACAGCTGCCTGCAGGTAGACCTCTTTGGTCAGGTCAATTCCGAATCCGCGGGACTACAGCATATCGGCGGAACCGGCGGACAGCTCGACTACGTCATGGGTGCGTTCAAGTCCAATGGCGGCAAGAGCTTCTTATGCCTGCCGTCCACCAGAACCTTAAAGGACGGAACCAAGGAATCCCTGATTCGCGCAACCCTTCCGGAAGGATCTATTGTTTCCACTCCGAGAAGCGGCGTGCACTACATCGTAACCGAGTACGGCGCTGTCAATCTGAAGGGCAAGACAACCTGGGAAAGAGCGGAGCTGCTTGTTTCCATCGCACATCCGGATTTCAGAGACGAACTGATTGAATCCGCGAAGAAGATGGGCATTTGGAGAGACTGCAGCACACTTGTAAAATAATATTACCGCAAATCTCATACATAATGAAACCTTTCTTTATGTATTTTCCTCACATATGACACACACATCAATCGCAAAAGGATGTCAGCATCGCGAAAAGCCGCGTGTTGGCATCCTTTTGCATTTTAAGCGCGCGTCTCAGCGCACATTTATATTGGTATAGTGTGGGGAGAAGCGCTATGCGCGAGCGATGCGAAAATGCATCGTTCTTGTGTGATGCATCTCGCATCCGGCAAAATCAGCGATGGTAACACGTAAAAAAGCTTGAAAAATCAATACTTTATTCGATGATATTTTTTGGCACGATTCGTGCATATAAGAATAGACAAAAGAGAATTCTGTTTGAGACGGATTACGGAAACCAAAGAGAAAGGACAAAAATAAAACATGGATTGGAAAGAATATTATAAAAGCAGAGTTGTCACTGCGGAAGAAGCACTGAGTCAGATTCAAGACGGTGAAATGGTAATGCCTTCGCATGCGGCAGCCGAGCCGAAATATTTGACATATAAGATGGTGGAAATGAAGGATCGCTTCCATAACGTAGGCATTTTGCAGGGGCTGAACATCGGCGATGCGCCTTACGCGGCGGAGGATTGTTATAAACATTTCGTCATCAATTCCTTCTTTTATGGCGCCAATAACAGAAAATGTTTGCAGGAGGGCAGAGGAGAAACGATTCCAATCCATTTCTACGCGCAGCCAGTCGCGATGAGACAGCATGCGGTGCCTGTTGATGTCGGTCTGATTCAGGTAACACCGCCGGATGAGGATGGTTATGTCAACATGGGAACCTCCTGCGACCAGACGGCGGAGATCGTAAAGCTCGCGAGAATTACCATCGCGCAGGTTAACAAAAATATGCCGCATCTTTGCGGACAGACCAAAATCAAGGTTACAGATATCGATTATTTCGTGGAATATGATGAGGATATCTATGAGCTTCCATTCATCACCAGCGACGATCCGGTCTCCGAAAAGATCGGCTACCACATTTCCACGCTGATCGAGGATGGCGCATGCCTGCAGATGGGGCAGGGCAAGGTGCCGAATGCGATCCTGAAGTTCCTCGAGCATAAAAAAGATTTAGGGATTCATACCGAAGTATTCTCCGACAATCTGATCCCGCTGGTCAAGAAGGGCGTGGTCAACGGACAGGCCAAGCAGATCGACAAGGGCAAGATCGTCGCGACTTTCGTACAGGGAACGAAAGATTTATATAAATTCGTGGATCATAATCCGATGATTCAGCTGATGCCGGTAGACTATACGAACAATGTCGGCGTTATCGCGCAGAATGACAATGTAGTAGCGATCAATTCCGCGATTGAAGTTGACTTGATGGGACAAGTTGTCGCGGATTCCGTCGGAAACAAGATGTTCTCCGGCGTCGGCGGACAGCAGGATTTCCTTAGAGGAGCGGAGCAGTCCAAAAACGGCAAACCGATCATCGCGCTGCCATCTACCGCCAAGAACGACACGATTTCCCGTATCGTCGCGGTGCTGAAGCCGGGCACACCGGTCACCACGACCAGAAACGAAGTGCATTACGTCGTTACAGAATACGGTATTGCGGACCTGTTTGGCAAGTCCATCAACCAGAGAGCAGAAGCGCTGATCAACATCGCGCATCCGAAGTTCAGAGACCAGCTCAGAAAGGACTTTGAACAATATCAGAAAGAAGCAGGTAGAATTTATTTCTAACTGATTTCCTTATAAATGCATCCTTTTTGCGAAGGGGCCGGCATACGTTTGATTGCATCAAGCGCATGCCGGCCTCTTCGCGTCAACAAAAATCTAAATGTTGTAGTAACCCATCAGAATCGCTGCGAACAGTGGAACGGTTACAACGGAGAGCAAGGTCGTGAAAGCGACGGTTTCCGCGCTTGCCAGCGTGTTTTTGCCTTCCATCGCAGTAACCGGAACTGCCGCTACAGCGGCAGGAAAGACCGCGGCGAAGATCAGGCAGACCTTGACATTGACCGCAAGCGGCAGCCAGTTGATCGCCAGGAAGGTCAGAACAGGGAGCAGCAGCATCTTGACGACGGAAATCGCGACCATCCTGCCGTGCTTCAGCATACCCAGCGGGTTGCTGTCTCCAAGCTGCATGCCGACCAGCAGCATGGAAACCGGAACGGTCGCATTGCCGATCGTTTCTGTCGTTTGGAACAGAAACGCAGGAAGATGCAGACCGGCGAACAGCATGATGATGCTGATAAAAGCAACGACAGCGTTGATGTTACAAAAGGAAAGTAAGAACGCTTTCCAGTTGAAGGATTTTTTCTCTTTTGAGCCGAGCGACAGAATCGTTGGGCCAAAGGTATAGGTATAAATCGTAAGCATAATATTATGCAGGACCATGAAGTAAAGAACATCCTGGCCAAAAAGCGCCAAAGTGATAGGGAATCCCATGAAACCACTGTTTAGAGATCCGAAGGCAAATGCGTAGGTTCCGATATCTTCGGAAGCCACGCGCAGGACATACCTGCAAAGGAGATATCCAAGTCCGGCTGCCGCGATGAAGAACAGCGCCGCAAGTCCCAATGTTTGGAAGGTGGCAAGGAAAGTTTCCTCTGTCAGCACTTTCGATGTGATAGAAGAACAAATCATGCACGGTGTGATGATCTGGATCAGTAAATTGGTCAGAAACTTATTCCCTTCTTTTGGTAAGATACCGATGCGGTTGGCAACGAAGCCGACCGCCATAATTAAAAATATAGATACGATTTTTTCTACAATCAAACCCATGTGATTCTAAGCTGCCTTTCTGTGTGGTATGTGATTTGCCTGTTTTCTCTCAAAGAGATAACAAAAAACAGATATAAATATTGGCCCGGACGCTGAGCGGCGCTGCTCTCGTCTTACGACTCGGCAATCGCCTTCTACGACTTGTTCCTAGCCAGCTTAAAGCTGGGGAAGAAAAGCAGAAGGTCTGTTTATCCATTCAAACTTCGTTTGCACTCGTTTTCATGGAACAGAACCATTCGCTCGGGCACCTGACTTGCATCTGCTCTGTCTGCACCTTTGGTGCATCCCTTAAAGTGCCACGCGCTAAAGCGCTGCACTTTTTGGCGTGAGACCTGCCTCGCTTCTGCCATCGCCTTATGGCTCGTCAATCAGCGGGCTAGGGCTTCAACTCGCAGTGCCAAGATCATTGTATCACTTTTTCTTTGAAAAGTCTTGACTTTTCGCTATTTTTCGATATAATTTTTTCATAAGATGTTTAGTATTTCTAAACTTAAAGTTTAATATTTCAAAGACCGAAAACACAGAATGCTGCGAAGGGAAAACAAAAGCCCCACGCGGCGTTTTTGCGCACGCGCCGCGCGGCGTTACGGAAGGAGTGTTTCATGGAAATCGGAAGTAAAATCAAGGAACTGCGGATGAAAAACGGTTTGACGCAGGAGGAACTGGCGGACCGCAGCGAGCTTTCCAAGGGGTTTATCTCACAGCTCGAAAACGATGTAACCTCGCCGTCAATCTCGACCCTCGAAGATATTCTGCAATGTCTGGGTATGACGCTGAGCGAGTTTTTCGCGGAGGTACCGCAGCCGCCGCAGATCGTATTCGGTGAGGAAGACTATTTTGAGAAAGAGGACGCGGAGCTGCAGACTTTCACGCAGTGGATCATCCCTAACGCGCAGAAGAACAGGATGGAACCAATCCGCATGCAGATCCGACCCGGCGGGGCAACTTACCCGGACAATCCGCACGAGGGTGAGGAATTCGGCTATGTCCTCAAAGGCGAGATCACGATCGTGCTCGGTCGTGAGCAGTATCGCGCGCGTGCCGGAGAATCGTTTTATTATACCGCGGATAAAGAACACTATATCATATCGAAGAAAGGAGCGGAAATTCTGTGGGTCAGCACCCCGCTGAGTTTCTAACAGGACACATGGCATTGATAGAATTGCAGAATATTTCAAAATCTTACGACGGAGAGTTGGTGCTCGATGAGTTTGACCTCAAGATCAAAGAAAACGAGTTTATCACGCTGCTCGGACCGTCCGGCTGCGGCAAGACGACGACGCTCAGAATTTTGGGCGGGTTTGAAACGCCGGATACCGGCAAGGTGCTGTTTCAGGGGCAGGACATCACCCATCTGGCGCCGAACAAGCGGCAGATCAATACCGTATTCCAAAAATACGCGCTGTTTCCGCATATGAATATCGCCGACAATATCGCCTTCGGACTCAAGATCAGTAAAAAGAGTCAGGATTATATCAATGACAAGATTAAGTACGCGTTGAAGCTGGTCAATCTCAGCGGCTACGAAAAGCGTTCGGTGGACTCGCTTTCCGGCGGGCAGCAGCAGCGTGTCGCCATTGCCAGAGCGATCGTCAACGAGCCGCGTGTGCTTTTGCTCGACGAGCCGCTTGGGGCGCTGGATCTTAAACTGCGGCAGGAGATGCAGTACGAATTGATCAGACTCAAGAACGAACTTGGGATTACATTCCTTTATGTCACCCATGATCAGGAGGAGGCGCTCACCATGTCCGATAAGGTGGTCGTCATGAATCAAGGCTACATTCAGCAGATGGGAACACCGGAGGAAATCTACAATGAGCCGGAGAACGCCTTCGTGGCGGACTTCATCGGAGACAGCAACATCCTTGACGGCGTGATGCTGGAGGATCGCGTGGTGAAGATCTGCGAAAAGATTTTCCCATGTATCGATGAAGGCTTCGGACGCAAAAAACCGGTGGACGTCGTCATTCGTCCGGAGGATATTATCATCGCCAAGCCAGGCAGCGGCGTCATGGACGGCGTTGTGACTTCCAACGTCTTTATCGGGGTGCATTATGAGATGTGCATCGAGGCGGGCGGCTTCGAGTGGCTGGCGCAGAATACGGTCAGCTATCCGGTCGGCACGCAGGTGTCAATCGATGTATTGCCGGAAAATATTCAGATTATGCATAAGCCGCAGTCCGAGGATGAGCAGGCAATCGTACTGGAAGATTTTGAATAGGCAGGAGTAGGAGGGAAACATACCATGACAAAAAAACTTTTTTCGGCGCCGTTCATCGCCTTTTTGATCTGCGGCACGCTGATTCCCGCCTGCGTTATCGCCTATTACGGTTTTACCGATCGCAGCGGAGCTTTTTCTTGGGCGAATGTCGCCGCGATGGCGACCGGACAGCATATGAAGGCACTCGGGCTTTCTCTTCTGCTGGCCTTTGTCAGCACAGTGATCTGCCTGCTGTTGGCCTTTCCCCTTGGGATGATTCTGAAGGGAACCAAGCTTGGGAAGAAAGGCTTCATGATCTTTGTGTTTATTCTGCCGATGTGGATGAATTTTCTGTTGAGAACTTATGCATGGCAGGCAATATTAGATATAAATGGTGTACTTGATCATCTGTTGAATACACTGCATTTACCATATTTTAATATAATTAATACTCCGGCAGCAATAGTATTAGGTATGGTATATGACTTTTTGCCATTTATGGTCTTACCTATATATAATGTATTAGTTAAAATCGATGACAATACGATAAATGCGGCAAGAGATTTAGGAGCAGATTACTTCCAGACACTTAGAAAAGTAATTCTGCCACTCAGCTTTCCGGGAATTGCAAGTGGAATAATTATGGTATTTGTTCCTGCACTTACTACTTTCGTTGTATCAGACATTTTAGGTGGAGGTAAACTATTACTTATCGGTAATCTTGTGGAAAATAAGGTTAAAGCAGATAACATTAATTTAGGTGCGGGACTTTCACTTATACTTATGATATTCATTGTTTT
>ERZ780198.981-NODE-981-length-28683-cov-3.058928_pt1 | contig 28683 bp, 20 predicted proteins | sample MGYA00510979_ERZ780198 | MGnify/ENA primary metagenome ERZ780198 (study PRJEB29588, sample SAMEA2158039) | human gut metagenome | biome: human gut; feature: human-associated habitat; material: faeces | place: Denmark | collected 2008/2010 ...
AGCCCGTCAAAGGCCTTGCCGACCGTAAAATCCATGCGTTTTCTCCTTTCGTTTTGATATCGTTTCCGGGCGGGGCACCCCTGCGCGGCGCGGGATAAAAAAGAGTTCCCCGCTCTTATTTTTCCCTTAACACCGCGCGGATAATCCGGCACTGCAGGCGTTTGGGCAGAAGGTGCAGCAAGCGCAAATAGGGGTTGCGGTTGACGGCATAGGCAAAGCCGGGCGCGCGTTTTTTTAAAATTTTCTGCACCTTGCGGGCGATTTTTTCGGGCGGCACGCTTTTGGCCTCCACCGAATCGACCACCCGCCGGAATTTTTCGGCGCTGAAAGTATAATGCTCGGTTTTTTCGCAAAAATGCGCCAGCTCCCGCGTGGAAGCGCCGAGCAGTCCGGTGCGGACCGCGCCCGCCCGGAGCACAGACACCGAAATATCCAGCAGCTGCAGCTCCATCCGGAGCGAAAAAGCATATTTATCCAGCGCCGCCTTGCTGACGGCATAAATCCCCGTAAAGGGAAGCGGATCCAGCGGGGCCAGCTCGCTGGTGGTGATTAAAATCCGGGAGCCCGGCCGCAAAAACGGCAGAAAGGCGCGGTTGACCAGATAACACGAAAAAAGATTCACGCGGAAAATGCGCGAAAAGCGCTCGCTGTCCATTTCCACCAGCGAATCCATATACTCTTTCACTTTCGGATACGTTTCAAAATAATCCTCAATATATTTTTCAGCCTGTTTTTTTGAAATATTCAAATCGCGCGACAAACCAAATCCACTGATTCCGTATACAATTCCAAAATTAACTGCTTTCGCATTCCGCCTTTGCAGTTCTGTCACCTCTTCATAAGGCGTATGAAAGACAAGTGCTGCCGTCGTTCGATGAATATCAGCATTTTCCCGGTAAGCTTCAATCAAAGTTTCATCCTCCGACATATGTGCTAACACTCTTAATTCAATCTGTGAGTAATCGGCATCCAAGAAAACGTATCCGTCCTGTGGGACAAAAACTTTTCGGATTTGTCTGCCAAGTTCCATACGAATCGGAATGTTTTGCAAATTCGGCTCAGTACTGCTCAAACGTCCGGTTGCCGTCACATTCTGATTAAATGTTGTGTGGATTCTGCCATCCTTTTCATCGATATCGCTCTCCAGTCCATCTGCATAGGTAGATTTTAACTTCGTGAGCTGGCGGTACTCCAGAATCATCTCCACAATCGGATCCTCAAAACGGAGTTTTTCAAGAACTTCTGCTGAAGTGGAATATCCTGTTTTTGTTTTCTTTCCATAAGGCATATGCATTTTTTCAAACAAAATTACACCTAACTGTTTCGGTGAATTGATGTTAAATGACTCCCCGGCACGCTCATAAATATCCGCTTCCAGTTCAGAAATGCGCTCACCAAGTTTTGCACCATATTCATGCAATGCCTCTTTTTCCACTAAAATCCCCACCTTTTCCATGTCATAAAGGGTAAATAAGAGCGGCATTTCAATCTGTTCAAACAATGACTGCATTTTTTGTTTTTTCAATTCTTTGGAAAGATTCGGATATGCAAGCACATTTACCAGTGCACAGTAGCTAAAGTAACGTACTGCCTCGTCTTCTTTCTCTAAAAAGGCAGTTTCTTCCGGCTGTTTACCAAAAAACTGTTCATATGGGTGCATCAAAACAGATGCATAGTTTTCTGCAATCTCTTCTTCTCCAAACTTTTTCTGAACCGGACTTAGCAGATACGCAGCCAGATTCGTATCATACGAGTTTTCCGGTTTTGCATCCGGGAAGAAATCTAACTGGTTCTTTAAATCATTGGCAACCAATATATGTGTTTTCAAAAGATTACTGATTTCACTTGTAATATCGTATTCGGATAAATCATCGCCCACTTTGCAAAAAGCAATCTTTTCTCTGGAAAAAGCAACCGCCATACCTAAAAGTCTTCCATCTGCCTCCGTCATAAATAACGTCATCTGTCCGCTGGCACTCGTTGTTACTGCAGCATCCTTTCGAAAAACGGCCTTGACCGCTACCGGCTCTTTCTTTTCAATTGTCTGCACAAAAGAGAGCCAGTCTTTTTTTGTCTCAATTACCTGAAAATATTTTTCCAGTTTTTTATCTCTGCCGGTATCCTCCGAAAATCGCTTTAAAATGGATTTCAAATCCAAAGACTGAATCATCTGGTATGCTTTTTCGTTAAACATATCCTCAAACGTACACTCCGAAAGCACCACTCCCAATTTGCAGTTTGTCCTTATAGTCGCTAAATCTTTACTCATTTTTGCCATGTCCACATGGTTCTTCAACGCCTCTTTCGCACGATTTGGTGTTACTTCTTCTACATGCTCAATCGCATTTTCAACCGTACCAAACATCGTCAGAATTTTAACTGCTGTCTTCTCACCAATTCCCGGAACACCCGGGATATTATCTGAAGCATCTCCCATCAGCCCTTTGAGATCAATAATCTGAGATGGTGTAACACTGTATTTTTCAATTACCTGCGCTGTATGATAATCTTCGACAACCGTCTTTCCACGACTCGTTTTCGGAATGCGGACCAAAATAGTATCCGTCGCTAACTGCAGCAAATCGCGGTCACCGGATACAATGGAAACAAGATATCCTTCCTGCTCCGCTTTTTTCGCCATCGTTCCTAAAATGTCATCCGCCTCAATGCCTTCTTCCGCATAAATACGGATATTCATCACTTGAAGAAGATTTCGGATTACCGGCACCTGTTCACTCAATTCTGCCGGCATCGGTTTTCTTTTCCCTTTGTATTCTTCGTACATTTTATGGCGGAAAGTCGGTGCTTTTTCATCAAACGCTACTAACAAATGCGATGGCTCTTCTTCATCCAATATTTTAAACAAAATATTTAAAAATCCGTAAATCGCATTTGTATGCAAGCCCTCGCGGTTTGTTAAATCCGGCACACCATAAAAGGCGCGGTTCAATATGCTGTTTCCATCAATCAGTACAAGTTTGTTTTCCAATTTTTTGACCTCTTTATTTTTTGATTTTTATTTTCCGTTTGCTTGTGTAACCACTCTCATAGCGTTTTCCTTTTTTGCTGTAATATGCTTTCACACGGATATAATACGTTCCCTTTTTCAGACCGCACACTTCAAAACGGTTTCCGTTCAATATATATTTCTGTGTTTTTTTCGCAGCGAAGGAAGATGCCGTCGAAACTTCCATCCGGTACCCATGTACCATTTTGCCACTCGAATAAGTAATCACAAACGATTTCTTGTTTTTCTTCAATTTCTGAATTTTCGGTGTCTGTGGCACAATTTTAAAGGTAATAGTTTTCTTTCCGGTAAAATTGCCCATTCCCCGGATAACAACCGAGGCTTTTCCGATTTGAAGATTGTTCCGGTACACCAATGTATAGTCTCTATTTTTCTTTAATTTCACTTTCCCCACCTTCAACGTCACATTTGGCTTCACCCATCTCCCGGTATAACTCCTTGTCTTTTTATAATGACAAGTTACCGAGCGGACCGAACGCTTCACAATGGTATAAGAAACTTTTTTTGTCCCCTTGTAATTACCGATTCCCTTAATCGTAATTATTGCTTTTCCTAAATTTTTATTATTCTGATAAGATGCCTTGTAATCTTTTCCGGAATCAAGCACCTCTTTTCCATCCTTAACCGTTTCGTTTCCTTTGATTGCCTTACCTTCATAAGCATATTTCTTTTTCAAACGAATCATTTTCTTTGTCAGAGCTTTTTTCTTAACCGGAACTTTCACACGGATAATCACCGTACGGTACATTGCTGTATTTTCCGGCACATATTTCGCACGATAACCGGAATTTCCATAAACCGGCACAATCGTACTATCTACCCAGCTAAATCTCCCCGGCAGACGAATTGAAGAAAGTTTTTTCTTGTTTGAATATACAAAACTTCCAAGTGTCACTTTCGGAATCTCCGGAATTAGTTTTGGCACATAGGTCGTTGTCTGTCCTGCCAGATAACCGGAATATTTCTTTGCTTTCACCTGGCAAATTAAACGATATCCGATATCTTCTTTTGTCACTTTGTAGGTAAGCCCGGTTGCTCCTTTAATTGCTGCCGCTCCGTCAATGGTTGTGACATCATCTTCTTCTTTTACATTTGCCGCAAATTTGTGGATGGCATCCAACTCATATGTGCCATCGTCATCGCTGTCATCTTCTTCGTCATCCGCTTCCAAATCGTCTTCTTCGGCTCCGCCTGTCTCATCTAACACGGACTCAAAACTCTCTGCATCCTCTGCTTTTTTTACACGATACCACTGATAAGACAATTCACCCGGATCCACTGAAGCCAGTGATGGTTTTGCGGTAAGCGTCTCATCAATTGCCGGTGTTCCGGTTATTTCCACACTTCCGGCAATTGCCATTTTGTCAGTCGTAAAGACCGCACTTTTTGCCACTGCCGATTCATTTCCTGCATCATCTGTCATAAAAGAATAAATTACATATTCCGTTTCCGCTGCAAGTCCATTAAATGAAAAATCAGAAGTTTTTACACCATCTACTCTTCCATAGCCGACAATCCCATAATGAGAAGTCACACGCGACAATATAAATTTCGTTGTCATACCACCGCTTTCTTTCTCTGCCTCTTCGCCTAACGCCTTTGGCAGTACCACATAATAAAATTTACCCGGTTCATTTCCGGTAATCAATCCGGAAGAAGTCGTATCGGTATCACTGTCAAAACCGGAAACCGATGTAATCTGTGGTGCTGTAAAATCAGCCACAATTGTAATCGTTTTCTTTGTCGTATCAATCGCATTCTTTGTCGCATCTGTCTGTTTCGATGCTAAATAATAAGCAATCTCATTTTTTCCTTCTGTCAACGTCACAGACATCGTATCTGCCCAATTTGCATCCACTGAAGCCTGACTGCTGATTCGATAGCCTGCCGGTGCTTCTATCTCAACCTTATCGTCTGTCAATCCTGTCCTGTCTGCAATATTAATTGTATCTTTTTCCGTCTTTGCCACCGCATTCGTATGATAAGCACGAATTTCATAAGCCGGAGCATTTTTTGCCAGCTGATAAGAAATTTTCTGTTTCTCATCACTGCTTCTTTCATCCTTTAACACAAACTGCTGTTTTCCGGCGGTCTCCGACGAAATCGTAAGTGTAACTCCATCCGGCAAATCCTTTTCATCGGATACTGCGTAATGCACATCTCTGATAAATGTACGCTTCTGTCCATAATACTTCCACAAGCCGGAAAATGGTGTTACCGTAACAATTTCTTTTGGTTCAGCTGTAGGCTCTATCGTAGCTGCCCCTCCGGTCGCACTTCCACCTGAAGCCACATTTGCAGTTAATAATACAATTTCACTGTTTTTTTGTTCCTTCGCCTGCGTATTCACCGGGGTCATCCCCATAAATAATGCACATGCTAAAATCCATGCTAATCCTTTTTTTAACTTACGTTTTCTCATAAGTTCTCCCTTCTAATATAACTTAATTCATGATAAATTATATTTTACACGTAAATGTGTTGAAACACAATATAAAAAGAAAAGTTGTTTGTGTCAAGTGTTCGTTGGCACTTTTTTTGTTTTCAGTAATTCCGTAGAAAAGCTTTGTGTCTCGTGGGCACTCAAACCCACGAGTCGCAAAGTTTTTCTACGGAATTACTGAAATCCAAAGGAACCAGCAGCGAACATTTGTCACAAACCCGTCATTCCAAACTCAGTTTTTCTTATTTTTACTGGTAAAATTCATCCTTTAATATCACAATCAGTCATGAATATTTTTCTATCCTTTGTGCATACTAACAGAGGAAATGGAGGTAATTACGATGCAATTAACAGAACAGGAAACCAACGTAATCAAAGATTTACAGACACAGGAGAAAGCATGTGTTGACAAATACCGCTTTTATGAGCAGTCTGCCCATGACGAAGAACTAAAAAACTTATTTCACCGCATTGGTGATGAGGAGCAGGAACATTTTGACTCCTTAGGCATGGTGCTCAAGGGTGATGTACCAAATGTAAGTGCCGCCCGCAGCGGTATGGAGGGATACACGCCTTCCGAAAGTTACGCAGCAGGTAACAACTCTGAAGAGAAAAAACATGACCAATTTTTATGTACCGACTGTATTGCAACAGAAAAACTCGTTTCATCCACCTATAATGATGATGTTTTCCGTTTTTCTGCCAGCAATATCCGAAGACTCTTAAATCACATCCAGACAGAAGAACAAAATCACGCAGAGATGATTTACAAATACAAAACGGCAAACAATATGGCATAGCCTGTCATAGTTTCCCCTCGCTGCGCATACAATGATACAAGGGTACCAAAGTCCAGACTCGTTCATGCTTGCATGATAAGAGGCTGGACCTTGGTACCCGCCAAACATGAGAAAGTAGCGATTTATGCAATAAATCCGCGGATTTCGAATGTTTGCAGGATTGCGAAAGTTGTGAAACAACGGAGCAATCCGTATCATTGTTTGCAATTCAGCAAGGAGGAATATTATGATACAAATTTTCAAAAGAAACAAGAAAATCACAAAACTATTTTTGTTACTGTTTTTTTTATGCTGCACTGCTTTTCTTCTTATTTTTTACATAGAATCGGACAAGCCCATAACAAAGAAAAAGCAAACGGCAGCAAAAACAACTGCGGACAAACCAACATCCATTTCTTATTGTGTGACTTCTCTTTCTGATGAAGAAGAATCGACATTGATTTATCATCCGACGGAACGTGTTTTGTCTCAGTTTATTCGCAAAAAAAATCAATATATCCGAAATATCTGGGATGAAAAATCCGGTTGGACGACTAACGTAGAATCATGGAAAATAAAGAAATCCGAAACACTAGAGCATTTTTCGTATAATACGAATGGGGCTCTCTATGCCTGCAAAAAGAAATGGTCAAAAGGCAAATTAGCAAAGCAATCCATTGTCTGTCTGCGAAATAACGGCAACATAAAAAATATAAATCTCATCCACTTAAACAACAAACAAAATACGGATGAAATCAAAGATATCCGGTGTAATGGCACTTCCATCGCCATCACCTATCAATACGGAAATGTAACAATATACAATTTATTAGAACGACTGGCATTTGGCGGCAGTTCCATAAGCGGTATGCCGGGGGAAAATATTTTTTATGATTTGCATTATTTAACAATTGAAACAAAAAAAACGACCGAAGAAATTTATCTGCGCGACTATGATATCCGCTCCGGTGAGGTCACACACACATTTCCACTGGGCAGTTTTGCACAAAAAAAAGAGGATTTCCACATCACAAATCTTGGAAATACTCTTTATGTTCTGACACCTCGTGGCTTATTTCGCGGAGAATGCAAAAGCAGTTCCCTGCAAAAACTGCTTGCATTCTGCGAATTACAATTACCACCGCAAAGCAACATTTTAACCATGTTTTCCGGTTCTGCCGATTCTCTCTACCTCGTTATCAAAGAAGCAGACGGCAGCAAATCCATTCGGCTTATTCATCTTCCAAGCCAAAATCTTTCAGACCAAAATCATCCCGAGTCAAATCATGCTACACAAAAGGTCTGACATGGCTATTTACCGGAAGAAGTGTCCTGCGAATTTTGTCCGGGCTGCCCCATGGCAGACATATCGGAAACGGTAATACTTGTTGCCTTCTCACCATCTGTCTCCACACTGACCATCTCTCCCGGATTAATTTCACTTACCGATATTTCCGTACTTTCCTCACCGGATTTCTTATATATCTTGGTATCGCTGTCAATCTGGTAAGTCTTTGACTCACCTTTCTTTTTGCCACCATTCTTCGCATCTGCCGGTGGGGTTCCCTGCTGTTTATTCCCCTCGATTCCGGCAGCTCCGCCACTTGCTGCTTCCGGCTTTTTGTCATCCTGCTTATCCATAACTTCCATCACTATCTGAGTGTCTGAAACACTTGTCACACGCCCCATTACTGCATTTGCTGAACTCTCACTATCCTTTAAACCACATCCGGAAATGTTCATAGCTGCCAAACATAAAATCAGACTGGTACCAATTGCTCGAATCTTCTTTCCTTCCATATGTAACCTCCACTTCATATACAAATGATTTATTGTTATGGTCACATTGTATCGAAAGGAAATGGTCACTCTGTGTTTAGCCTGTGTAAAATGTGTGACCGATTATTTTGCCTGCAATTCGTCCAATGTCAAATCATAGGCAGGCAGAAAATCCTGCATAAACACTTCAACTTCTTCCATATTCATATCATGCAGTGCTTTTTTCGTCGTTTCGTATGCCGTCTTAAATTCCTGATTGCCGGAATTTAATTCCTGCTTACATTTAATCAGTGCAGATAACTTATCTGCCGCTTTCACAAGACGCCACTCATATGCTTTGTCCTCCTGCGGGAAAAACAATTTCTCATAATGCTTTTTCATATAATCCGGCAGTTTATCCACCATCTTTTTACTCGCAACATACTCCACCCGTTTATAAGCTTCTTTGATATCATCATCATAATACTTGACAGGCGTAGGCATGTCTCCGGTAATGATTTCATTCGCATCGTGATACATTCCCATGAGAGCAATTTCATTGGAATCTACGTGTTTTCCGCATTTCTCATTGGCAATGAGTGAAAGACCATGCGCTAACATCGCAACTTCCAGCGAATGTTCACTAATATTTTCCTGAACAGAATTCCGCATAAGTGCCCACCGCTCAATATTTTTCATACGTGCCATCATCGCAAAAAATGAATACATCCTAATTCTCCTTCAACATCTTTTTCATATAGTAACCCGTATAGGATTCTTCACAGTCCGCCACCTGTTCCGGCGTTCCCTGCGTAACAACCGTACCGCCACGGTCACCGCCTTCCGGTCCCATATCAATGATATAATCTGCCGTCTTAATCACATCCAGATTGTGTTCAATAACAACTACCGAATTACCGCCTTCGGTCAGCCGCTGCAAAATTTCAATCAGCTTATGAACATCCGCAAAATGAAGTCCTGTCGTCGGCTCGTCCAAAATATAAATAGTCCGCCCGGTACTTCTCTTACTCAATTCTGTCGCAAGCTTGATGCGCTGAGCCTCACCACCGGACAACGTAGTCGATGGCTGCCCTAATTTGACATATGACAATCCCACATCATACAACGTCTGAATCTTGCGGTGAATCGTCGGAATATTTCGGAAAAATTCAAGGGCATCTTCTACTGTCATATCTAACACATCATAAATACTTTTTCCCTTATATTTAACATCCAAAGTCTCACGATTATACCGCTTTCCACCGCAAACTTCGCAAGGGACATAAATATCCGGAAGGAAGTTCATCTCAATTTTCAATATACCGTCACCACTGCATGCTTCACAACGGCCGCCCTTCACATTAAAACTAAAACGCCCTTTCTTGTATCCTTTTGCTTTCGCATCCGGTGTCGAAGCAAATAAATCTCGTATCATATCAAATACACCGGTATAAGTTGCCGGGTTTGAACGAGGGGTTCGTCCAATCGGAGACTGGTCAATATTAATTACCTTATCTAACTGCTCCACGCCTTCAATTCCTTTATGCTTTCCCGGTATACAGCGTGCCCGATTTAATGTGCGGGTCAGACTCTTACACAAAATTTCATTCACAAGAGAACTCTTTCCGGAACCGGAGACACCGGTCACGCAGGTCATTACCCCCAGAGGAATCTTGACATTAATATTTTTCAGGTTATTTTCGCTGGCACCTTTTACTTTCAGATAACCTGTCGGTTTGCGTCTCTTTGCCGGCACCGGAATCTGCTTTTTCCCACTTAAATAAGCACCTGTAATCGACTCCGGCACTTTCATCAAATCTTCTGCCGTACCGCATGCAACCACGTGTCCGCCATTTTTTCCTGCTCCCGGTCCGATGTCCACAATATAATCCGCCTCACGCATGGTATCCTCGTCATGTTCCACGACAATCAGCGTATTACCAAGGTCACGAAGTTTCTTTAACGTAGCAATCAACCGGTCATTATCCCGCTGATGCAGACCAATACTCGGCTCATCCAAAATATAAGCCACACCGACAAGTCCCGAACCAATCTGTGTCGCCAGACGGATTCGCTGTGCTTCTCCACCGGAAAGTGTAGCCGTCGCACGTGCCAGTGATAAATAATCAAGACCAACATCCACCAAAAATCCCAGGCGGGAACGAATTTCCTTTAACACCAGACGTCCAATCTGCTTTTGTCTGTCGGTCAATGTCAATTCATCCATAAATTTCTTCAAATCAATAATGGAATATTCACTAATTTCTGCAATGTTTTTATCCCCCACCGTAACCGCAAGGGATTCTTTCTTCAACCGCTTGCCGCCGCAGACGTGGCAGGGCGTAATCTGCATAAATGACTCATATTCCTGCTTCGTAGTCTCCGAGCCGGTCTCACGATATCGCTTCTGCAAATTACCAAGCAGTCCCTCAAACGCGATATTATAAACACCGTGTCCATGTCTGCCGGTATAATGAACTTCCACACGCTGACCGCCGGTTCCATACCAGATTAAGTCATGAACATCCTCCGGATATTCGCCATATGGTGTATCTAAATCAAATCCATAAAACTCTGCCATCGCATCCAAAATCGCACGGCTATAACTATCCGGATTTACTACAGACTGCCATCCCGGTGCTGCAATCGCTCCCTGCGCAATACTAAGCGTCTTATCCGGAATAATCAAATTCTCATCAAACTCCATCCGGTAACCGATTCCATGACATTCAGGGCACGCACCAAATGGATTGTTAAACGAAAAACTGCGTGGCTCAATTTCATCTACACTAATTCCACAGTCCGGACAGGAAAAACTCTGACTGAAAGAAATTTTTTCTCCTCCAATCACATCGACAACCAATAAACCATCGGCTAACTTAAGCACCGTTTCGATGGAATCAGTCATTCGTTTTTCAATTCCCTCCCGAATTGAAAGTCGGTCCACTACAATTTCAATGTTGTGTTTTTTATTTTTCTCTAACTTGATTTCTTCATCCAGCGAATACAAATTACCATCCACGACAACGCGCACATAACCGCTGCGCTTTGCCTTGTCTAATACTTTTACATGCTCTCCTTTGCGGCCACGCACAACCGGGGCAAGCAGCATAATTTTCGTACGCTCCGGCAATTTCATAATTTCATCCACCATCTGGTCTACCGACTGTTTTTGGATTTCCTTGCCACACTTCGGGCAATGAGGAATTCCAATTCTGGCATATAAAAGACGGAAATAATCATAAATTTCCGTAACCGTCCCTACCGTAGAACGTGGATTACGATTCGTCGATTTCTGGTCAATCGAAATTGCCGGTGGAAGCCCCTCTAAACTTTCAACATCCGGTTTCTCCATCTGACCTAAAAACTGTCTGGCATAAGAAGATAATGACTCCATATATCTTCTCTGTCCTTCGGCGTAAATGGTGTCAAACGCCAACGATGACTTTCCGGAACCGCTTAAACCGGTCAACACCACAAATTTATCTCTTGGAATATCCAAATCAATATTTTGAAGATTATGCTCTTTGGCACCTCGTATCCGTATTTCTCGCTTTGTATCCATACTAACCTCCATCGCTTTTTTGCTTCTAAAGTTCACTGCGGATTTCCTCTAAATGCTTTTTATATTCAATCATCCGGTCACGCAGTTTGGCAGCCTTTTCAAAATTCAACTCAGCCGCTGCCTGATTCATCTGTTTCATCATCTTAGCAATATGACGCTGCAATTCCTCAAAACTCATGGATTCCGGATCTTTCTCTTCTTCCGTAATATCCGTACCTGCTTTCTTTGAAATACGGATTCGATCGCGCACCGCCTTCTGAATTGTCTTTGGCACAATGCCGTGTTCTTCATTATATTCTTTTTGTATCTTGCGGCGCCGCTCGGTTTCATCAATTGCCGTACGCATGGAATCGGTAATCTTATCCGCATACATAATAACATGTCCTTCCGAGTTTCGTGCCGCACGTCCAATCGTCTGAATCAAAGAAGTCTCCGAACGTAAGAAACCTTCTTTGTCCGCATCCAGAATCGCTACCAACTGAATCTCCGGAATATCAAGTCCCTCTCGCAACAGGTTAATTCCGACCAAGACATCAAACACATCCAGACGCATATCGCGGATAATTTCTGAACGCTCCAGCGTATCAATGTCCGAATGCAGATACCGCACACGTATCCCGACTTCCTTCAGATACTTTGTTAAATCCTCTGCCATTCGTTTTGTCAGTGTCGTAACGAGAACCTTTCCCTTCTTCTCGGTAACCTTTCGAATCTCTCCGAGTAAATCATCCACCTGTCCTTTAACCGGTCTTACATCAAGTTCCGGATCCAACAGCCCCGTCGGACGAATAATCTGCTCGGTACGAAGCAGCTCATGCTCTGTCTCATACGTCGAAGGCGTTGCCGAAACAAACATCATCTGATTAATATGCCCCTCAAATTCTTCAAAGTTCAGAGGGCGGTTACTTTTGGCAGAAGGCAAGCGGAATCCATATTCTACAAGCGTAGATTTCCTCGACTGGTCCCCGGCAAACATCCCGCCAATCTGTGGAATCGTAATATGCGACTCGTCCACAATAATCAAAAAATCATCCGGAAAATAATCCATCAAAGTCATCGGCGTTTCCATCGGCTGTAACCCATTTAAATGCATGGAATAATTCTCAATACCGGAACAAAAACCGGTCTCCCGTAACATCTCAACATCAAAATGTGTCCTCTCGGAAATCCGCTGCGCCTCAATCAATTTATCCTCACTCTTAAAATACTTCACGCGCTCATCCAGTTCTTTTTCAATTCCCGCAATCGCACGCTCCATCTTATCCGGTGCCACTACATAATGAGATGCCGGAAAAACAACCATATGCTCTAAGTCCGCCGTCGCCTCTCCGGTCACAACATCAATTTCCTGTATCCTATCCACTTCATCCCCAAAAAACTCAACCCGAATCGCACGGTCACTTGCCGATGCCGGAAAAATCTCAACTACATCACCACGCACACGAAATGTGCCACGATGAAAATCCATATCATTCCGCGTGTACTGTATATCAATCAGACGCCGAATCACCTCATCCCTATCCTTTTCCATGCCCGGACGCAGAGAGACCGTCATATTTTGATAATCGATTGGACTACCCAGTCCATAAATGCAGGATACACTCGCAATAATAACCACGTCACTGCGCTCAGTCAGTGCCGCTGTCGCCGAATGGCGCAGCTTATCAATTTCGTCATTGATTGCCGAATCCTTTTCTATATAGGTATCCGTCGAAGGTACATAGGCTTCCGGCTGGTAATAATCATAGTATGACACAAAATATTCTACCGCATTCTCCGGGAAAAATTCTTTAAATTCCCCATACAACTGTGCCGCCAATGTCTTATTGTGTGCAATCACAAGCGTCGGCTTATTCAATTTTTCAATCACATTTGCCATCGTAAATGTCTTACCGGAACCGGTAACACCAAGAAGTGTCTGAAACTGATTTCCTTCCTGAAAGCCTTTTACAAGAGCATCAATTGCCTGCGGCTGGTCACCGGTCGGCTGGTATTCGGAATGTAATACGAAATGGTCCATCGTTTATTTGTCCACCTCCGTCTGGATGAATTGATATAACAACATAGGGAACAAATCATATGATTCATTCCCTATCGATAGGTCGTTCACTACTCGTGATACAAGTATAGCACATTAAAAATTGTATTGCAACGAGAAAATGAACGTTTGTTCGTTTCTGTTTTTTCATCCACCACACCGATGCATTTAAGACCGCTGCAAAAATCACCCACAAAAGATAGGGAACCTGACGCAACGCAGCCACCGGGTCAATGAATCGCCATAAAAAAGCTATTCCAGTCCTTTGCGAAACCGGTCAATCATCGTTGCCGTAAGGCTTAAAAGATTTTTATCTTCTTCAATTTTATCCCGCTTAACAAAGCGCGCCGTTGCAAGTTCCGTTTCATCCATTGTAATCGAAGTACCGCCATCTACTTCGCAGTAATAGCCAAGTAAAAGATTCGAGTCAAATCCCCACGGCTGGCTGTCAAAATAACGAATATTTTTCACACGAAGCCCCACTTCTTCCTGCACCTCACGAACGACCGTCTGCTCTGGTGTCTCACCAATTTCGCAGAAACCGGCAAGCAGCGCACGCCCTTTGTAGGGACGGTCTGCATACGTGGAAATCAAAATAGAATCCTCATAAATTAACCCGATAATCACCGCCGGGGCAATCTTTGGAAAAATCAAATTTCCACAATGCGGGCACCTCTTCATCCGCTCCTTTTTATCATGCACGGTTTTTGTTCCACAGCGGCCACAGAAAACATTATCGCGGTACCAAACATACAAATGATACCCTGTCATCCCGGCAAAGCAGGTGTATACCGGGGCATTTCTACGAAGGCTCCGAATTGGTTCATAGGAAAAAGAAAAAATGTCTGATATAAACAAACCCGCTGATAAATCCCCCGGCATATAAAGAAAATAACAGGTTTCATCAATTGAAAATAAATATTGTAATAAATGCTTTTCACACCCCAATTCACTGCAGGTGGGAAGCACAATTTTTCCATCTTCAATACGGCACAAAACCCTGTCATCCGGTTTCCCATGTCCACGAAAAACAAGCACAAAATCATCCGGTTTTGGACTTTTTGCATGATAAGCATTATCAAACTTTTTTGGTGCAATTTCTTGTATCATAACCAGTTCTCCTTAAAATCAGTAAATATCTTAAATCACTTTTTTCATCTGCCAGCGCCCGGACAAATATCTCACAGCAAATAACAGCGAGCGGACCGCCCAGTCAATAAACATACCAAACCACACGCCTAAAATACCCATGTTACATACCACCGCAAGTAAATAACTGCAAAGCACGCGGAACAGCCACATGGAAATAATTCCTGTCAGCATCGTAAATTTCACATCGCCTGCTGCCCGCAATGCATTTGGCAGGGTAAAACTGAGTGGCCAGATAAAAACAGCAATTGTACTAAACCAGCGAAGCACCTCCGCCGCCATCCGGGTTGCTTCCGGCGAAAGAGAAAATACCGATACAATCGGAACGGCAAATACAAACAAAACTAGATTCATGATCCAATCTCCCAGATAAGCAAACAACATCAGTTTTTTCGTGTATTTTTTTGCCTGTGCCACCTCACCGGCTCCAAGGCAGGTTCCCACCACGGTAATCAGGGCAAGCCCCATCGACATCCCCGGAATATTGGGAAATTCAATAATGGAATAACTGACTGAATTGGCCGCGATTGCCGCCGTTCCAAATGATGTAATCATACTTACTACCATTAATTTTCCGACCTGAAACATGCTATTTTCAATACCGCTTGGAATTCCGATACGGAGAATCCGAAGAATCATTTTTTTATTCGGAAGCAGCGAAGAAAATTTCTTTATCTGCAAAGGATTATACGGGCGGGCAACCAAAACGGTCATACAGATTCCACAGACAACGCGGCTCACAAGCGTTGCAAGAGCCACACCAAGCACCCCATAGCCGAGTGCCACCAAAACCGCATTCAGCGCAATATTAATCGCATTCATTAACACACTGAGTCCCATACTGACCTTGCTGTTTCCCACACTTCTGAAAATGGCGGCTCCCGCATTATAAATTCCAAGAAATGGATAAGAAAGTGCCGTTACAAACATATAAATCCATGCACTGTGCATAACCGAATCTTCTACACTTCCAAAGATTGCCGGTAACATCTGTTTTCCAAAAACAGCACAAATAAACGCTGCTGCCATGGAGAAAATAAACAACACCGTTTCCAACTGTCCTGCCGCATAAGCAGCATCTTTTGTATCACGCCGTCCGTTGTACTGACTGCAAACGACGGCACCTCCTGTCGCAAGTGCCGCCATTACCTGAATAATCAATAGATTAATATTAGTCGTAAGTGCCACGCCGGATACCGCTGCTTCTCCCGCCTTGGAAACCATCAGCGTATCCACCATGCCGACCATTACATTTAAAAACTGCTCAAACATAAGAGGCATCACAAGTGCCCTTAGCTGTTTTCCTGTGTACATCATAATTCTCATATCCTTGCTTCATTTTCAACCATAGTGTACCACAGGTTTTTCTTCCTTTCAACTATCTAGTTATATCCGATTGCCATCAGGGTGAACTTCTTTGATTCACTTTCATCATTCATGCGAAGTTCAATTGTATGCTCTGCCTCGGCATCCTCTTCGATGGCTACATATACTTTACCGTTGTTCCATCCGCTGGTATCATAACCACTCAGAGTTGCTTGAAGTTTGCCATCTACATACAAATCGGCAGAACCATATTCCACTGAATTGCTCAATTTGTAAATTAACGTAAGTGCTTTACATTTTACTTTTAATTTCAAAGCGTCCGTGCCGCTTGTTGACGTATGCATCCAGTTATCCGGGAACCATGCCGCACCTTTTTGTCCCTTATACTCGTACTGGAAAGAGCCCGTTGCATTATCATTCTGATTAAATCCGCCGGAAGTAAATGATGTAATTGCATTGTCCTTTGTAACATCAGTCTTGGAATCCAACATCTTCATTCCCTGGTAAGCAGATGACTTAACCGGTGCCATCGCATCCATATCGGTGATATTATCTTCTTCTGCCGTTTCTTTGTCCATCTTATCAAACATGCGTGTAATGCAGTCTGCCATCAACTGATAACCGGTGTTGTTTGGATGCAGGGAATCACCAAAGTACCATTTATAAAACGCTTTCTGGTCATTTCCATCAAAATAAGACGAAATCGCATTTCCCATACTAATCATCGGTAAATCATAATGCGTACCAAATGGGCGATAATCGTTTTCACAGACAACACCGCCACTCGCCTTCTGAAATACTGAGAATACAAGCACAACAGCAGATCCGGATTTCAACGCCTGACGAATCAGTCCTTCATAACCTTTTCCTGCAGTTGCCGTACCATAATCATTTACGGCAAATTCAATGAACAGCACATCCGGATGATCGTTTCCTTCCGGTAAACGGTCAATCACATCACGATTGTAACGGACCACACCAATATCGGATGGCGTTCCGCTCATTCCGGCATTAATAAAGTGAACATTTTCTCCATTGTTCTTTCCATATTTCACACCAAATGTTTTTGCCGAAACTTCCGCATAACACATGCTGTTTGGTTTTGCCAATGCGCCCTCTGTAATGGAACCACCAATGTAAGCAAGTGTGACATCTTTTCCGTCTCTCGCATTTTGGATTACCTGCTTGATTCTTGCATTGTTTCCGGTTGAGTACACACTGTCTTCAAGCATTTTCTCATACTCTTCGTCACTGACTTTATAGACATTATTCTGTGCTTTTCCGCTAATGATAACATCATCCACAAGGAATGAATCTGTCGCGGTAGTCATGGTGAGTGTCATCGCTGCATCACCCTGATTTTTCGGAATCGTAATCTCGCCTTTGAGCGTAGTCCATTTACCGCTTGCGCATGCTTTTCCTGCATCTGCGTTTGTAATCAGCGTAACGTCTCTTGCCATTCCATTCTGGTCAGTATAAGTCATACGAAGTGCAATCTTCTGGCTTTTTCCGGTATCCTGCTTTACAACAACGCTGAACTGATAATGTTCACCCGCAATCACATACTCGGGAATTGGAAGTTTTGCACCATCTGTTTCACTCGTTCTGTCTTTCACAAGAAGACTGTTCATACCGCCTTCTGTGTAGTTCTGTGAATTGGAAACTTCCAGTTTGCCACCAATCGGCGCAAATCCTTTGAGGTCCCCGTCTTCAAAATAGTTACTGTATACTTCCGACGCAACCGGTTCCGGCGTCTTAATCGGCACTTTGGTCACCTGTGGTTTCTCCGATGATGTGCTTGTCGGCTGATTTGTTGGTTTACTCGTCTGCACCGGTGCCTTCGTTCCCTTAACTGTCTTTTTCTTTGTTACAATAATCTTTACGGTTCCAATTTTCTTTGTCTTTTTCTTATACTTTTCCTTCACCGTAACTTTGGCAGTTCCGACTTTTACTGCTTTGACCTTGCCGGAAGCCGAAACTTTAATTCTTTTGTTTGATGCGGTAAATTTGTATTTTGCTTTTTTCTTCTTATTCTTTACCACAATCTTTTTTGATTTTCCCTGCTCAATCGTAATTGTTTTCTTCGCAGGTTTTGCTTTCTTTGCTGCCGCACTGCTGTCCGATGCTGTGGCCGTTAATGACACAACCATCGCCACAGCCAGTCCGTGGCAAAGTAACTTCTTCATTTTTGCGCAACCCATAATTGACCTCCTTTATAATTTTGTATTTATATTATATGGGGTTTATATAAGTTTTGCAAGGTGGCATTTTTTCATGTTCCGTAAATCATCAAGAAAACGGTTACGTTAAGTGGGCACTCCCGTTAAACAAACGCGTAAGGGTATCAGCATGTTAAATACACATGCTCGATACCCACGTGTTTGTACCCACTTATCGCAACCGTTTTCTTGATAATTTACTGGAATCCTGAAAAAATTGATATCTAACACTGTATATAAACTAGTTCTTGTAATGCATTTTTGGGGGGCAGGGCATACTTTTTCTGACATCCACCTGAAGCCCTGTATGGCAACGCTTTTAAGATTTCGCTGTATGCTTAGCAAAAAATGAGAATGTTTCTTTCACTATGAGGAACATTGAACACCGTCGGTGCCTAGAGGGCGTATTTTGCCCTCAGGCACCGCTACGTGTGTTCTCTAAGCGGGAGCGGTTCCGAATGTGAAACAACATTCTCATTTTCTAGTTAAGCATACAGCGAAACTATTTACTAATTTATTCCAACCCTTCATTATAAATCCGATTGATGGCTGCCTGTGCTTGTTCCATCTCATGTTTTTTTATGATTCGGTCTCTGTCTTCTAAGATTGCTATCATTTCGTCGACAAGCTGTTCTTCTTTTAGCTCGGTCATGCGGTACAAATAGCCGAGCATTCGTGTCGCTGTATAATCGGTATTCATATATTTGTATGCAATTTCTCGGCACAGACTTTCGGCGAAGCCTTTTTGTAATAGTATTTCGTAAATTGCGTCACTTTTTCTTGTATCCATGAAATTCCTCCAATTTCAATACACTATTGCTCACCTGCATATTGCTACTTTCCAGACGTAACGACCGGAGCGGATTTTGGAGACTTCTTTAGAAACCCGGCATTTTTCCAAAATCAATGCCATATGTGTAATACGTTCCCGTGTCTTTTCTCATAAGAAGTGCTTCGTTCATTTTTATGTATTCAATTCCTTTCACGAGAAATGATTTGCCAACGGCTGTGTTGTATAGTCCTTCGGTTAGGGTTTGGTAAGTAGGCATAGGTGCTCCTTTCTCTCAATCCATAAAATTACGTGCTGTTTATTTCCTGTTAATGAGGCTATTTTTTTGTGTTATTTTTTCTTGTTTCCGTAAAGAAATCATTTCTCCTATGAGTCTATACTCGGCACGTGAACCTTCCCATGCCTTTCTAAATTCCGGATCATTCTGTTTTTGTTTCTCAATTTCGTTTTTTACATTAATCTCTACAAATGGCATTTCTCGTAACCTCCTTTTATGTTGCATATTTTTGACAGATGGCAGGCAAAATTAGTTCTTCGCAACGACTCCATTTATCACTGAGCCCTTATATCTAAATCTCCCTCTGCCAACTCCGTAATCCTAATTTGATGTTGCCTCATCTCTGTATTTCTTCTCCAATCTATCACACACAGTATTAAAGTCTATTGTCTTTCCCTCTTTTATCTGTTCTAACCCAACCATTACAAGCTCTCGAACTTCTTTTTTCTGCTCATCTAAAGTTCTCTAGTAATCTTCATTTAATGCCGCAGCCATATTACTCAGTCCTTTCCGTTTACATTATTGCAGCAAATCAACTGATAGATTTTTAGTAAAAAAGCATTTTGTAAATCATAATAATCGCACCCAGCATACAAAAAATAATAGTAAATTTATCAAAACCACATATTTATGGCAAACCGGTTTTCTTTCCCATCATAATTTACAATTAAACAACCGTCATTAATACTCTTTTTCGATTTCCGTTTCAATTCCATACATAGTCTTGAAATATTCCAAATCAGCCGACGTTTTTATCAGCATAATTTCTCTCATTTTGCCTGTATGAATATTTTTAAATCCAGCAATCTGCTCCCCATTGCAAATGCTCGCTTTAATAATGGGCTTTTCATTTTCTCTGTCAAAATCTCCACTTGGCGCAGCCTTTTCTTTTTTCTTGAAAAATCCCATAGCAGCCACCTTCTTTCAGTTGGAATGTTTGGTCTTAGTGTAACATGGGTTGGGGGAGGGTGGCAATATATGTTTGAATTTTTGTTCCCATTGTCAACTTATTATCTCTAACATCTTACCGTACTTTTTACACACCTCGATTTCATATTTTATTTCATCTGTCTCATTTTCAAAACAAAATTTCTTATCATGCGATAAGATAATATCCATGTATCCAACACATCTTCCCTCAGGTTTCATATTAACTGGTCTTATATCAGTATTCATATATATTGTCGAACCTACAGCATTAGTTACCATTCCTTTCAAATATTTCAACATTGCATCACTAATACAAAGACTCAAGCTACCATATGTCCCTAAGTTTATATCAGGAACCCAATATAAATCTTTTCCAAAAGATTTTATATCTCCCTTTTTAGGATTAGAACCTAAATATGACAAAACCGAATACATAATCTCATACAGCAACACCGAATTACTGACCTCTCTGTCGCATACAAGTCTATGAACCAATTTGTTTTTTGTCATTATTTTTTCAATTGTCCTAATATCTAACTCACTTAACTTCAAAAACTCTATTATTGTCTGATCTATTTGTTTGTATTCTGAAAAAAGGCAGAAATAATCTTCAAATTTCTCCATTAATGACTTTTGCGCCATCCCTATTCCGATATTATATTTAAAGGATATAAATTTTTTCAAATATCGTTCTGTATCAACCTGATCACCATATATCTCCCGGATAGAATGATTAAGCTGCTTACTGTCAACTGCAATAATCACCAATACATTGTCGATTCCTTCAAACATGTGATGCAAACGTTCCAATATTTTAATTGCGTATGCCGGCATGCACCGATCCAATTCATCAACAACAATTACCATCGTTTTTGTAGCTGCTAATTCCTTAACTTGCGTTCTAACATTTTCCAGCGTTTGATTAAAAGCAAATAATGTATCAAATTCATTTTCCTCTTTTTTTCTTTTCGCTCCTTCAGTTCTAACGTCTTCTACAACCTGTACTAAATCAATTCCAATTTTATTCTTGACAAATTCTTTTGTCATATTCTTTATATATTTTTCTGCTGTTTTCCAAGCGTCTTTTACTACCCCGTCACATATTTTGTTTGCATTCTCTACTTTGTCCTTAAGTACGGAAATAATTGCAATTGCAGGCTCTTCATAATAGTCATATTTCCAACAATTATAATGAAACACAAAGTATCTATTATCTTTTGTTTCCTCGTTCTGTTCCAATTCCAGCTTTTCTTCCAGGCGTTCCAAAATGAACGTCTTGCCAACACCCCACGTACCTTCAATTGCAAACGAACAAAATGCTCGATTTATAGATGCACTTTGAACAATGCGAAACAGTTCAGAAATTTCGTTTTCCCGATTAAGTGCATCCAGTTTGTTTCTTTCTTCAGCCATTACCTTATTCCCTCCTCATTTTTTCTCTATCAGCGCAAGCATATCTCTTAAGTTACACTCTTTTTATAATCCAGATAACGTTCGCATTACCAAATCCACATCTTTGTTTTCTAATTCCTGAATAATATGCAGATACGTTTTCTGCGTGGTTGTCATACTGGCATGTCCCAATCTTCTTGCCACACTTGCAATGGATACTCCCGCAAACAAAAGCAGCGAAGCATGAGTGTGACGAAGTCCGTGAATTGAAATTTCTGAAATTCCACAAGCTTTGCAATGTCTTGTAAGAATATCATTTACAGTGGAATTGTACACCTTATCTTTGCCAACAAAAATGGGCTCATCCTCAGGCAAATCCTTAACCAACTCCGAAAACTTAACTACAATCTGCCAGTCTATTTGAATTTTTCTCACCGAGGATTTGTTCTTTGTAGGGAGAAATCCCCCTTCCCCTTTGTAATCCCACGTTTTACTTACAGACAATGTCTGTCTGGCAAAATCAAAGTCTGCCGGGGTGACAGCCAGTGCTTCTGAAAAACGCATACCGGTCTTTGCCACTAACAGAATAAACCAATCCCAATTAGGAGCTTCCTTAATATTCAAGTGCGAAATCAGCGTATGTAATTCGAACTGATTCAAATATTTGATTTTCTTTGGTTTTGGCATTTTCCCCTTGATAATTGCCTTTCTTGTTGGATCCCGCTCAATCAGACCTTCATCAACAGCATCCAGAATTGCTCCCTTCAACTGATGATGAAAGTCAAGCGTCGTCTGACGCTCGTGCTCTTTGGCGTAATCATTTAAAAGTTTTTGATACACGGTTCTTGTCAAATCGGAAACTTTTAATTCAGGCACCAGTCGCTCCACCCACTTATGGGTCATCCGATATTTCGCCAAAGTTGCATCTCTTATTGCATCTTTTTTGTATACATCAATCCATTGTTTGTAATAATTGCAAAACAGTTCCATACTGTTCATATCATTTAGCATAAACTACCTCCATTTCAAGTACTGCTCACGCTGATATAAACAGTAAAAAACAACTATCCGCGAAATTCAATGCACTAATTATTTAAAAGCGGTCTTATTTCTTCCTCCAAAGTTTTTCTAAGTTCTTCAATCATCATATTATAATACTTAAACTTTGGAATTGCTCGTTCTTGAGCTTCCTTAAAACTGGTGAAATCTGCGGTACTCTTGATGGCACTTTCATTTGGTATCTCCCCATTTCGGTAATGAGTTGCCGCATACATAACATCATCTTTTGAAACATACCATGTAATACTAAAATCCATTACCACTTTTTCAATACATTCATGTTTCATGTTCTCTACAATATTGAGAATGGACTGCCCTTTATACTTAACCTCGTCCTGTTCAATCTCTGATACCAAAGTCGACATAATATCAGCAACTTTCGGATTTTCTTTTCTGAGGTCATCAATGTACTGCTTAACTTCCTCCAACTGCTTCTGTCTTTCCTCCGGAGTCATTTCCACATCTTCATCCGGGGTCACAATATTTTGAATCAGATTGATAATATACTCATAATCAATCTTTGTATTACTATAAGCCATCAATTCGTAATCCACATCAATTGGCTGTTCCTCCATCTCGCTCTGTATGTCCTCGGCACCGGCTTTTAACTCTTCCTTTACATTCAGATAATGTCCTGCATAATCATCGTATTCGTCCTCGGAAATTCCATATTCCGTCAGCATACTATCCTCATACTGGGTAAATGATTTCAACTGCGCAAATAATTTATCAAAATTCTGAAAAGCTTTAACAAACAAAACCTTCTCTTTTTCTGACATTGCCGGAATCTCCGCCGGTGTTTCCGCCGATACTCTAAGTGCTTTTAATGCCTTTCGGAATGCAGGTTCAATTTCTTCCCATTCAGCTAATAACGCAATTTCTGTACTTCCTGCCGAATACAATTTCACCGCATTATCCACACATTCTTTGAATAATTTTGGTGCTTGGAACGTCACTATCTGACCATACGTTTTATTCTTATCAAAGATACGATTTGTTCTTGAAAATGCCTGTATCAAGTCATGCGGTCCCATCGGCTGCCTGTCCACAAACAACGTTGACATACATGGAGCATCAAATCCCGTCAAAAGTCTGTCCACTACAATCACCAAATCCAACTGCTCACTTCTGCTTTGGAACTTCGGTTCTTTCCTTGCCAGACGCTTGTTCAGATTTGCGTTATAACTTTGTATCTGTGAAATATCAAGTTTCGTACCAAACATTTCATTGTAGTCCTTAATTGACTCTTTCATCTTTTCCTGATTCAAATGAGAGCCTTCTTCATTTTCTGTCACAGAGTAAGTAATTGCAAATTTCGGAAAATCCGGTAAAATCTGTTTCACTTTCTCATCAATTTGAAGCTCGGTTTCCCCATTTTTGACTCTCTTTAAAAGTTCATAATACTTCTGCGCCAACTGAATTGAACCCGTAGTGAGAAGTCCCTCATATGTCTTTCCTTTTCCGTTTTGGAATCCTAATTTATGATACGATTTATTCAAAATCACATCCAAAACTCTCAACATATGTGTTTCGTTCTCATACATACTGCTATCTGTCTCATCATCCATATTTTTCGGTCCATTATGCTCTACCTGAAATCCTAATACTGCATTGTCATGAATTGCATTTTGAATCGTATATCGATGTAGACGCTCTCCATATAGTTCCTCTGTTGTACGTGGCAAATCTCCTAACTGCGGATATGGGTTTTCTGCAAATCTCGGTGTTCCTGTAAAGCCGTACCACAAAGAATTTGCAAAGAAACGTTCTAATTCGCGCTTTGTTCCCGGCGTTACCGCTCTATGACACTCGTCTACAACAAAGGCAATCTTTAAGCTCTTAATTTTGTTATACTCCGGCGTTCCCTCTGCTAATTTTTTTGTAATCAATCTCTGTAATTTCTGAATTGTCGTTACAATCATCTGACGGTCATCGGATTTTAGCTTTTTCTTTAAATCAAACACATTATCTGTTTTATCTACATCCACTAAATCATTATTTGCATATGTCTGAAATGCCATCGATGTCTGCGTATCTAAATCTTTTCTATCAATCAAAAAGATTGCTTTATCAATCGATGGAATATCCATCAAAAGATTTCTGGTTGCCTTATAAGATGTCAGTGTTTTACCAGAACCTGTTGTATGCCAGACAAAACCTGATTTTCCCGTCTTTGATGCCTCACGAATTGCTTCAATGGCGTGAATCTGATAAGGTCGAAGCAAAATCAGACGCTTCGCTTCCTCATCTAATACCGTATATCTCGCTATCATTTCATGAGCCTCCGGAATGCGAAGTACACTTTTAGCAAAATCCAAATAATCAGGAACCGGATTATTTTCATTATCTAACCAACCACTGATAAACTTCGGATTTAATTCCGTATCACTTGCCGCCGAAAAATATTTTGTATCAACACCATTACTAATTACAAACATCTGCACCGCTGAAAAAATGCCTGTAAACTTTCCCTCTCCAATATACTTTTTAATCTGCCAGAAACCATCCATATAGGAATGTTGTTTATTTTTCAATTCAATATGTATCATAGGCAGACCATTAATCATAAGAGTGACGTCAAATCTTCTGTCCTGTGCCTTTGTCTGACTTTCCTCATCTGCCAATGCACGATACTGATTAATCACTTCATAAACACTGCTGCCACCGGCAATATGCTCATGGTTCATTACTACCAAATGAAGTCTCTCTGTATCACGCTGCACATGCACCATAACTTTTCCATTTTCACCACCCAGCCATTCTCCTGCCTTGTAGAAAGAAGAAAACTGTAATTGGTTTTTTACCTGTTCAAACTCTGTATCCGATAAAGGCTCTCCATTTAAACGGTCTTTGTTGTTCTGCTCCAGAATATATCTAAAATTATTCCAAAGGTCCTCTTCTGTCTTCAAATCCGCTCTGTAAGTCCACTGCGAATCTCCATAAACTAACTGATCAATCAATTTTTGTTCGATTACCGACTCTAATTCTGCCATAATATCCTCCTTAATTTGTATTGTTATGTTAATTTCTATATAAATAAGCACATTTTCAGTGCAAAATTCCTCATGATGATGAAGAGTGATGAGGTAGTCGATTTTTTCAAAACACTCACTAATCACCCTTTGTTCTTCCATAGAAGGCATAAGTACTTTCATTGGCTTCAAGTCAGCAAATGGTGGTATATTTTTGATTGCTGAACCGTTACTATGAGTTCTCGTAAATTCATTTATCATATTTGAAAACGCAATAATGAACATCCTCTTATCCACAATTTTTTCATAAACACGAACTCTCATCAGCGCCTGATTAATCACACCGTATTCAGCATTATCAGGGATTTCATATATCTCCCCTATAGTTCCAGCACAAGAAACAATAATATCACCACTATGGACTTCAAAGGCTTTCAGTCTGGTATAAGCATATTCTTTTGGCAGAAAATATCTTTCTAACGACCAATCCTTATTTATTGCATTTTGCTGTTCATATACCTTTACAGAATCATCACTTTTAGGTACAAACATGCTTTTTGTAATAGCACTTCCAAATGGACCTTTTTTATATTCGGCTAATTCTGCAAACTTACGCTGTTCCCAATCGTTCACCTTCTTTTTTGGCAAAATAACACACTTTCGATGATGAAGAGTGATGAGGTGGTCGAGGTTTGCAAAATATTCGCCAATTTGCTGTTGTTCTGGCATCGTCTTTGGCATCATCAATTCCATGTTCGCCATCTGCTTTCCAGATACCTCAACAAATGTTGATCCAGCACCAACTGTTTCACCATATCTCTTAAGTTCTTCAGACCTTGTAAAAATAAAGTACGAATCTAATTTTTCTTTATTCGGAACGATGGACTGAAAGCCTTGATTTGTACAGCCTTCTTTCAGTAAAATAGCGGTTTTTCCAATACCTGCACGTGATGTAAAGAGAACTGTTCCTATGGGAAGAATCTTAGCAGAACTCTTAGTTAAACCTTCCTCTGTTATTTTACGCTGGCTGGATTCCAAATAAATCTGTTCACCGATTTCTGCTGGAGCATACCAATCAATATCTCCATCCCAATATGAATCCACACTGGTACTTGGGGTTCCTCCACCAACTATCTCAGCCAGTTCCCCCAACTTACGCTGTTCCCAATCTTCATTGTAGCCTTTAAATCTAATCTTCGGTTTTCCCATCATCTCACCTCTCCATCTTTCCAATCAACTCATTGAGTGATGACATAATATCCGCATCAACTGACGTCAAATCCTTCAAAAGTGACACAAACTCACCTTGAACCTTCTCTATCTCTTGGTCTATGTCCGCCATGCTTTTTAAAACATCATTCAAATCAATTGACTCTTCTTCTTCAAATGTGTCCACATAACGAGGAATATTCAAGTTAAAATCATTCTTTTCAATATCCTCAAAACTAGCCAGATAGGATTCTTTTTCAACCGTTTTTCTGTCATTGTACAAATTCAGTACTGCATTAATATGTTCATCTGTCATTGCATTTTGCTTCTTGCCCTTATCGAATTTCTTTGAGGCATCAATAAACAAAACATCCCGTCCTTCTCTGTGTTTTTTCAGCACAATAATACAGGTTGGAATTGATGTATTGTAGAAAAGATTTGCCGGTAATCCGATAACCGCATATATATTTCCGGAGCGAAGCAGTTTTTCACGAATTTTTCCTTCTGCTGCACCACGGAAAAGTACACCATGCGGCAATACAATCGCCATAGTACCATTGCTCTTCAAATGATAAAGTCCATGTAATAAAAATGCATAATCTGCTTTTGATTTTGGTGCCAGTACACCATAGTCACTGAATCTCTCATCCTGCAAGAATCCTGCTGCCGCACTCCATTTTGCAGAATATGGTGGATTCATTAACACCATATGGAAGTCGGTTTCTTCTCCAGTTGGCCAATCTCCATCTAAAGTATCACCATTTCGAAGTGTCTGATTTTCAGGTACAATGCCATGCAAAAACATATTCATACGTGCCAAATTGTAGGTTGATGTGTTCAACTCCTGACCATAATACTTAATATAATTCGGCTCCGATGCGTATTTTTTCGCATTTAACAAGAGGGAACCTGAACCCATACACGGGTCATACACAGACAAGCCTCTTCTATTTTCCTGCCCTGCAATCGCAATCTTTGTTAATATTTTAGATACTGCCTGCGGCGTATAAAATTCCCCCGCTTTTTTTCCTGTTTCCGACGCAAACTGACCAATCAAATATTCATAGGCATTTCCAAGGATTTCTGCATCTGAATTAAGCAAATCAGCCTTGTCAATCTCTTTAATTAAATTTGAAATAGTATCACTCTGCTTTTGGTCTCCCGTTCCCAAACGATTGGAATACAAATCAATATCCGAAAACAAATCCGCAAACAATGGATCACTCTGCTCGATATTGTTAAATCCTTTCTGCAATTTTTCACGGTTAAAACAATTATTTCTTGCTTCCGTGGCAAAACAGGTATAGGTAAGTTCCGGCTCAATTATGTAATGACATTCTCCACGCAGTTCATCCTTCAATTCGGCAGCACTGTCATCCTCCAAAGCCTCTTTATAAGCATCCAATGCGACCTGCATATTCTCAGGTTTTTCGTCATAAATCAAATCGTAAACTTTAATCAAAAAAGAATCCGATAAATACTTATAAAACACAATTCCTAACAAATAATCTTTGTATTCATTTGCATCCATTTTTGAGCGAAGAATATCTGCTCCACTCCATAACACACTAATTAAATCTTTGCTGTTTTCTACTTCTGCCATTTTTTCTCTCCTTTTGTTTTTTTACGCTTTTTCATTATTTAGTACACCAGTTTATCAAACCTCCTTTTATCTCATGTTTCTGCAATCATTTTAGAGGTATTATACCATATAGGGTTGATATTAACAATTTGAGGGCCTATATAATT
>ERZ780198.982-NODE-982-length-28676-cov-9.960833_pt1 | contig 28676 bp, 30 predicted proteins | sample MGYA00510979_ERZ780198 | MGnify/ENA primary metagenome ERZ780198 (study PRJEB29588, sample SAMEA2158039) | human gut metagenome | biome: human gut; feature: human-associated habitat; material: faeces | place: Denmark | collected 2008/2010 ...
TTAGCTTGGTTGTTATTTGTTAATGTTGTGGCTCTCTCTCTCTCTCTCTCTCTCTCTCTACTCCTGCAAAGGTTTTAGCTTTCTTCATATTTTGTGCCTCTTTCTATACTTTTTCTTTAGATTTTTACTATATTTATCTTATACTACTTTTAAAACAATTTCAAGTAATTTAATTAGATTTTTTAAAAATCACTTATATTTTAGAAAGATTTATAATCATATTTATTAAGACTACTATTACATCTATTGCTCCAATAATTATACCTGTAATAGCCATCCATTTACCTTTCTCTTCTTCTGAATTGAATTTAGATATTCCTATACATCCTGTAATTATAGCTACTAATCCACATGGTAAACCTGCAACAATAATTCCAATTAACGAAAATATAAAGCTTAATAAAGCATTATTATTATTCTTTTTACTCCTAATTGTTTCAGTTTCAGTTTCATTTTTCATTTCTTCTTTTTCAATTTTTTGAACTGGTTTGTTTTCTTCTTCCATAATTTATCCCCTTTCTTATTATATATGCTCATTATATATTGTTTTTCATATGATTACAAGCTTTTTAAATAAATTCTTCCCATACTATATTTGCTAGGTCTAAGCCTTTGTTAGTTAGCTTAATTTGGTCTCCATCTATTTCTACTAACTCTTCATTTACTAGTTTTTCTAGTTTGTCATGATATAAAAATACTGGATTTGCTACAAATTTTATTTTGAATTCTTGTATGCTAACACCATCTATTTTTCTTAATCCTAATAACATATATTCTTTTTGCATTGCTTCCATATCTTGCTTCTCATGAAATACTAAATTTTCTTCTGTTTTATCCTCTTCATAATTTTTTATATATTGTTCTAAGTTTTCTATATTTGAATACCTTATTCCATTTGTATATGAATGTGCTGCTACTCCAAAGCCTATGTATTCTTTTTGATTCCAACAGTCTAAATTGTGTTTTGACTCATATCCTTGTTTTGCAAAATTGGATATTTCATAGTGATTATATCCATTTGCCTCCAAAATTCGTTTTACAGTCCAATACATTTTCCTTTCTAGTTCTTCGTCTGGTAGTTTTAGTCCTTCTTCCACCTTTTTAAATAATGGTGTACCTTCTTCTAATATCAATGAATATACAGAAATATGCTCAGGTTCCATTGATACTATTTCTTCAATTGAATCTTGTACTTCTGCTAGTGTTTGGTTTGGAAGTCCTATCATTAAATCTACATTTATATTTTCAAAACCCGCTTCTCTTGCAAATCTAAAAGTGTCTAAAAAGTCTAAATATGTATGTATTCTTCCAATTTCTTTTAGCAAATGCTCATGAGTAGATTGTAGCCCTATACTTAATCTGTTTATTCCTACTTTGTTATAGTCCTCTAATTTTTCTAATGTAACTGTTCCTGGATTAACTTCTATTGTAATTTCGGCATTTTCATCAAGTTCAAAATTCGATTTTATTTCTTCCATAATTTGAACTATGTATTTGCTTTCTATTAATGAAGGAGTGCCTCCACCAATGTATATAGTTTTGACAGAAAACAAATCGTCTTTTCCATTTTCGAAGTCAGCTCTATTATTGCTTCCTACTTCTTTAATTTCTTGTAGCAAACATTTTATATATTTTGAAATTAAATCTTGCTTTTCTGCATATGAACAAAAATCGCAGTAACTACATTTTCGTTTACAAAATGGAATGTGGATGTATAGTCCAATTTGTTTTCTTCGCATAAATTTCTTCCTTCCTAAATTATACGTTCTTCTGGTTTGGCACGTCGCTTACACACTTTTTATTTTTCAAATCCGGCACGTCGCTTGCACTTTGAATATATTTTTTCTCGACTAAAGCACGAAAAAATATATGTCAAAGTCGCTGTGCCTACTCTAATAAATCAAATGCTTTTTTTAAATAGTAAATTATACAAGCGATGTGCCAAACTTTAAAAAGTATAACTGTCATTGTCTAAATTTAGAAACAAATTGTTCTATATTGTAAAAGCGATGATTTACTCCTGACTTTCCTATTGGTTTTGATAGCATTTGTCCTATTTCTACCAATGATGCTTCTGGGTTTTCTAGTCTTAGGTTTGCTATTTCTTGTAGTTGTTCAGGCATTTTATCAAATTGACCAATTTGTTTTAAATATTTAATATTCTCTATTTGTTTTAGTGCTGCATTCAAAGTCTTGTTTAAGTTAGCCGTCTCACAGTTTACTTTTCTATTTACATTATTTCTAATATCTCTATATACTCGTACTTCTTCAAATTTAAGTACAGAACTATTTGCTCCAATCAGAGCTAAAAATTTTGATATCTCATCTCCATCTTTTGTATATAGTGCATATCCATTTTTCTTTTCTATATTTTTAAATTGTATTTCATATTTATTTAATATAGCTAATACTATATTTGCATTTTCCCCTGATGAAAATGTTATTTCCAAGTGATATGTATTTTTAGGATTGTTAATTGAACCTCCTCCTAAAAAACTTCCTCTTACAAATGCTTTTTCTAGTAATTCTTGATTATTAATCTGTTCAATTATATTTTTAAATGTTATTGTATTGTTATATATAACTTCTGGAATTTCCAGTTTATTTACACTAATGCAAAACTTTTTGCCTATCACTTCAATATTTTGCTTTGTATATTGTAAGTTGTTTAGTAACTTACTAAAACGGTTAATATTATATTCACTTTCAGTTGAAAACTTTATCTTATTTTTTTCTATTGTTATATTGTTTGAGCTTAAATATCCAAGCAATTCAAATTTAACAATTTCTTTGTTAGCCAAATTGCCTAGTTTGCTTATTTCTTCTTTTACTTCACTTGAAAATGACATACTAACCCTCCTTTTGAAAAATCACTATTCTATCGTTTCCAGCCAAATCTTTTATTGGCTGTTTTGTTATTAGTTTTAAATTTTTATGTTCTAGATTTATAACCGCATTGCCTTGATTATATCCTATTTCTAGCATCAAGTATCCCTTTGTTTTTAAATGTTTATGTGCTTCATTTAGTATTTTTTTATAGAACTCTAATCCATCTTTTCCACCATCTAAAGCAAGATGAGGTTCAGCTTGTACATCTTTTTCTAGTGTTTTTATTATGTCTGTTTCAATATATGGTGGGTTTGAAAGTATTATATCAAAGCTTCTCTCTGTTAGTTTATCAAATAAATTGGACTCTATAAATTCTATATTTACATTATTTAAATTTGCATTTTTTCTTGCTACTTCAAGTGCCTCTTGGCTTATATCGGTTGCTGTTACTGTTGAGTTTTGGCAATAATGTGCTATTGAAATTGCTATTGCACCACTTCCAGTACACAAATCTAGCACTTCCATGTTTTGTTCTTTTATAATTTTGATACCTTCTTCTACTAAAACTTCTGTATCAGGCTGTGGAATTAGTACATTTTCATCCACATAAAAATCAAGTGCCATAAACTGCTGATGTTTTGTTATGTATTGTATTGGAGTGCCTTTTATTATTTTTTGTAGGTAGTTATTATATTTATTTATCTTTGATGGTTCCACTATTTCTTTGCTGTTAATAATTAACTCTTGTTTAGTTTGTTTTAAAACATGTTGTAATAATGTACTTGCCTTTATGTGTGAATCTTGTATATTTTCTTTTTTTAAAACATTCTCTCCTAATTTTAATAACTCTATTTGCCTCATTTATTTTCTCCTACAGTTTGTTAGTGATTCTATTATACAAATCTCAAAATAGCTTGTCAAGGTTATATTTAGGCATAAAAAAGCCCCGCCTTAGCCGTAAGGTGAATGAAATTTTAAGGACCTGCTTACACAGGTGGGTATCTTGTTGAATGCTCCTGGGTTTCTTATAAATTCGTATAAGCCTACACGCCACATTCAAAGGCAGATTCCCGTTTAGAATTTGTTGGTTCTAAAATTCCAGTCTACACGCACTATGCAGGGAAAATTAATATCTTATTTATTTGTTATATATATATTACCACAAAGCTTATAAAATTACAATTACTTTTTTTACCAAAAAACTATTTATTTTTTTGCTTTTTTATGATATCTTAGTTTTATCAAAGTTTTGTGGAGTTTATATGAAATTTATGAAAAATAATAATGATTTTATAAAATTTTTTAAAACAAATTGGATAAAGCTTTTTTTAATTTTGTGTAGTTTAATTATAATAATTGCATTGTCTCTTTTTATTGTTCCCAACTGGTTAGGTAGAAATAAATTTACAGATGAGTTAGATCGTTTTGCTAACAAATCTTCTGTTTTTTCTTTATCTAAAATTTACTGTTATAGTAGTGCAAGTGGAATAAATAATACTGAGGGTAAAGCTATGTGGGATGTAAATGTTAGTCAATATACAGATATTGCTTTAGGTTTAAGTATAAACAATGTTAATAATGATTTAACTAATAATTTAGGTAATTCTAATTCACAAGTAGTTGATGCTTCACCTAAATATAGTATTTCGAAAATTTATATTGATAATATAAGTTTTTCAAATAATAGTACAGGAACTTTAAGCTTAGGTTATATTCCTATTTTAAACTTTGGTTTAATATCTAATGACGAACTTACTAATCCTGAAAAACAGCAAAGCAAGATTGATTTTAATATAGTTGATGATAAAGAAACTTTACTTAACAATCTAGTATACGAACCTAGTATTGATAAGAATTTGATTTTGCCTATAACTCTTAGATATTTAAACTCAAATATTAAAACAAATCACACTATTACTAGTATAGAAGAAAAATTAGCTTTTGATGGTAGTATATTAAAACGTGCTTCTATTCCTTTATCTTCTATAAAAAATGAAGTTACATTTAACATTCACATTGTTACTAACTCAAGTGAAGAATATATGTATCCAGTACATTTACAAATACCTTTGCAAAATGAGGATAATGGTAAAAATATTTATGATGGAAGTTATTCTCAAGAGCTAGAATTTAATAATTGTTATTTCTACTAAAAAAGAGGCTTTTTTATAGCCCCTTTTTTAGTATATTATTTCTCTTTTTAATAAGTTGTTTCTAATTTCTCCAATCCCTATAATATCATCGTTTACTTTTATCTGGTATAGCCCATCCGGCTTATTATTTGTTAGTTGTACTCCATTTAAAAATAAATTTAGTTTTCTCTCTTGTAATTCAGTAACTGGATAATTCTCAAAGAATTTTTGCATTGTTATTACATGCTCATTCCAAAATTCTACATTGTCTTTGTTTTTTTCTATATCTTCAATTGTTATTGCTTGACTTAATTCAAACTGTCCAACTTGAATTCTATTAAGTTCTTTCATATAGCCTATTGTTCCTAGTTTTTCTGCAATTATCTCACATAATGTCCTAATATATGTACCTTTTGAGCAATGTACTTTAAATTCAATTGTTTCTTCTTTTTCATTAATGTTTAATAATTCAATATCATATATTTCTATTTCTCTTTTTGGTACTTCTACTTCTACACCCTTTCTTGCATATTCATATAGTTTTTTTCCATTTACTTTAATTGCTGAATACATTGGAGGAGTTTGTACTTGTTTTCCCTCTAATGTTTCTAGAGTTTGTTGTATTCTTGCTTTATCCCAAGTTGACTTATCAACACTTTTTTCTTCTATTATATTTCCTTCACTGTCTAGTGTATCTGTTTTTTGTCCCAATTGTATTGCGGCTATGTAAATTTTGTCATGATTTATTAAATATTTTGAAAGTTTAGTTCCTTGTCCTAATAGCAAAGGCAACACACCAGTAGCCATTGGATCTAATGTACCTGTATGTCCAACTTTTTCCTTACATATTTTTTTGACTTTTGCCACCACATCATGTGATGTGTATTGTTTTGGCTTATTAACAATTAAAATTCCATTCATCTTTCTTCTGTTTCTCTTTCTTCTTCAAATTTTTGTAATAATTTTTTATCTAATTCCCAATTTAGAGTGCTGTCATAAAACTCCCATGGAAATATTTTTTGATTTTTATTTTTAGATCTTTCAATTATTTGTTTAATAGTTCTATTTTGCCTTTGGTCATCACTCTCAAATCTGGAAGCAATCTGTTTAGCCCTTGTTGGCATTTTTTGTTTTTCACATATTGCTAATAGAATAACTGTCCTTTCATATTTAGTCAATTCTTCACTACTTTCAATCTGCTCTAGCAATTCTACATCTATTTTATTATAATAAAGTCTAGTTTTTATTTGATTAAGCAATTGTATAGTTGATGGCATTCTAACACTTTTAGAGTTATTTGTATATATATTTCCTCTTATCTTCAGTTCTTTTTCAAATTGAAGTCTCATTCTTCTTAAATTTCCAAACTCTTCTAATATACCTCTAGCTCTTTCTATATTTCCTTGACGTATTGCTATTGTCATTATTTGTCTCTGAACAGATTCACATTTTTCAAATCTCGCTCCTATTGCTTTTGCATCTTCTATTCTTCCTTCTTGTATAGCTATTGTTATCATCTGATTTTGAATCATTGGATTATCTTGAAATTTTTCACCTATTGCCTTTGCGTCTTCTAGTCGCCCTTCCTGTATTGCTATTGTTATCATTTGGCTTTGTATTGCTTCATTACTCTCAAATTTAGCACCTATTGCATTAGCTCTTTCTATGTCACCTTCTTGTATTGCAATTGTTACCATTTGACTTTGTATTATTGGATCATCTTCAAATTGTTTTCCTATTATTTTAGCCTCTTCTAGCCTTCCTTGTTTTATTAAAATAGTACATCTTTGTGACATAATAATTAAATCATTTGGATATTGAGCTGTCAATCTATATGCTTCATCTAATTTTCCTAGCCTTATTTTCTTTCTTATTTCTTTGCTAACATTTTTTAACTGCCCAACTTGTCCTTCTATTTCTTGTATATATTCCATAACCTTTCTCCATAAAAAACAAACTACAATAAGATTTAGTATAATTTTAAAATCTTTTGTAGTTTATATTTTTTTAAAGTAATCTCATTACTTCTTTTATTACTTTTTCTTTTGCTTGTTCTATAGTTCCTTGGATTGTACAACCTGCTGCTCTTGGGTGTCCTCCACCACCAAATACTACACAAGCATCTGATACATTTACATATTCATTAGAACGAAGTGATATTTTACAACCTTTTTCTGTTTGACGTATAAATATTGAAACTTCAACTCCTTCAACATCTCTACCTATTTCAACAATTCCCTCATGGTCTCCACTCTCAGCATGTACTTTTTCTTCATCTTCTTTGGTTATATATGTATATGCAATTTTTCCATCTGCCAAAAATTCTATTCTATTATTTGCAATTCTATGTAATTCAAAGTTTGGCTTTGTTTTTGTTTGTAACACTTGGTGATATACTTTTGATACATTAACTCCTTTATTTAAAAGCCATGCAACAAATTCAAAAGTTTCAGCTGTAACTCCTTGATATTTAAAGCCACCTGTATCTGTTATAATTCCTGTTAATATACATGTTCCAATTTCTTTAGTAATTTCTATACCAAAGTATTCTAAAATTACTAATAGTATTTGTGCACATGCTGGTGCATCTGGGTTTACATAGTTATGGTCTCCAAACATAGTGTTTGTACCGTGATGATCTATACATACTTTTACTTTTGCATTTTCAAAGTATTTAGCAAATCCATTTAACATCTTTATAGATGCACAGTCTAGTGATATTGCTAAATCATATTGATCTATATCACTTTCTGTTTTGATTTCATCAATACATGGTAAACAGTCAAATGCTCTTGGATGCTCTGGAATTATTATATCTGGATTTTTACCATAGTTTTTTAATGCTTGATACATTGCTAAACTACTACCCATTGCGTCTCCATCTGGATTTTCATGTGTCAATATTACTATTTTTTCTGCTTTATTTATTTGTTCTAAAATATTATCTAAAGTCATCTTATACCTCTATTCTAATTATTTTTCTTTAACTCATTTAATATGCTATCAATTTTAGCTCCATATTCTAAAGAATCGTCTAGTTCGAATATAAGCTCTGGTGTGATTCTTAAGTTTATGTTTTTTGCAACTTGACTACGAATGAAACCTGAAGATTCTTTTAGTCCTTCCATTGTTTTGCCAATACTTTTAGAATTTAAAATACTTACATAAACTTTAGCATATTTAAAGTCAGGTGTTATTTTAGCTTTTGTTACACTAACTAGCCCTGTTACTTTTGAGTTTTTAAGCTCAAAAGTAAGTACACGGCTAATCTCCTTTTTTAATTCTTCATTAACTCTATTAAGTCTTGCCTCATTTTTTGGCATTGTATTCTCTCCTTTTAACGTTTAACTTCTTCCATTACGTAAAATTCTAATGTGTCATCTTCTTTAACATCATTATAATTTTCAATTTGAAGACCACATTCAAAGCCTTTAGTAACTTCTTTTGCATCATCTTTGAAACGTTTTAATGATATTAGTTTTCCATCATGTATAACTACATTCTCACGTATTACTCTAACTCCTGCATTTCTTTCAATTTTTCCGTCAAGTACATATGCACCAGCAATTGTTCCAACTCCTGAAACCTTGAAAGTTTGCCTTACAACTGCATTGCCTATTACTTTTTCTTCGTAAATTGGGTCTAGCATACCTTTCATCGCTGCTTCAACATCTTCAATTGCTTGGTAGATAACTGAGTATTGTTTAATTTCTACTCCCTCTTTTTCTGCCATATCTTTTGCAGTGTTAACTGGTCTTACATTAAATGCAATAATTATACATTTACCTGCTTTTGCAAGTTGAACATCAGATTCAGTTACAGCACCTGTTACAGCATGTATTACTTTAACTTTAACCTCGTCATTTGATAATTTTTCAAGTGATTGTTTTAAAGCTTGTGCTGTTCCTTGAACATCTGCTTTTACTATAATGTTTAATTGTTTTAAGTTTTCGCTTTCCATTTTTTCAAATAGATTACTTAAAGTTACCTTGCTGTTTTCGTTTATAATTTGCTCTCTTTCTTGACGTTTTCTTCTTTCTATTAAATGTTTAGCCATTTTTTCGTCTTTTACTTCATAGAAAGTATCTCCAGCTTCTGGTACTTCTGTTAATCCCATTATTTCTACTGGTGTAGATGGTCCAGCCTTTTTAATTTTTTGACCTTTATCATTTTTCATTACACGAATTCTACCTATAGATTTACCAACAACTATTGTGTCACCTTCGTCTAATGTTCCTCTTTGTACAAGCATTGATGCAATAGGTCCTTTTGATTTATCTAATCTTGCTTCTATAACTGTTCCTTTAGCTTGTTTGTTAGGGTTTGCTTTTAATTCCTTCATGTCTGCTACTAATAATACCATTTCTAGTAAATTATCTATGTTTATTTTCTTTTTAGCAGATATTGGAACATAAATTGTATCTCCACCCCATTCTTCTGGAACTAGTTCATATTCCATTAACTCTTGTTTTATTTTTTCTACATTTGCACCTGGCAAATCAATTTTATTTACAGCTACTATAATTGGTATTTCTGCTGCTTTTGCATGGTTTATAGCTTCAACCGTTTGTGGCATAACACCATCATCAGCTGCAACTATAAGTATTGCAACGTCAGTAATTTGAGCACCTCTAGCACGCATTGCTGTGAATGCCTCATGGCCGGGCGTATCTAAGAATGTTATTTCTCTACCATTTATATTTACTTTATATGCACCAATGTGTTGTGTAATTCCTCCTGCTTCTCCTTCAATAACATTTGTGCTACGAATTGCATCTAGAAGTGATGTTTTACCATGGTCTACGTGTCCCATTACAACAACTACTGGTGGTCTTGGTTCTAGTTCATCTGCTGAATCTTCTGTATCATCAAATAAAATGTCTTCTTCTTTTACTTCTTCTTTTTTATTTGCTGTTATTCCAAATTCCTGTGCTACTAGAAATGCTGTATCAAAATCTACTGTATTATTTATTGTAGCCATAATTCCTAAATTGAATAATTTTTTAATAACTTCTCCACTAGTTTTTTTCATTTCAGCAGCTAAGTCTTTTACAGTAATCATTTCAGGAATTGTAATTTCTGTTAATTCAAATATTTTTTGTTTTGTTCTTTCTTCATCTCTTTGTGGTTTACGTTTATTTTTCTTTCCTCTAGCTGTTGTTAAGTCATAGTAGTCAAGCATTCCACCATCTTGTTCATTAAACATATGAGATAATTTGTCAACTTGTTTTAAATCTTTTAGTTTTCCTTCGTTAAATTCTTCACTAAAGCGATCATTTTTCTTTGCTTTAGTTCCCTTTTTAGCTTTATTATCTTCATAACGATTTGCTTTTTCTTTGTCAATTGCTCTTGTACTAATGTCTCTCTTATCTTCTTTTTCTATTATTTCTGTAGACATTATATCTTTAATATTTTTGTCAATTCCATAATTGTCTAATGGTCTACCATTGTTATTTCTGTTAAATGGTCTTTGACCATTTCTATTGTTAAATCTATTATCTCCATTTTGGCGATTATTATTAAACCTATTATCTCCTTGACGATTTTCAAATCTGTTATCCCTTGGTCTATTATCATAATTTCCGTTGTTTTGGCGATTTCCAAATCTGTTTTGGCGATTGTCATAACGGTTTTGATAACCTTCTGAATTGTTGTTACGGTTATCATAACGATTATTTTGGTATTGATTATTTCTTTCACGATTAGGGTAATTTGGCTTATTTTCTGTACTTGAAGTAACTGTAGGTTTATTTTCTACAGGTTTTGGTTCTTGTTTAATTTCCGGCTTAACTTTTGGTTTAACCTCTTCTTTTTTCTCTTCTACTTTTGGCTCTTCTGGTTGTTTTTCAACTACTTCTGGAACTTTTTCTTCTTTTTTATTTGGCTTTAATCCAAATAATTCACTTACAGTCATTGGCTTTACTTGTTGTTTTCTATATACAATATTAAAGTCTTTGTTGTTCTTTCTTTCCACAAAGCCAACATCTTTTCTTTCAGTTTTTTCTTGTTTCTTTTCTTGTTTATCTTCATCAGCTAATATAACTTCACGTCTTATAATAACTGGTGTTGCATCCTTTTTTGTAGTTTTTTCTTTCTTTTCTTTGTTTTTTTCTTGCTCCATATTTTTTTGTGTTTTTACTCCCTTATTTTCTTTCTTTCCAAAAATTTCTCTTATTTTGCTAACTTGTTCTTCTTCTAAAGAACTCAAATGACTTGTTACCTCAATTCCTACTTCCTTTGCTTTTGCAATTAGTTGTTTACTTTCTAAACCTAATTCTTTTGCAAGTTCATGTACTTTAAGTTTACCCAATCATTTCACCCCCACTAATTATTTTGTTTATCGCCTGTGCAAAGCCTTTATCTTTAATTCCTACTACAGCTTTGTTTGGTTTTCCAATTGAATTACTAATTTCATTAATCGTTAAACCTTCATACACAGTAATATTAAATTCTTTGCACTTTTCATTAAATACTTTTTTTGTTCTATCGGCTGAATCTACCGCTAATATTAACAATTTTACATTATGTTTTTCTATTTCTTGTAGACATGCATCAGTCCCAGCCACTATTTTTCCTGCTCTAGTTGCTAGTCCCAACAAGCCACATATTTTTTGATTATTAACCAAATCTATACTCCTTGATTTATAGTATTTTTCAAATCTTCGTAAATATTCTCTTCTATTTTCATTTCAAAAGCTTTTTCTAATTTTTTAGAACGTATTGCTTTTTCTAAACATTCTGAATTATCACATATATATGCGCCTCTACCTGATAATTTACCTATTTTGTCAACTTTTATTTCTCCTGTTTGATTTTTTACAATACGTATAAGCTCATTTTTAGGCTTTTGCTCTCCACATCCAATGCAAGTACGAGTAGGTATCTTTTTCAAAATGTTCACTTCCTTTTTTATTCTTCTACTTCTTCTGTTTCTTCTTGTTGCTTAGCTAACATTTCTCTAAATTGAGTTTCACTCTTGATGTCTATTTTCCAGCCTGTTAATCTTGCTGCTAATCTAGCATTTTGACCAGATTTACCTATTGCTAATGATAATTGATCATCTGGTACAATTACTTGTGCAAATTTTTCTTCTTCATGTGCATCAACTGCCATAACTTGTGCTGGTAATAATGCTGCTGAAATGTATATTGCTGGATCTGCGTTCCACTCAATAACATCAATTTTTTCTCCATTTAGTTCATTTATAATGTTTTGAATACGAATTCCTTTTTGACCAACACATGAACCAACTGGATCAATGTTTTCATTTGGTGAATATACTGCAACTTTGCTTCTATTTCCTGCATCTCTTGATACACTTTTTATCTCAATAACTCCTTCATAAATTTCAGGAATTTCAAGTTCAAATAATTTTCTAACAAAATCACTGCAAGCTCTTGAAACAGTAACTTGAGGAGCACCTTTTAATCCTTTTTCTACATTCATAACATAGGCTCTAATTTTGTCATTTACATGATAATGTTCAGTTGGAATTTGCTCTTTTGCTGGCATAACAGCTTCTAATTTTCCTAAATCTAATACAACTATATTTCCATCTGCCTTTTGAACTATACCAGAAACTATTTCTCCTTTTCTTTCATTGAACTCGTCAAATACTAAGTTTCTAGATTCTTCTCTAATTTTTTGTACTATAATTTGTTTTGCAGTTTGAGCGGCAATTCTACCAAAGTTCTTTGGCATAAGCTCTATTTCTGCTTTATCTCCAACTAATAATTTGCTATCTATATTTTTAGCATCTGCTAATAAAATTTGTGTATTAGGATTTTCAACTTCTTCTACTACATCTTTTACAGCATATATGTGTATTTCGCCTGTTTGTCCATCCATAGTTACTTTAACATTTTCCTCTGAGTCAAAGTTTCTTTTATATGCTGTTACTAAAGCTGTTTCTATTGATTCTAATATTGCTTCTTTTTTTATTCCTTTATCTTTTTCAAGCTCCTCTAATGCCATCATTAGTTCTGTGCTATCAATTGCAAGTACACTTACTTTCTTTTTCATTTTTTAAAATTCCTCCCTTATTACCAATTAAATTTTATTTTTATATTTGATATGTTTTTTCGTTCAATTGTTATTTCTTCTTGTTCTATTTCTAATGTTATATTTTCCTTATTAAAACTTTTTAAAATTCCTGAAATATTTTTGGTAGTGTTTTTATTACCTTTTTTCTTTTTTTCAGTAGTTTCTTCTGGTTTTAATGATATTGGACTATATAGGCTAGCCTCAACTTCTTGACCTATACTTGCTTCAAAGTGTTTATCTTTTCTTAATCTTCTTTCAACTCCTGGTGAAGAAACTTCTAAAAAGTATTGGTCTTTTATATAGTTTGCTTCGTCTAGTATAGGGTTTATTGCATCATTTACTTTTTCACAGTCATCTAGGCTAATTCCTTCAGGTGTATCTATAAAGATACGTAAATAATAGTCTTGTGCTTCTTTTTCGTAAATAACGTCATATAGCTCATAGCCTAATTCTTCAATTGTTTTGCCAATTAAAGCTTCTATTTTTTCTTCCATTATATAATTCCCTTCTTCATGATAGAAGAGTGGGATTTGTTCCCACTCTTCTAGTAATTTGTTATGCAGTTATTATTATACCCTACTTATCCATTAAATGCAAGTGTTTTTGCAAAAATCATTTGACAAATTTGTATTATGTTCATTCTTTGATGCGCTAAAGTATGTGTTAAGCACATTAGTGCTAACATCGTATTTATTCATTTTTTCTGGTTCATTGAACCAGTGGTCAGTGCTACTACTTAAAAAGTGAGGACCTAAAACCAAAGTAGTCGTTGCTGCTAGCCGTAGAGTAGCTGCTACGGGTAGAAGCCGGATTGCGAGAGCCACTGCTGATGTAAATACCACCCCTATTAGCACAAGGAAACTTGGTATCAGCGATATATTCTAATGTCCACTCATATACATTTCCTGCTAGATCATATATATTCATTTTTTTACATACATCACTTGCTCCTGTGGTTAATAATATTGAATTACTACTTGAACTTGCTGAAACCTTTTTACTTATTCCATTTTCAAGTGTTACACAATTTGCTAATGCTGTATTATAATTATACCATGTAGTTAATGCTCCATATTTTGCATACTTTCCTCTATTTATTGTAAAGCTTGCATCTATATAATTTCCCCAATCTTTACTATCACTTCTTAATGCACTTTGTATTGTTGCTAAAGTTGTTCCTTTTGCTACTTCCTTTACTTCTATATGCTTTAATACTAAATCCCATTGTACTCCAAACATTAAACTACTTGTATAACTTTTTCCTGTTGATAATTGACTTGCTAACGTTTGTGCTTGACTACATGTTACATAAGTATATGGATATACTGCATTTTCTACTGTTCCTGCTTTTGATAATGGAGCTGCTGTTATCTCTTCATCTTTCGAAGTTCTATTTGTTGTTATTCCAGCTTCATATCTTCCTATCCAAAAGCCTCCATTTTCATATACACTTTTTAACATTTTTTGTTTTAATTCTGTATATTGTGTACTTGTTAATCCTGTTCCCTCTTTGACTTTGTCCGAAAGATATTCATCTTTATAACTTGTTCCATTTCTATAATAATCCGTATATTTATGCAAGCAATATTCTATTTTATCATAATCTGTTGAACTTGTTGGTTTTTTGTCTCCTGTTGTTGTTTCTGTGTTATAACTACTATTTGCATATAGACTTTTTGGTACCTCTATCCATACATATTCATTTTTATTTTCACTTCCATCTTGTATTACTAATCCACTACTTAAATCTGTTCCGTCTACTTTTGTAAATGTATTATCTGGATAATATGGTGTTGTATAACTTGTACTTGGCAATTCACTGGTTGATGGTTTGTCATCTCCTCCTGTTGTATTTCCACCTGTTGTTCCATTTGTTTTTCCGTCTATCCAATTATTTAGCTCATTTATTGCATCTAAGTCATTTTGTGTTGCTTGGTCCATTTTGTTTTGGGCATCTTTGGCTTTATTTATTATTCCACTATCTCCAAATAGAGCATTTATACTTACTCCTGCTAAGATTAGCAATACTACTATAGTTACTACAAGTGCTATTAGAGTAATACCTTTTTCTTTTAAATAATTTCTTTTGTTCTTCGTTTTCATTTTTCTTTGTACCTTTTATATGGTTTATATACCATATCCCTTTCCTTTATTTATTTAAACTTTCTAAACTATACATCCAGTTCTTTGTACTCTGTTCTATTATGGACATTTTTTGAGTACTTTGCTTTGCATTTTTAATGCTATATATTCTAATATTAAAGTCTGTTTTACATCATCCTCCTTTTATGTTTAGACACACAAACAACGGATTACAAGAATTTCTATGCAGTGCAAACTGCTAGAAATTCTAATAATTCGCATATTTGTCTTCTACTGAAATTTATCATACAATGATAAATTTCTTAGAATACAAACAAAGACAGGTACTAAATATTTTCATATTTAATATCTGTCCCTAATATGCTTAATAAAGCTAATTTCTTAGCCTGGTTATTATTTATTAATGTTGTGGCTCTCTCTACTCCTGCAAAGGTTTTAATTTTTTTCATTTTTTGTGCCTCTTTCTTACTTTTCTTTTGGATTTATTATGTATTTATAATACTATAACATCTTTTTATTTTCAATATTTTTTTTAATTTTTAGTAACTTTTTCCGACATCTTTTGAACGCTTTTTCTATTAAAAAGTCTTAACAGTAGCAACAAATTTGTATTATCTGTGTCTTTCATTCTTGTATTTTTCCCTATTTTATGGCATAATAGATGTGTGAGGTTAATTATGGAAGCGATTTTAAATAAATTAGAATATAATGAAATTATTGATGTTTTAGAGAAACATTGTAAAACATATTTAGGTAAAAATATGTGTGACAGTTTAAAGCCTAGTTTTAGCTTTGAATTAGTTGATGTTTTGCTTAACGAAACTAAAGAGGCTGATACTCTTTTACATCAAAAAGGATCTCCACCTTTTTATGAAACTGATGAATTAGAAAAATATATTAAAATATTAAAAAGCAATCAAACTTTGTCTATAAAAGGATTGCTTAATATTGGTATGCTTTTAAGAATTGCAAGAGAATTAAAAGAGTATTTTTATGATAATAACACATCTTCTTTTATAAATTTAGAAAAGTACTTTACACTTTTATACTCTAATCCTTCAATTGAAAAAAGTATTTTTGACAAAATTATTGATGAAAGCACTATTGCTGATAATGCTTCAAAAAAGCTTTCTAGTTTAAGAAGAAATAGAAAAAATTTTGAACAAGAAGTTAAAGATAAATTAAATAGCTATATTCATTCTAGCACTTATGCTAAATATATAATGGAGCCAATTGTTACTATTCGTAATAATCGTTATGTTATTCCCGTTAAAGAGGAATACAGAAGCTACATAAAAGGCTTTGTTCATGATACTTCTAGTAGTGGATCAACTTTATACATTGAGCCAACTAGTATATTTGATTTAAATAACAAAATAAATCATATAAAAATTGAAGAAGACTTGGAAATTGAAAAAATATTACATCAATTATCTGCTTCTTTATATGCCTATACTACAGAATTGGACAATGACTTAAATTTAATTGCTAACATTGACTTAATTTTTGCCAAAGCTCATTTTGGCATAGAAATCAATGGTATTACACCTATTCTTAATAACGAAAAATTTGTAGATTTGCATAAAGCAAGACATCCTTTAATCGATAAAGATAAAGTTGTACCTATAAACATTGGCTTAGGAAAAGACTATGTTTCTCTTTTAATAACTGGCCCTAACACTGGTGGTAAAACTGTTGCTTTGAAAACTCTTGGTTTGCTACTTCTCATGGCATATTCAGGTATTCCTATTCCATGTAGTGAAGGAAGTAATATCTGCGTATTCACATACATTTTTGCTGATATTGGTGATGAGCAAAGTATTCAAGAATCACTTAGTACTTTTTCAGCTCATATGAAAAACATTGTAGAGATTACTAAAAAAGCTAATGATAATAGCCTAGTACTATTAGACGAACTTGGTTCTGGTACAGACCCTGTAGAAGGTGCTGCACTTGCAATTAGTATTTTAAGTTATTTAAAAAGCATTAATGCTTTGGTTTGCTGTACTACCCATTATCAAGAGTTAAAGGAATTTGCATTGGTTACAGATGGTTTTGAAAATGCAAGTTTTGAATTTGATATAGAAAATTTAAAACCTACATATAAGCTATTAGTTGGTATTCCCGGCAAAAGTAATGCCTTTGCTATTAGTAAAAAGTTAGGTTTAGACGAGCAAATTTTGAATGTAGCAAATGCTCATTTAAAAGAGGATAAAGTTTCAATTGAAGAATTGTTGAAAAATATTTATGATAATAAATTGAAAGTAGAAAAACAAGTAGAAGAAACTGAAAAGAATTTAAGACAAGTTGAAGCTTTAAGAAAAAGTTTAGAAAAAAAGCAAGATGACGTTTTAGAAAAAAGAGCAAAAATGCTTGAAGACGCAAAATTAGAAGCCAGGGATATTTTACTTTCTGCTAAAGAAGAAGCAACTGAAATAATCCATGAACTCAGTGCTTCCGTAGACTTAAAACAAGCTAATAATTTAAGAAACAAATTAAATGATAAAATAAGGAATATAAATTCTATTCACTATAGTGGACAAGATAATAGCTTTGAGGCCATAAATAAGAATGATATAAAAGATGGATTAAATGTATATATATCATCTCTTGGCACAAATGGTATTATACTTGGAAATACTGTAAATAAGTCTAACGAAGTACAAGTTCAAGTTGGTAGTATGAAAATGAATGTTAAACTTTCAGATTTACGAAAATTATCAAGCAATGTTTCTACCACCTCTAAGTCAACAGGTAAAGTAACAACTGAAAAATCTTCAAAGACTAAAGTTATTTCTCCGGAAATAAATGTTATTGGTCAAAATGTTGATGAAGCCATTTATGTTATTGATAAATATTTAGATAACTGTGCATCTGCAAATATTTCACCTGTCAGAATAGTACACGGTAAGGGTACTGGTAAACTACGTGAAGGTATTCACTCATTTTTAAAAAAGCATCCACATGTAAAAAGTTTTCGTATAGGAACCTTTGGTGAAGGTGAAATGGGTGTAACTGTAGTTGAAATTAAATAGTTAAAATTCTCCTAAAAAGGAGGATTTTTTTATGCAAAACACTGGACTTTTTTGTAGCTTATTGGTATAATTTGTTTTGCTTCTGATGTTTGATAATTATCATCATCATGTTAGTAAAAATTTAAAGAAGGTTTTATTATGAAAAAAGTATCAATTATAAGTGCATGCACTGACTTAGGTCTAAAAATTGATGGTGCTGAGCTTGGAGCACAAGTCCTAACAAATGACTTAAAATCAAGCAACATTTCTCACAATTATGTTTTGAAAGGTAACAAAAAAGATGAAGAATCTAACTCAAGTTCAGATTCTAATGACATTAACAGCTTTGTATCAAAGTTTGATGATTTGTTACTAGATATGCATGAAATTCATTTTGAAGAAAATATGAATGACGAGGAAAAAGATGCATATTACACAAAAATGCATAATTTAGTTTTGGCAGTTAAAGCGCTAGATTCAAAAAATGAGAAAAGAAACTTAGAAGGAATCAACGAATTTAATGAAAGGCTATATAACACAACTCGTAAAGTTATTCAAGATGGTGAATTTCCTTTACTTGTAGGTGGAGACCACATTGTTGCAATTGGTTCTAGCTTAGGTTCTATAAAAGAAAATAAAAATATGGGAATTATATGGTTTGATTCACATGCTGATTTCAATACCTACCCTACTTCTGTTACTGGCAACTTACACGGCTTACCTTTAGCAGTTGCTACACATTATGAAAAGAGCATATTATCAGATTTTCATGATGGTCCATTTTACAATTTTAAAAATGCTGTTATTGTTGGTGGTAGAGATATTGACCCATGGGAATGGGGTAATGTATTAGATGCGGGTGTTACTGTATTTTCTACTGAAGATATTAAAAAATATGGAGTTGAAGAAATTTGCAAAAAGGCTTTTGCTATTGCTTCAAATGGAACTGACGGAGTACATATTAGTTTTGATTTAGATTTAATAGATCCTAATGTTGCACCTGGTGTTTCTATTCCAGCTAAAAATGGTATCAATTTGGAAGAGGCTTATGCTTTAGCAGATGAGATTACAAAATATAGTGATATTATTAAATCAGCTGATTTAGTTGAATATAATCCATTGTTTGATAAAGATAATGTTACAAAAGAAATTGCTACAAATATTTTAAATAAATGGATTGAGAAATTTTAAAAAAGATTTGCTTCACTCTGTGAGGCAAATCTTTTTTATATTTTCTCGTAATGTGTCCACATACTTATTATTTTTACAGTTTGAACATTTTCTAGGATCTGATACACTAATCTGTGTTTTATATTTATTCTTCTAGAATATAATCCTTGCAAATCTCCTACTAATTTTTCATAAGGTGGTGGTGTTTGAAATGGATTATTTTTTATTATCTCAATTAAAGCCAATACTTTTTTATTCAAATTAGCACCTTTTAGTTTTTCAATATCTTTTATTGAATCTTTAGTATAAACAATTTTATACACTACCATTCCACCTCTTCTTCTGCAACACAGTCTTCTATTTTTGTTTCTTTTCCCTTTATAAGTTTTTCTTTCATTCCCGGTGTGTTTAATAAATATACTGTTTCCATTAGTCCGTTATAATCCTCCTCTGATATAACAACTGCATTTCCATTTTTAGTTGTAATATTTATTGGTTCATTAAACTTTATAGTTTGTTCTAATAACTCATATATATCTTTTCTAAAATTTGTAATATTTATATTCGTCATTTTTAATCACCCCTATATTTATATTATAGCGTACGTTTTAACGTATGTCAATATTTTATATATTTATTTTGGTATTTTTACTAAATATTATTCAAAATCTAGTATTTTTGCTCACTTTGTGGTACAATATATGTGCTAAATTTTAAGGAGGTAAAATTATGTTAGAACTTAAAAATGTTTCTTATTTTAGAGACAATAAACAAATTTTAGATAACATAAGTTTAAAAATAGATAACAGCAAGTTAGTTGCAATAACTGGTCCTAATGGTTCTGGAAAATCTACCCTTGCTAAAATTATTATGGGTATTTTGAAACCTGATTCTGGTAGTATTTTCTTTGATGGAAAAGACATTACTAATATTGGAATCACTGATAGAGCTAAACTTGGAATTGGCTTTGCTTTTCAACAACCTGTAAAATTCAAAGGTTTGACTGTTAGAGATTTAATAGAACTAAGTTCTGGTAACACTATAAATGTTTCAGAAGCATGTAACTATCTTTCTGATGTAGGTTTATGTGCAAAAGACTATTTAAACAGAGAAGTTAGTAATTCACTTTCTGGTGGAGAATTAAAACGTATTGAAATTGCTATGCTTGCAGCTAAAAAGTCGAAACTTACCGTATTTGACGAGCCTGAGGCTGGTATTGATTTATGGAGCTTTAATAGCTTAATTTCTGTATTTGAAAAAATGCATTCTGAAATTAGTGATTCTTCAATTGTTATTATCTCTCACCAAGAAAAAATTTTGAATATTGCAGATGAAATTATTTTACTTGTTGACGGAAAAGTACAAGCTGTTGGTCAAAAAGAAGAGGTTCTTCCCCTACTTTTAAACAATACTCAAAAGCCATGTAAAGTAATGCTTGAAAAAGGAGGTAACTAATATGAGTAATGAAATTGAAAATAAATTAGATGCAATTGAAAAAAATCTATTAAAAACCATTGCTGATATTGAAAAAACTCCAATTGGAGCATACAATATTCGTGAAAATGGCAAAGGTGTTGCTAGAAATACTACTGCAAACATTGATATTGTTACAAAACAAGACAAGCCTGGTATTGATATTATTATTAAGCCAAATACTAAAAATGAAAGTGTTCACATTCCAGTCATATTAACTGAAGCAGGTTTTAATGATGTTGTATACAATGATTTTTATGTTGGTGAAAATGCTGATGTAGTTATTGTAGCAGGTTGTGGTATTCATAACAGCTCTTGTGAAACTTCAGAGCATGATGGTATTCATACCTTTCATTTATCAAAAGGAGCTAAGGTAAAATACATTGAAAAACATTATGGTGAAGGTAATGGAACTGGAGATAGAATTTTAAATCCACAAACAATTGTAAATCTTGAAGAAGGTTCTACATTAGAAATGGAGACTATTCAAATTGAAGGTGTTTCTTCTACTGTTCGTGAAACCAAAGGCGAACTTGGCAATAATACAAGTTTAGTTATTACAGAAAGAGTTATGACTTCTGGAAATCAAATAGCTAAAAGCATTTTTGATATTGACTTGAATGGTGAAAATTCTAGCGTACATGTTGCTTCTCGTGCTATTGCAAGAGACAATTCTGTTCAAGAATTCAGCTCAAATGTTAATGGAAACAACAAATGCTTTGGGCATGTTGAATGTGATGCAATTATTATGGATAAGGCAAAGGTTACATCTACCCCTAAAATAGTAGCAAATGATGTTGATGCAAGTTTACTTCATGAAGCTGCTATTGGAAAAATTGCAGGAGAACAACTTATTAAGCTTATGACTCTTGGTCTTACAGAAAAAGAAGCAGAGGAACAAATTATAAGTGGATTTTTAAAATAAATTATAAATGTCAACTAAGTTTTAGTTGGCATTTTTTGTTGTGCCTACATATGATATACAAAAAATATTTATGGAGGTATTGTTTTGAAAAAAAATATATTTATTGGTTGTGGTACAGCCTTAGTTACTCCTTTTACTGAAGATGGTGTTGACTTTGACACATTAAAAAAGCTTATTGATTTTCAAATTCAGCAAGGTGCTGATGCTCTTATTATTCTTGGTACAACTGGTGAATCTTCTACAATGACTTTAGAAGAAAAAAAGCAAGTTGCTAAATTTGCTATTGATAATGTACATAAGCAAATTCCTGTTATTATTGGTGCTGGCGGAAATAACACAAAAGCTGTAATTAAATTTAGTAAATATGCTGAAAGCATTGGTGCAGATGGTTTATTACTTGTTACACCATATTACAATAAAACTACTCAAAACGGCTTAATTATGCATTACACAGAAATTGCAAAAAATACTTCTTTGCCAATTATTTTATATAATGTTCCTAGCAGAACTGGTTTAAATATAGAACCTAAAACTTGTTTAAAACTTTCTAAAATTCCTAATATTGTAGCAATAAAAGAAGCAAGTGGCAATATATCTCAAATAGCTAAAATTGCTAGTTTGTGTGGAGACAATTTGCATATTTACTCTGGAAATGATGATCAAACCCTCCCTATTCTATCTCTAGGAGGAATTGGTGTTATTTCTGTACTTTCAAATATTGCTCCTAAGTTTGTGCACAATATGGTTTTTGATTACTTGAGTGGTAATTATACTTTAGCAAAAGATTCTCAAATAAAATCAATTTCTTTAATAGATAGCCTATTTTGTGAAACAAACCCTATTCCTGTAAAGTCTGCTTTGTCCATGATGGGCTATGATAGTATGAGAGTTCGTTTGCCTTTAGTTACAATGTCTTTAGAAAAACAAAAAATTTTAGAAACCGAAATGAAAAAGTTTAACCTAATATAATACTATTCTGTAAATTTATTAAATTTCTATTAAATTAGTATCATTTTGTTACCCTCTGTGATATAATTAAAGTAGAGTTTAAAAAAGGGGAAATCACTTTATGATAACAAAAGATTTAATAGTTGAAAACACCTCTTTAGAAGAGTTTTTCTCTATTATAAATGACTTAGTTAAAAATGCTAAGGTTCAAAAAATGAAAATATATAACCAACATGCACATACTTCTTGCTATAAGCACTGTATGCAGGTTGCCTATTACACATATATAATTTGCAAAAAATTAAATTTAGACTATGTTTCTGCCACTCGTGGTGCAATGCTTCATGATTTATTCTTATACGACTGGCACACTCACATTAGAGAAGACAAGAGTTGGAAAGGACAACATGCTTTTATGCATCCTAAAATTGCATTAAAAAATGCTACTGCAATTTTTAATTTGAATGACATAGAAAAAGATGTAATTGTTAATCATATGTGGCCAGTTACTATTAAAATTCCACATTACAAAGAAACTGTTGTAGTTACTTTTGCAGATAAGTATAGTGCTTTGGTTGAAACTTTTAAACATATTAGAGGCATTTTACATACGAAAAAATTCTATAAATATGCTTATGTATTTTTAAGTTTAATTGTTTTTAGAATAATATAGTTTTAATTGAATATATTAAATTATGATTCCTTGGGACGGAGTTAAAAGTCATTGTTAATTTAAAAAAATGTGATTTTTGACTCCGTCCCAAAAGTTGGCGGAGGATTTTATGATAAAGGTTTTGATAAATGGTATTAACGGAAAAATGGGTAGTGAAGTTGCTAAGTTGATAAAGCAACATCCAAATATGCATTTGATGGGTGGCCTTGATAAAAATGCTATGTATAATCTTGCATACCCTGTTTACAATGATTTTAACAATATTTTTGAACTTCCTAATGTTATTATTGATTTTTCAACACCTGAAGCTACTGTTGGTATTTTAGATTTTGCTATATCTAAAAATATCGCCCTTGTAATTGCTACTACTGGTTTTACTGAAGAACAACAAGCTAAGATTTTAAATGCCTCTAAACATATTGCTGTTTTTCAGTCTGCAAATATGTCTTATGAAATTGCCTTAATGAAGGATATTGTAAGTAGCCTTTCTCAAAAGCTTCCAAATTCCGAAATTGAAATTGTAGAAACACATCATGATAGAAAAGTAGACAGTCCTAGTGGAACTGCATTAGCTCTTGCTAATGCTATTCAAGAAGCAAATGATAATAAATATTTTTATGAATTTAATAGAATTCAAAAACATGAAAAAAGAAATCCAAATGAAATTGGATTTTCTAGTATTCGTGGTGGTAATATTGTTGGTGAGCACAGTGTAATGTTTTTTAATGACAATGAATGTTTTGAAGTTAAGCACATTGCTTATTCTCGCAGTATTTTTGCTGAAGGGGCCTTGAAGGCTGCCGAATTCATAATAAAGCAATCTACAGGATATTACAATAATATTTAAAATATATTTACTATTTTCAGTGCAGATTTGTCTTTTATGTGCTCCAATATAAATATGCAGTTATCTAAATTTTCTACTGCAAAATCATATTTTTCTGTTTTCACATCAGCTTTCAATCTTGTAAGTTCTGTGCTTACTTTTTCGAGCTCATCATGTTCTATATAATAAGCTAAAGTCTCTAACTTTTCTTCCCAAGTGTCATTTATTTTACTTATATGATTTTGAGCCTCCTGTTTGTTTACATTCTCACTCGAAATTTCATTTCTAAATGTATTAAGCTCTTCGTTCATTGTTTCAACTGTTTTATTTGTATTGTTTTGGGTTATAATATTTCCTGCTATAACTAGCACTATTATTATAATTATAATTACTAATTCCTTATACATATTTCTCCCCTATCTTTCTTTTTTCTGACAGAAAATTTGTCCCTTTCCATCAAAAGTCACTATCAAAGCTTCCTGTGGCGTCATGTTAAATTTCTCTACTTGTTTTTTAAGCCATATTTCGTTTTTACCAATTTTTCTTAAATTCTCATTTAACACTTTTCCGTCTATTACTAAATCGTATGGTAAGCCTTCATAATCCGGCTCTATATTAAAGTCTTCTGGCGTTGTTGTACGTTTATTAGGCTTTTGAATAACAGTTACTTGCCCACTTGTTTCTAATATTGCATATTCAACATCACCTAAATTTACAACGTTGTTTCCTCTTAATCTTTCTTCCAACTCGTTTATAGTAAATCTTTCTTTTTTCAAAGCTTTTTCGTCTATTTTTCCTCTATATATTAATATTGTTGGTCTTCCACACAAAATCTCTCTTCCTCGTATGCTTTTGATGTTTATAATAGAAATTACTAAATGCATTACTAAAAGTCCTAAAATTGGTATAATTCCGTTTGTAATTGGTATTCCAACATCTGTCATAGGTATTGAAGCTAAATCAGCTATCATAATTGAAATTGCAAGTTCAAATGGTTGTAATTGCCCTATTTCTCTTTTTCCCATTAATCTCATAACTACTAAAACAAGTATGTATAACACAATAGTTCTTATTAAAGTTATTATCATTTTAAAAATCCTTTCACAAGTTTTTAATATAATTTTGAGCCAAAATAAAAAAATTATTCATTGGTTGAATAATTTTTGTTTTTAAGTAAATAATAAAATTAGCAAACCATGTAAATTATTTTAAAATTAAGGAGGTTTAGACATGTCAAATGAAAATACAAATACAAGATCTAATACTAAAGGTACTGCTTGGCAAATAATTGGTAGATTGATTACAGCAGCTATAGTTCTTGCTATTACAGCATTTTTCACACCAGGTTTTAACATTAGTAATTTTTGGGCTTTAGCAGCTGCAGCAATTGTGCTTACAGCTATCGACTATTTAATTACTAAATTTACTGGTCTACATGCTAGTTCTTTTGGTAAAGGTTTTGTAGGTTTTGTTCTTTCTGCAGTGGTATTATATGTAACACAATACTTTGTTGCAGGTTATACAGTTTCTTTGATGGCAGCAATAGTTGGTGCGATAGTATATGGTGTTGTAGATTACTTTATACCTGGCGAACAACAATATTAAAGTAAAAGGCTTTTGCAAACGCAAAAGCCTTTATTTCTATTTTCCTTTATTCCATTCTTCTTTATTAGTTTGTCTTTCTCTAGCAATACTCAATGCTTCTGATGGTACATCTTGAGTAATTGTTGAGCCTGCTGCTACTAAAACATGGTCTCCTAAAGTTACAGGTGCTACTAAGTTTACATTTGATCCTATAAAGCAATTGTCTCCAATTTTTGTTTTGTGTTTATTTTTTCCGTCATAGTTGCATGTAATTGTTCCACAACCAATATTACATTTTGTTCCTATCTCGCAGTCTCCCATATATGATAAGTGTGGCACTTTTGAGCCTTCTGCAATAATTGCTTTTTTTATTTCTACAAAGCTTCCAACTTTTACTTTGTCTGCTAATTTACATCCTTCACGAATATATGCATTTGGTCCAATATTGCAATCTTCGCCAATTACAACACCTGATTTAATGGTTGTATTTGGATGAATTACTGTGTCCATTCCGATTTCAACATCCTCATAAATATATGTTGTGTTAATATCTTCTATTGTTACACCATTGTTCATATGCATTGTGTTGATTTTTATTCTTAAAATTCTTGTTAGCATTTCTAATTGAAGTTTTGTGTTAAGACTCAAAATTTCTGTATTGTCTTCTACTAAGACTCCTCCAACCTTTTTGCCTGATACAACAAGCATCTTAATTACATCTGTTAAGTAATATAGTCCCATACTATTTTGTTTTAAAGTTCCAATAACTTTAACTAGTTCTGAAATTTCAAAACAATATACTCCTGCATTTACTTCTAATATTTTCTTTTCTGCCTCTGTTAATTCTTTTTCTTCTATGATCTCTGTAATTCTGTTATTCTCTCTAATAACTCTACCATATCCTGTTGGTTCGCTTATAATACCTGTAAGTATTGTAGCTGATTCATTTTCTGTCTCAGATTTCTCTACCATTTCTTTAATAGTTTCTGGTGTAATCAATGGTATATTTCCATTTGCAATTACAACTCTACCTTTTTTGCTTTCCAAATAATTTGTTGCTTGCATAATTGCGTGACCTGTTCCCAAGCAACCTTTTTGCTCTAAATATGTAACCTCATCTTTTAGAATTCCTTCTATCTCTTCTCTGTTCTCTCCAACAACAACTGCAACATCTTCTATTCCAGCTTTTTTCATACTGTCAACAACTCTTTTAATAACAGCCTTTCCATATAATTCCTGTGCCAATTTTGATTTTTTAGATTTCATTCTGTCATCTGTTCCTGCTGCCATTACTAAACCTATTACATTTTCCATAATAAACTTTCTCCTTTATTTATATTTTTCATTATATAATTTAACAGCTGTTTCTGGGCTGTCATTTCCTGTACGATTTTTTACTGGTGCAAACTCATCTTCTCTTTTTACTCTCATTATTGTCATGTTGTCATATCTTGTAAATGCATCAAATATAAAAGTTTCAAATTTAAATACATTTGGTGCTTCTGGCTCTATAAATTGTCCGTCTATATTTAAATAACCTGATTTTTTAAATGCTGCATGATATGGTAATTTAGCATTTGCCAAGTTTTCTAAAACACTTCTGTTATATAGGTATGTACCTATATTAACCTCTCCATACATCAATTCTCCATTCTCAGCTAGCTCTTCTGCCATTTCTTCTGGTAGATCAATGTATTCAATTATTTTAGGCTTACCATTCATTTTACAAAATACTCCTGCTTTTTCTTGTGGATTTGCTTTTGCAACTGATTTTGAAGCAATTACATTATTTTCTTTAATTGTTAATCCTAATAAAATTGGATCTACAAAGTTTGATAAAATATTATCAATTCCACTTACAAAAATCCAGTCTGTTTGTTTTTGTTTTAACTCATCTAATAAACCTGATTTTGCAAACGCTTCATAAATTCCACCATTTCCGTCTGCAGCTTCTTTTATTCTAACATTCTCGTCTAATATTACTCTTCCTTGAGTGTCTATTAAAGGTAATTCCCCTTGTTTAAAAAACTTAATTTTATCTTTTTCATACCCAAAATAATTATTATTTTCTAAAAACCAAACTGTTTCATTATGATTATCTTTGCTGGTCATTACATACCATGGTATTGTAACTCCATATTCTTCTTTTGCCTTTTTTAGTTTGTCTATAATTATTTCAAATATATATTTTTTACCATTTACAGTATCTAAGGCATATGTACCTTTTGGTCCTTTGTGTCCAAGCCTTGTTCCTTGACCACCTGCCATTGTTATAACTGCATAGTGACCTTGTTTTATAATCTCTGTTCCAATATTTGCAAGTTCTTGCTCTTGTTCTTTTGACATTTTTGCTTTATCTGTATATGGAATGTGCTCAATCTTTTTTTCTTCTATAACTTTTTCTTGTTTTGTACTTTCATATAATTTTTGTAATTGTTCAAAATCTATACTTAATATTTGTTTTTCTAATTCTTGTTGTTGCTTTTCACTTAAATTGTATTCTAATATATGCTCTTGATGATATTTTTTTAATATTGAAATAGCTTCTTCTTTCATTCTATCCCACCTCATATGATATATTATTCAGTAGATTGCTCACTTGTTTATTGTTATATCACAAAACTCAAAAGTTGGCAAGATGTTACATTTTTTTCATTTTCATAAGAAAATACTTCCATTATGATAACTTATTTTATCACGAGGAAGTATTCTAGAAATGTTTATTCTATCTCTTACATTCTTTATTCTTGATTTTATATTAATTTTTCTATTTCTTCTTTTGTTAATCCTGTAATTTCAATAATATCTGATACGTTCATTCCTTTTTTTAGCATACTTTTTGCTATTTTCATTATTCCTTTTTCAATTCCATCATCTACACCTTTTGCATATATTGCGTGTTCGTCTCTTATTGCTTTTTCTCTTAGTTCTATTATTCTTTGCATTTTTTCGTCTT
>ERZ780198.1001-NODE-1001-length-28328-cov-5.397552_pt1 | contig 28328 bp, 29 predicted proteins | sample MGYA00510979_ERZ780198 | MGnify/ENA primary metagenome ERZ780198 (study PRJEB29588, sample SAMEA2158039) | human gut metagenome | biome: human gut; feature: human-associated habitat; material: faeces | place: Denmark | collected 2008/2010 ...
CCGCCGAGCTGAAAACAGCGGGTTTTGGTGATATGATTGCCAAATATATCGGTATTTTCGATTGGAAACTGTCACATCTTCTTACGGGTGAATATTATTGCCCCGCCGTGGCTGAGATTACCATGCAGGGCGTCCGGAAAGTGATGGCGCTGGCCGACCGCGTGACGGCAAATGATGAAGAGGCAGCCGGCAGCATCATGCAGGGGCTTGTTCTTTCCGGGATCGGAATGAAACTGGCAGGATGTTCGCGTCCGGCTTCCGGTGCGGAGCACGTGCTCTCGCATTATTGGGAGTGCTACAAAGTGGCGCGCGGCATCTGGCCGGAATTTCACGGCAAAAAAGTGGGTGTGGCCAGCGTGCTGATCAACCGTATTTATCATCATATTGCCGAGCGCGTGACCGAAGTGGATCCGATTCCGGACCCCACGGATTTTGAAGAAGTGAAAAAAGCCTTTGATCCCTCGCAATGGGAAGAACTCATGAAGCTGAACAACCCCACTGTGACCGCCACGGTCGATCCGGCCCGGCTGAAGGCCATCTGGCCGGAAGTACGCCGGATGATTGCGGAAATGCTGCCCGGAGACGACGAGATGCTTTCGCTTATGCGTCGTGCCGGTGCCGCGACCGAGCCGGCCGATGTTCATGTCACTCCTGAACTGATGGAAAAGGGACTCCGTTACCATGCCTATATGCGGCATCGGATTCTGCTCACGCGCCTTTTGCCGATGCTGGGGCTTGACATTATGGATTTTCTGAACTGAAAGGGAGTCTGCATGAAGAAATACCTGTTTTTTGATATTGAGTGTGCCAATTGCTATGGCAATTCGGCCAAAATTTTCAGTCTTGGTTATGTAGTGACCGATGAAAATTTTGAAATTCTCCACGAAAGAGAAGATGTGCTGATCAATCCGCGCGACCGCTTTGATTGGTATGTCGCCAAAAAAATGATGGCCTATCCGACCTCGATCTTTTCCAATCTGCCGCCTTTCCCGGATTTTTATGAATTTTTCAAGGCGCTTTTTGAGGATCCGGATACCACCGTCATCGGTTATGCTGTGACCAACGATGTGCATTTCCTGCAGGACGATTGCAAGCGCTATGGCCTGACGCCGTTTTCGTACCGCTTTTATGATGTTCAGCAAATCTACGCCCGTCAGCCGGAAAACAACACGGCCAAAAATCTGGAGGACTCGCTTCTTTCCTGGTGCGGCATTGAACCGGAAAACCTTCATCGCTCCGACGAGGACGCCTACAATACGATGTTGATTTTAAAGGCGATTGCCGCTTATCACGGCAAGAATCTTCCCGAAATTCTGAAGATGTACCCGGAATGCGGCGGTGAAACGCATGAATTTGTGACGGAGTACAGCTGGAAAAAGCCCGAACCGGAAGGCGGACGGAAGAAACGCCACCGCGGGGGGAAGGGGAAAAAGGCCAGGACAGCGGCGGCCGCCGAAGAATTGGTGGCCGACCCCGATAATCTTATGGAGCGCGGTTCGCACAATGCAGAGCTTTTTGTCCGCTATCTTGCCGGACTGACTCCGAAAAAGACCCGCAAGCCGCCGATGCTGACGGGGCATACCGTGACGGTCAGTCTTTCGTATCAGCGTTATCATTTTAACGAGATGCTTTACCTCACGCAGATGATTGTCAATGCGGGAGGGCGCTATACGCTGAAAAGTGCCGAGGCGGATGTGCTTTACACCTACGGTTCCGAGGAGGGCGACAGCCGTCTGGCTATGTTCAAAGAGCGGCAGGCGGCCGGCGAGGAGGTTGAAATTTATCCCATTAAGGTACTTTTCGAGACGCTGGAGACCAGCGAGGTGCGCCTTTCGAGAAAACCGAAAATGGATTTGTCCCATCTTGAGGAGCCGGAAGAGCAGGATGATCTCCCGGAATCGGCTACGGCCGAGACCGATTCGGATGAAAAAAGCGAGACCGTGGACGGTTTCGCGGATCAAAGCACCCCCTCCGTTCCGGTCTGATATTCAAGATCCGGTCGCCCGACCCGAATGGCGACCGGATTTTTCTTTTCCTGATATTTCATCTTTGCTCGGAAATTAACAGGTTAAATCTCTTGACAAAAATATTGATATATGCTATGATAAAACAGAATAATATATATTTTATATTTAAGATACATTTTTAAAAGGAGATTTCACCAAAAATGGTCGGAATACACCGGCCAACGAATCGGAGAGGATAAAACAATGTACACTGCGTCCGTAAAACCCTTTGAGAAAAAATCTGGCTTGCTTCCCCAACCATGCACGGGGAAGAACTCCGGTACATGACCCAGGCATATGAAACAAACTGGATGTCTACGGTGGGAGAGAATATCAATGAAGTGGAACGCATTGCCGCAAAGCAGGCGGGAATGAAATATGCGGTGGCACTTTCCTGTTGTACTGCCGCACTTCATCTGAGCGTCCGTTCTGCGGCAGAGCGAAGGCGGTTTACGAGCGCTACCGCGACGGACTGAAGGATTTGCCCGTCCGGATGAATCCCATCCTGCCGGACAGCGAGCCGAACTACTGGCTGTCGGCACTGATTATCGATCGGGACTATATGTGCCGTCAGGTCAGGGACGATGCCGGGGCGCTTTACATTGGGGAAAAGGGCAAAACCTGCCCGACCGAGATCCTGGAGGCTATTGCTTCCGTCAATGCAGAAGGCCGGCCGATCTGGAAACCCATGCACATGCAACCGATGTACCGTATGCATGAGGCGATTGGCAGAGAGGGGACGCTCCGTTGCCGCACAAATGCCTATATTGCCGGCGGCGTTTCGGATGTCGGTGCGGATATTTTTGCGCGTGGGTGCTGTCTGCCGAGTGACAATAAAATGACTGCGCAGGAACAGGATTGGGTGATTGAAGTGATTCGCCGTTGCTTTGATTGACAAAGGAGCGCGGAATGTACGCAAAATATTTTAAAAGATTCTTTGATTTTTGGTTTTCGCTGATGGCGTTGCTCCTTTTATTGCCGCTTTTTTTGATTTTGAGTGTGACCGGTTCGCTTGCCATGAGAGGAAATCCGTTTTTTGTTCAGCCCCGCCCCGGTAAAAAAGGCGAGGATGGCAAGGAGAAAATTTTTTATCTTTTCAAGTTCAGGACCATGAGTAATAAAAAAGACAGGGAAGGCCGCCTGCTTCCGGACGCCGCGCGTCTGAACGGATACGGCCGCTTTCTTCGGAGCACCTCGTTGGACGAATTGCCGTCTCTTTTGAATGTTCTGAAAGGCGATCTTGCGCTGGTCGGGGAAAGAGGTATAATAGAGGCAACCAAGAAAAACATGGTTTTTTCAAGGGTTGTCGCGGTTAATTCGGATTCGCTATAAGGTTTTGTGCGGGGCATGAAAAAGGCGAATGGACAGCCTTTGAAACAATCAAAATGGCTTCTTGATAGCTTATTTTGACCCAAACGATAAGCACACAAAATTTTATAGGGAGGTTGAATTAGCCGGGGATGAGTAATCATCGTCGGCTGATTGTCGTGACCCAAATATACGGTTGTATAAACATAAGTTACAAAACGCCAACAAATTTTTCGGGAGGGAGAACCTTACTTCTCTCAAAAAACATGAATTGGTTTTATGAGGAGAAGAAATATGCGAAAGAAAGAGGACATTTCAATAGACAATAAAAATCGTTCAGTATTTGAAAATTTTCATACAGCATCGATTCTTTTAGTCATATACGACATCATTATGTCGGCAGGCGCATATCTTGCCGCACTTTGGATTCGGTTCGATTGTCAATATTCTCGGATACCGCAAGACTATTTTATGGCATGGCTTAAATTCATGCCGGTCTATGCGGTTGTTTGTGTTTTCGTTTTTTTGGATTTTCAAATTGTATCAGCGCGTCTGGAAGTATGCAAGCTTCTCCGAGCTTGCGAGAACGGCAGTGCATCGCTGATACTCGGAATCTTCTATACTGTCGGAATCACAGTGATATGTAAGCGTATGCCTGTTGCCTACTACGTGGGCGGAATTGTAATTCAATTCATGCTTTCATTGGCAGTGCGCTCTGCCTATCGCTTCATTCACTTGGAGCGAAACAGACTGCCGTGGAGACAGAACGACGGCACGGCAAGCCGTGTTATGCTGATCGGCGCGGGTTCGGCGGGGCAAATGATTCTGCGTGATATTCAAAACGCAAAAGAGGTACATGATCGGGGGTGTTGCATCATCGACGATGACAAGAGCAAACGCGGTTGCTTTATCGACGGCGTTCCGATTGTCGGCGGTAGAGAAGATATTTTGTTGAATGTCAAAAAGTATAGGATTGAAAAGATTTTACTTGCCATTCCGAGTGCAACCGCCGAGGAACGCAGAGATATTCTCAATATCTGCAAGGAAACAACCTGCGAGCTGAAAAATCTCCCCGGTATGTATCAGTTTGTGACCGGAAATGTAATGGCAAGTCAAATGAAAGACGTTGCCGTGGAAGATTTGCTCGGCCGCGAACCTGTCAAGGTTGATATGAAGGAAATCTACGACTTTATACAGGGCAAAACGATTCTTGTCACGGGCGGCGGCGGTTCGATCGGCAGTGAGCTGTGCCGTCAGATTGCGTCCCATGAGCCGAAGCAGCTTATCATCTTTGATATTTACGAAAACAATGCTCACTCCATTCCGTTGGAGCTTCGGGACAAATATCCGAATTTGAATTTGGAAGTCCTATAGGTTCTGTGCGTGATAGCCGCAGAATCAATCAGGTTTTTTAAAAATATAAGCCCGACGTTGTATATCACGCGGCAGCGCATAAGCATGTTCCGCTTATGGAGGACAGCCCGTGCGAATCCATAAAAAATAACGCTATCGGCACATATAAAATGGCGTATGCCGCTATGGCAAACGGTTGCAAACGTTTCGTGCTGATTTCGACCGATAAGGCGGTCAATCCTACGAACATCATGGGTGCGTCGAAGCGTCTGTGTGAGATGATCATTCAGTCGTTCGACCGTAAAATCCGCGACAACAAAGCAGACGAGTTGCTTCCGCTTCATGTTCACAGCGATGATGAGGACGGAAGTATGTTAGATATTGCGAAGCTTATAAAAAATGCAAAAACCGAGTTTGTGGCAGTGTGTTTCGGCAACGTTCTCGGAAGCAACGGCTCTGTTGTACCGCGTTTCAAAGAGCAGATTGCCAAAGGCGAGCCTGTAACGGTCACACATCCCGATATAATCCGCTATTTATGACGATTCCCGAAGCCGCGTCTCTCGTTTTGCAGGCGGGTACTTACGCAAAAGGCGGAGAAATCTTTGTGCTTGATATGGGTTCGCCCGTAAAGATTGACACGCTTGCAAGAAATCTTATCAAGCTGTCGGGTTTGCGTCCTGATATAGATATCAAAATCGAGTACACGGGACTTCGCCCCGGAGAGAAGCTGTATGAAGAAAAGCTAATGTCCGAAGAAGGTATGCGTACTACTCCGAACAAGCTGATCCATATCGGCAGTCCCATTCCGTTTGACGCAGATACATTCCTCGGACAGCTCCAAATGCTCATGGAAGCGGCATATGCCGGAAAAGAAGATGAGATCCGCACATTGGTGGAAGGCGTTGTCACGACCTATCACCCTGCCGGAAAACACGGCTCGGAATATAAGGGTAAGACTTTTGAGAAACAAATGGAGCTTGTCGAGAACAAAGAGCACGGGAAAGAAAAGAGCCTTGCGGCAGTATGAAATTTGTGGAGGAAATTATGGGATTTACACCTTTTGAAAAGAAAGTATGGCTTGCGACGCCGACCATGCACGGCGAAGAACTGAAATACATGACCGAGGCGTATGAAACGAATTGGATGTCTACGGTCGGTGCGAACATCAACGAAGTAGAGCGCATTGCCGCCGAGAAAGCGGAGATGAAATATGCCGTTGCTCTTTCTGCCTGTACCGCAGCACTTCATCTTTGTGTAAAGTCTGCCGGTGAAAAGCTGTACGGCAAGCCAGCTATCAGCCATGGCGCATTGGAAGGCAAGCGCGTGTTCTGCTCGGATATGACCTTTGACGCAACGCTTAATCCCGTCGTTTACGAGGGCGGTATTCCAGTGTTTATTGATACCGAGGCGGAAAGCTGGAACATGGATCCCGTCGCACTCGAAAAGGCATTTGAGATGTACCCGGATGTCAAACTTGTGGTTTGCGCCGAGTTGTACGGTTTCCCCGGACGCATTGATTTGATTAAGCAAATCTGCGAAAAACATGGCGCGCTGCTCATTGAAGATGCCGCGGAAGCCATGGGCGCAACGCTGAACGGCAAACAGTGCGGTTCGTTCGGAGATTATTCGGCAATCAGCTACAACGGAAATAAGATCATCACGGGTTCCGCCGGTGGTTGCTTACTTACCAATGACATTGAGGTGGCAAACAAAGTGCGCAAGTGGTCAACGCAGGCACGTGAGAATGCCCCATGGTATCAGCATGAAGAAGTCGGCTACAACTACCGCATGAGCAATGTGGTTGCCGGCGTTATTCGCGGACAGTATCCGCATTTGGAAGAACATATTACGCAGAAAAAAGCGATTTATGAGAGATACCGAGACGGACTGAAAGATCTGCCTGTCCACATGAACCCGATTATCGACGGCGCTGTGCCAAATTATTGGCTGTCCGCTCTGATTATTGATAAAGACTATATGTGTAAGCAGGTCAGAGACGATTCCAAGGCACTCTACATAAAAGAAAAAGGCAAGACGTGTCCGACGGAAATTTTAGAGACACTTGCAAGTCTTAATGCCGAAGGCAGACCGATCTGGAAGCCCATGCATATGCAGCCGATGTACCGTATGCATGAAGCAGTTGGGAGAGAAGGTACGCTTCGTTGCCGCACGAATGCTTATATTGCAGGCGGTGCAACCGACGTTGGTGCGGATATTTTTGAACGCGGCTGTTGCCTGCCGAGCGACAACAAGATGACAGAGCACGATCAGGCAAAGGTGATTGAGATCATCAAGAGCTGTTTCAATTAAATTTATCAAGGGGTTACATATATGTACGCGAAGTTTTGGAAAAGATTTTTTGATTTCACACTGTCTCTGTTGGCACTGATCGTCCTTTCTCCCCTGCTTTTGATTTTAACGATAAGCGGTGCGATTGCCATGAGAGGAAATCCGTTCTTCACGCAGGCGCGACCCGGGAAGATCGACAAAAAGACAGGTAAGGAAAAGATTTTCAAGCTTATCAAGTTCCGTACCATGAGCAACAAGAAAGATGAAAACGGAAACCTTCTCCCCGACGAAGCAAGGCTCAATAGGTACGGGAATTTTCTCCGCAGCACTTCGCTGGACGAATTACCGTCGTTATGTAACATATTGTGTGGGTCAGCCGGGTTAGTAGGTCCACGCCCATTTTTGGTTCGAGATTGCGTGTTCCTAACAGATGAGCAACGCAGACGACATACGGTTCGTCCGGGACTCACGGGACTTGCGCAGGTGAATGGGCGGAATAACATTACATGGGAGCAGAAATTTGAATACGACTTGCAGTATATCGACAGAGGTATTACTTTCATTGGTGATTTGAAAATTATCTTGCAAACCGTAGGCAAAGTTCTGAAAAGAAGCGATATAGTCCGCGAAGGAACGGCGTCAGATGTGGATTACGGCGAGTGGCTTATGATGGAAGGAAAAGTCGATCAGGCTACATATGATGAAAAGCAAAAAGAAGCAAGAGAGTTGTTGGGAGTGTGAGAGACGTGAAGTTTTCTGTCGCGATGTCCGTTTATAAAAATGACAATGCGCAACATTTTGATAGGGCTTTGGAAAGCATTACGGCTTTTCAAACTGTCAAACCTTCGGAAATTGTTTTGGTCGTTGACGGACTGGTTGACGATAAGCTGAACGGAGTTATAAAAAAATATGAATTTGCCTATCCGATATTTAAGGTTATCCGACTTGATAAGAACGGCGGACTTGGCAATGCTTTGAAGCTTGCGGTGAAAAACGCAAGTTATGATCTGATTGCACGAATGGATAGCGATGATGTATCCCTTCCTACACGGTTTGAACAACAACTTGCTTTTTTTGAATCGGATTCGTCAGTCGATATTGTAGGTGGAGATATTTCCGAATTTATCGGGGAAGAAGATAACATAGTGGCGTGCCGTAAAGTCCCAACATCAGATCAAAAAATTAAAGGCTATATGAGGGTAAGATGCCCGTTCAATCATATGTCTGTAATGTATAAAAAAAGTGCTGTTCTAAACGCCGGCGGTTATTTAGATTTGTTTTGGAATGAAGACTATTTTTTATGGATACGAATGCAGCTTGCCGGAGCAAAATTTGCAAATACAGGGACAATACTCGTTAATGTCAGGACGGGTGCGGATATGTACGCAAGGCGCGGTGGAAAGCATTATTTTCAAAGTGAAAAATTCCTGCAAAAATTTATGCTGAAACATAAAATGATTGGATATCCAACGTACATCAGCAATGTGACAAAGCGTTGGATTGTTCAAAGATGCCTGCCGAATCGGTTGCGAGGCTGGGTGTTCAGAAAATTTGCAAGAGGAGAATAATATGCCTGTTGTTACTGTTATAATACCATGCTATAATGCGGAAACACATATATCAAGGTGTTTTGAAGCACTTAAAGAACAGACTTACACTGATTTTGATGTGGTATTTATTGATGATTGTTCATCCGATAACACATTAAAAGTGCTTGAAAAATTTTCAAAAGACAGCACTTTGAATATAAAAATTCTCAGGAATGAGAAGAATTCCGGACCGGCATTTTCGCGAAACCGAGGAATTGCGGCGGCTGACGGAAAGTATATCGCTTTTTGCGACAGTGATGACTGGTATGACAAAGAGTATCTGGCGTGTATGGTGAATGCCGCAAATGAAAATGAATCCGATATGGTGCTTTGCAATTCAAACAAGGTATTGCCTAATGGAAAGATAATTCGGACGGAAACATTTTGTGGACAGGGAAAGAAATTAAACACAAAATCCGCATTGCTTCTCGGAATTGACTCTTTATGTGCAATAATGGTAAAAAGAGAGATTATCCTTCACATTCCTCAACCGGATTTGAGGAATGGTGAAGATATGGCGATAATCCCCCTGCTTATTTTGGCATCACGGAAATTCAATGTGGTGGAAAAAACCATTTACAATTATTTTTGTCGCCCCGGTTCGCTATCGCTGAGTGCAAACGAAAAGGTGACCGAATCTTTAATTCAATCATTCTCGTTTATCTATAAAAACAGAGATCCGGAATTTGAAAAAGAAATTGAATTCATAGGCATAAAAAATGTTATATACGGAGTGATACTGAACCATTATAAATGTTCAAAAGATAATCGGAAAGCAAATGAAATTTTGAAAAACTTTGAAAGTGTGTACCCAAATTGTTACAGCAATAAATATATACACACGTTGCCAATTTATAAAAGAGCGTTTGTGTTTTGCGCAAAGAAAAGAATGTATTTTGTTTTGAGATTATTATCCTTAATACATAAAAGGATTTTTAATGTAGGATGAGGTGGAACTTCCGTGAATGAATTTAGATATAAATTAGCGCACTTGTTGGCAAAAATTACGGGAAACGATGAGCACTATGCCAACATGTTCCGCAGGAGGGGGGTAAAAATAGGCACAAATAGCCATATTTACTCTAATATTTTGACTGGAGAAAGTTTTTTAATTGAAATTGGAAATAATGTAACGATTTCATCAGATGTTATTTTTGTGACACACGATAACTCGATTATAAAAATTGATTCTGCAAAACCTAATCTGTTCGGCAAAATAGTAGTGGGAAATAATTGTTTCATTGGGCAAAGAAGCATGTTGCTCTATGGGATTACATTGGCTGATAGCATTATAGTTGCTGCCGGAAGTGTTGTAACCAAAAGTTTTGATGAAAGCAATATCATTATCGGAGGAAATCCTGCACGAAAAATCAGTTCTTTTGAGAAAATGGCGACATCATTGGATAAAGCGTTATCAAGAAAAAATATTCAGCAGGTATTGAAGGAACATCCTGATAAACTTGTGAGGAGATAACTATGAATGAGTTAGTAAGTATAATTATACCTATATACAATGCGGGAAAAAGTATATCCGATAGTATAAATTCTATTTTGCAACAAGATTACAAAAACATAGAGGTTATTCTTGTGGATGATGGCTCTAAGGACAACAGCTTGCAAATTTGCAAAGACATTGCTGTAACCGATGCGAGAGTTAAGGTTATACATACACAAAATCAAGGTTCTGGTCCTGCAAGAAATACCGGAATTGAAAATGCATCGGGCAGATTTGCGTATTTTCCCGATGCTGATGATGTTCTCGCGTCCAACGCCGTTTCGACTATGGTGGGAGCTATGAAGGACGGTGGGGTTGATCTTGTCGTTTTTGGGTTTAAGCAAATAGCCACTCGCGGAAATAAAGTATTTCAAAAAAAATATTCAGAAGCCGAATTTGATGCTGAAACGTTAAGACAGAATTATTCGGAATGTATAGGTTACACAAGTAAATGGGCAATTCAAGGAGCGCCATGGAACAAATTATTTGATATGAATGTTATTATGGAACATCAAATAAGATACCCTTCTTTGCGTCGACATCAAGATGAAGGATTTATTGGCAGATATATGTGCTATGCAAAAAGGGTTCATTTTATTCCTGATGTTCTGTACACGTACTATATGAATGACTTAAAAAAAGAGTGGCAGAAATATCCGGTTGATTATATAGATGCAGTGATAGGTCTTAATGAAGTAAGGCAGCAGACAATAGTTCGTTGGAATTTGCAAGATAAAAAAACACAGGAGTTAATAAATAACGAATATATTTGCAATGTTATTAAAGCTCTTGAATTATCATTTTCTCCGAAAATGAATTTTAATAAGAGCGAGAGAGCAAAGTGGATACTTGAACAAATAAAGCGTACCAATATAGCAAATGCAAAGGTTCCCTCAATTCTTGGCAAATATCAAATGAGAATTATTGACCTTATAAGATTGGAAAAGTATAACACTTTGTATTTTGTACTACATATGAAAATAATGGTAGAAAAAAGCGCGTTATTTTCGATGTTAAGGGGATAAAAAATGCAAAAAACTAAAAATATTGACCATATACGCATACAGATATTGGGGGTTGTACTGCTGCTTCCAAAAGTTTTGGAATTCCTTGATAGCTGCTTTCACCTTTCCGCTTCTGCGATAACCATAGGGTTATACGTAGGAGTTTTGGCTTTTTCAATATTGAAATGTAAATCAATTAAAATATCAAACATCGCAATATTGATGATCACATACACGATATTCGCTTTCAACTATTTGTTCTTTGAGAGTACGAGAAAATATATGTTGGAACAAGATATGCTATTGATATACTTTTTTTTCGTACCGATAGGGGTTTTTATTTTCAAAGAGATTCACTCTTGGGACAATTATGAAAAAATATTGTATCCTTTTTCAGTGATTGCAGTATTGCTCAATACTTTGGTGTTCGTGCTTGGTGAACGCGACATATTATCTTATATGGAGGTATCCTATTCGTTATTGCCGTTTCTGACCATACTGTATTCCTGCGCGAGAATCGCTGCTAGTAGAATTTTATCTCCGATCCTCTTTATTGCTGGAACGGTCGAAATATTTGCTTTTGGGGCGCGTGGTCCGATACTCTTTTTGTTGATATTCATATTTCTTTATGAAATGTTGCGAACTGATGCAGCTGGTTATAAAAAAGTTTTCTTATTTGCAGGTGGCGTATCTTTGATATCAATTATATCTTTATTTAGTGATTCGATAATTGAGAGCTTATCTCGGATGAAGATATTTGAAAACTCATATATAATTCAAAACTTATCTAGTGGAAATTTCTTGCAACATAAGACTAGAACGGCTATATCACAGCAGTGTTTAATGCGAATTAAAAGTATGGGGATGGAAGTAAGCGGTTTTTTTGGAGATCGTTATTACTGCGGTAGTGTATATCCACATAACATTATATATGAATTGCTAATGTCTCTTGGATGGATACTTGGTGGATTAGCTATTCTTCTGCTCCTTATATTGATACTGAGGGCTCTTTTTAAGAAAGAAGATCGCATGATTGTTGTCTTCCTTACAACCACATTATTTTTAAGGTTCTTTGTATCGGGAAGCTACTTGATCGAAGGAAAATTTTGGATTTTCTTTTTTGCACTTATGTCTTTGCAGTATAAAAAGACCGAAGCAACTGTAAATGAGGAAAGGGTAAAATGAATATACATATCATTTATCAAAATTATTTGACTCGGGATGGACTATCCTTATCTATTGGTGGCATACAGACGTATATAACGAATTTGTCGCAATTGCTTACTAGTTATGGGCATAGCGTCTTTGTCTATCAACAAGCCGATGTGGATTTCGAGAAGAATTATAACAATATAGTAGTAATTGGACGACGTTATTCCGGAACAAATACGAAACTTTACAGATATCTATATGCGTACGCTAAGGAAAGAATACACCAAAATGATTTGCTGATATTTGGTGACGATTGCTTTATAGTGACAAATAAGTGCTGCAAAAGTATTTCGTTGCAACATGGGATCTTTTGGGACAAGCCACAACGTATGGGATGCTCGAAAACAGCCTTTTTGCTGGACTTTGCTCTAAAATCTTACCGGGCTTGGAAATTGGTAAATAGAATAAAGAAAGTAGATCAGTTGATCTGCGTAGACTATAACTTTGTTAATTGGTACCGCGCTTTGGTAGCCTACCCACAAATAAAATTAAAGGTGATTCCTAATTTTTCTCAAATACCTCTTACCGCAAATGACAAACACCGAGCCAAAGAAGTGCGTATTATTTTTGCGCGAAGATTTTTTGACTATCGTGGTACAAGAGTGTTTTCTTCGGCTATATCGAAAATACTCGAAGAATATGCGAATATAACCGTTACTGTGGCAGGAGAAGGTCCTGACGAAACTTATTTGCATAATGAGTTAGACAAGTTTGATAAAGTTGAGTTTATCAAATATAAAAGCTCAGAATCATTACGTGTTCATGAGGATAAACATATAGCATTGGTGCCAACGCTAGGCTCGGAGGGAACATCATTGTCTCTGTTGGAAGCAATGGCATCTAAGTGCGCTGTTGTATGTACCGATGTTGGCGGAATGACTAATGTTGTGTTAAATGATTACAACGGAAAAATGATTAGCGCGGGAGACTCTGACGCACTGTATGCTGCGATAAAATATTTAATTGAAAATCCGACAGAACGAGAAGAAATTGCTTTGGCAGGTTATGAAACTGTTAAGAAGGCATTTTCCTATGAACATTGGGCAGAACAATGGCTGGAAGTTATAGGGGATATTTCAAACGGTAACAATAATTTATAATGCCAATACAAGTTCTAAAAGGAAGTGAAGTTGATGAAAAAACGTATCGGATTGATTACTTGGCATTATTACAGCAATTTTGGCAGTGCATTGCAAGCATATGCGTTGCAACAGACAATAAAAAACATGGATTACGAGGTAAAAATAATCAATTATCGTAATCCGAAATTTGGAAGAACAAACGAAATAAAAGAACTTGTTAAATGGATTACATATAAAGTTTGTGGAGATCGCGTCAACAAGTCCTATTATTCTTTTCAAAATAAGTATTTAAGCCAGACAAGAGTGGTTCAAGATAAAAAGGAATTAGGACGAGTATCTAAGAAAATTGATATTTTTATTTGTGGAAGCGACCAGATTTGGGCACCCAATGTTTTTAACCCGGTATATATGTTGGATTTCGTTCCCTGCGGAAAAAAGAAAATTTCGTATGCCGCAAGCATTGGCTTAAATAAGTTGCCACCGAATTGTATTAAAGAATATACACACTTACTTTCAGATTTCGCTTCTGTATCAATTCGCGAAGATGCCGGGGCAGAATTGCTAAGGACAGAATGTGGAATAATCGCACAAACTGTTCTTGATCCCACCTTGCTTGTTAATGTTGATGAATGGAAAGAACTTGAAATAGAACCGACGCTTACAAACTCAAAGTACATATTCTGTTATTTTTTGAATGAAGAGCATTGCTATTCTGGCTTAGTTAAAGATTACGCAGAAAAATACGGGTATAAGATTGTAGGTGTTTCTGCAAATAAAGAGGACACCAAATGGATGGAACTCGTTAATGTTGGTCCACGCGAGTTTTTGTGGCTTATACACAATGCAGCGTTGGTTTTCACCGACTCATACCATGGGACGATTTTTTCGTTACTATACCACAAAAAGCTTGTAACATTTGAAAGGTTTGCAGGTAACGATCCCATTTGCCAAAATTCCAGAATATATCAATTGGACAACTACTTTGAACTTGACGGCATATTATTAAATGCTGCCAAAATCAAAGAAATAAAGGTACAAGAATTTGATTATAGTAAATTTGAAAACAAATTACAAGCATTGCGGATAAAATCATTGGATTTTCTAAGCAATGCACTGGAGAAATAAAAATGCTCTATTTTATGAAAGAAAAGATGCAATGTACCGGATGCAGTGCATGCTATAACCTATGCCCGACGAAGTGTATTACGATGGAAAAGGATGAGGAAGGTTTTCTCTATCCAATAGCCTCGGATAGATGTGTTCATTGTGGCAAATGTGAGACGGTTTGTTCTGCTGTCAATAAAAAAAACGATGGTGGAAATACATTGCCGGAGGCTTATTGTGCTCTCACAAAAGATAATAAAGTATGGAAACAGAGTGCATCGGGAGGTGCTTTTACAGAAATATGCAAAGCATGGAATATTGGTGATTCTGTGTTTTGCGGAGCAACATGGAACGGTTTGAATATTGAACATAAATGCGTACAGGGAATTGACAATATTGGATTGTTGCGTAGGTCAAAATACGTTGCGTCAGATATAAAGAATGTTTTCCGAGAGGTAAAAGACTATTTGATGGCAGGCAAAAGAGTTGTCTTTTGCGGTACTCCTTGTCAAGTTGCCGGTCTAAAACTTTTTTTGGGCAAGGAACAAGAAAATCTGCTGCTTATAGATTTAATATGTCATGGTGTTGGCAGCCCAAAAGTATTCCAAGTATGTGTAAACACTATTTCAAATCAATTTGGTTGGCAGGTTTGTTCATATGAATTCCGAGCTAAAAGAAATGCGTATCAAACAGACCATTTGCAAAAAATAAAAAATAAAAACGGAAAAGTTATATATATTGAAAACGATCCATATATGCAGTTGTTTTTGTCTCAACAGTGTTTAAGACCTTCATGCGGAAAAAATTGCAGGTTTAGATCCGCGCAGCGTCAGGGAGATATAACAATTGCAGATTTTAAGGGCTTGACAAACGTATTTCCTGATTTGAATGGAAGTCGAAAAAACTATTCGTCAATTATTTTTAATACACCCAAGGGGAAAAGTGTTATCCCCCAATTATCACAAAGTATGAAAATGCGTAAGTGCGATATAGATGACATAAAAAAATATAACCCTTTATTTTATCGTCATACTTGGAGCTCTGAAAAAAGAGATCTCTTTTTTCAGGAGTTTGTTGCCTCGCCTGAGCAAACAGTTGAAAAATGGTGTAAGCCGGCACGAATTTCAAAAGAAAGTTTGCCAAGAATTATATGGAGATATCTTCCTTCGAAATTAAGAAAAGGTATTCTTAAATTGAGAGCAAAAGTTAGTACGAAATGAAATAATGGAAAGGGTATGCTCAATGCCTGATCTATCTCATGAGTAATAATAAAATTTGGAAGGTAAATGCATATGAATAAAGAAAACGGAGTAATTGGTAATCTGATGTGGAAATTTGCTGAAAGAATTTCGGCACAACTAATTTCCCTGATTGTATCAATTATTCTTGCGCGTGTCTTGGGACCATCTGATTATGGTACGGTATCCATTGTGATGATTTTCATTACGCTGGCGAACGTGTTTGTTAGTGATGGTCTTGGAAGTGCGTTGATTCAAAAGAAGAATGCGACCGCGGTAGATTATTTTTCTGTATTGTACTTTAATATTGGTCTATCGTGTGTCTTGTATTTAATATTGTTTATTGCGGCACCTTTGGTTTCAGATTTTTACGGCGACGGATATGAAATATTAACGCCCGTTTTGAGGATTCTTGGACTGAGAATAATACTAACGTCGGTAAACTCTGTCCAAGAGGCATATATTTCAAGGAAAATGATATTTAGAAAGTTTTTCCTTGCAACATTGTCTGGCACCATTGTATCGGCGGTAATCGGAATATATATGGCATACGCTGGATATGGAGTGTGGGCTTTGGTAGCCCAGTATTTGGTAAGCACGGGCGTCAGTACGTTTATCCTCTTTATTACATTAAAGAAAAGACCTCAATTTGTTTTTTCGTTTAACAGTCTAAAAGAGCTGTTACCGTATGGGGTTCGGATATTGAGTGCGGGATTACTGATTTCCGGATATCAAGAACTGCGCGCATTAATTATCGGTAAAATATATTCATCGGCAGATTTGGCTTATTATGACCGGAGTAGAAATTTTCCCAATTTGATTGTCACAAATATCAATACTTCGATCAGCGCTGTATTGTTTCCTAAAATGTCAAAAGAACAGGAGGATTTAGAACGGATAAAAACAACAACAAGGAATTCTATACGTTTTAGTTCATATATTATGTGTCCCATGATGTTAGGTTTAGCTGCGGTTGCCGAACCATTTGTAAAACTGTTGTTGACCGACAAATGGATAGACTGCGTTCCGCTGTTACAATGGTTTTGTATTATCTATTTGTTTCAACCGATTCATTCAGCCAATATGCAGGCAATTAAGGGAATGGGTAGAAGCGATATTTATCTAAAATTAGAAATCATAAAAAAGGTAATAGAGCTAATTGTGCTACTTGTAGTAATGTGGATCAGTGTTGAAGCTATCGTTATTGGAATGGCTATATGTACTACTCTATTCACATTTATAAACGCATATCCAAATATCAAACTACTTAATTACAGCTTGAAAGAGCAAATGAACGATATTTTGCCAAGCTTAATTATGTCAGGTGTTATGTTTGTTGTTGTATACTTGATTGGTTTCATTACAATGAATAACATTGTAAAATTACTTTTACAAGTTTTGATTGGGCTTGGTGTTTATATTGCTTTTTCAGTATTTACGAAAAACAAAGAATTTTCTTTTATTGCGCAAATGTGCATTGGAAACTTAAAAAAGATCAGAAAGAAAGAGGGATGAATTTTTATGAAAACAATAATGCTCGTTTTCGGTACACGCCCCGAGGCGATAAAAATGTGTCCGCTTGTAAACGAATTAAAATCAAGAAAGAATTTAAAAACCGTTGTTTGCGTTACAGGGCAGCATCGTCAAATGCTCGATCAGGTACTTGATGCATTTCATGTTGTGCCGGACTATGATCTGTCCATTATGAAAACAGGTCAGACCTTGTTCGATATCACGACAAATATTCTGAACAGCATCGGAGGGGTGCTTGATAAAGTGAAACCCGATGTCGTTCTCGTTCACGGCGATACTTCGACTACATTTGTAACGGCTCTCGCCTGCTTTTATAAGCAAATTGCCATAGGACACGTGGAAGCAGGACTGCGTACATACAACATTTATTCGCCCTACCCCGAAGAATTTAACCGCCAGGCGGTCAGCATTATTTCACAGTACAATTTTTCCCCGACCGAGCTTTCAAAGCAAAATCTGCTGAAAGAGGGCAAAAAAGCCGAGACGATCTGGGTGACGGGTAACACGGCAATCGACGCTCTCAAAACCACCGTGCGTGAAGATTATGACCATCCCGAGCTGGAATGGGCGGCTGACAGCAGACTGATCATCATTACGGCACATCGCCGAGAAAATCTCGGTGCGCCTATGCACCATATGTTCCGGGCGATCCGCAGAATCATGGACGAACATCCCGACGTTAAGGCGATCTACCCCATCCATATGAATCCTGTCGTTCGTAAGGCGGCAGACGAGGAATTCGGCGGCTGTGACCGTATTCATATTATCGAGCCGCTTGATGTGCTGGATTTCCACAATTTTTTGGCGCGCAGTTATTTGATTTTGACGGACAGCGGCGGCATTCAGGAGGAAGCTCCTTCGCTCGGTAAGCCGGTGCTTGTTATGCGCGATACCACAGAACGCCCCGAAGGTATTGAGGCAGGAACTCTTAAACTTGTCGGTACAGATGAAGAAGTGATTTATCAAAACTTCAAAGAGTTACTCGAAAATAAAGAAGCTTACAATGCAATGGCACACGCAAGCAATCCTTACGGTGATGGACTCGCCTGCAAGAGAATTGCGGATATTTTAGAAAAAGATTAAGAGGAGTAATGAACAATGCGGAATAGGCTGACAATTCGGGGGGGAGTACAACACTTCTCGTGATCCTGCTATAAGTATCATTCGTGTATTGGCGTTCCTATCCATCATTACCTGCCATATAATGCAATACTATGATTGTGAGTTTGCTTGGTGGTTTAATGTTGGTGTACAGGTGTTCCTTTGCCTTTCGGGATATTTGTACGGAAGAAAATCAGTAGATAATGAATTGTCATTTTATAAGAAGCAATTTATAAAGATTCTTGTTCCGTATTATATTGTTTTAATTATTGCGATTATTGCACAAGTTATTTTTGTGAGAAATGAAATATCGGTTGCACGTATCGTAAAGGCGTTGCTTTGCTATGGTACGTTGAATGGCGGTGAGCATTTGTGGTTTGTTCCGACGATTTTGTTTTGCTATCTTTTGACTCCGCTGTTTGATAAAATTAACGACCGTATTTTTACAAAAAAATATCCACTGTTTTATTGCTTAACTGCTTTTGTAATACTGAGTATAATTATAAAGTTATTTATACCGTATTTTAACCCTGCATGGATCGTTTGCTTTTATCTCGGTCATGTTTTTGGGAAAAACGAGAACAAGAAAGGCATCAATCCAATATTGTGCAAGGGACTGATATGCATGGGGACAGTATGCCTAGTTTCAATTCAAATTGTTGTAATGTATCTTATGAAATTAGAGTTTACCGGAGCAATGCGTACACTGTTTATTATTATGTGCGACTACGGACATACTTTTCTCGGGATATCTATTGTGTTGATTTTGATTGATGTATTCAGAGGACGAAATATTCCGCACTTTATTATGAAGCCGATTGCTTTCTTAGACTCTATATCCTATGAGGGATATTTGGTGCATCAATTTTTCATTTTAGGGGCGTTTTCATTGCTTACAATAATTGGTCAGCCAATAATAGCGGTGATTGTTATACTTAATGCGATTTTTGCATTTGGTCTTTTTATAAAGTTAGTTTCAGAGAAAGTGAAACACTTGATAAAATAATTTGAATTTCAGAATGGAGAACATTATATGAATATTGCAGTTGCCGGAACCGGTTACGTCGGCTTATCCATATCGGTGCTTTTGGCACAGCGCAATAAAGTAAAAGCGGTGGACATCATTCCGGAGAAGGTGGAATTGATCAACCGGAGAAAATCGCCCATACAGGACGAGTACATAGAAAAGTATCTTGCGGAAAAAGAGCTTGACCTCGTGGCAACACTTGACGCCGAGAGCGCCTACAAGGATGCAGATTTTGTTGTGATCGCCGCGCCGACCAATTATGACAGTCAGAAAAATTTCTTTGATACCTCGGCAGTTGAATCGGTCATAAAGCTTGTTATGCAGTACAATCCAAATGCAATTATGGTTATTAAGTCCACAATCCCGGTCGGATTCACGGCGGCGGTCAGAGAAAAGTATGACTGCAAAAACATCATTTTCAGCCCGGAGTTTCTCCGCGAGTCAAAGGCTCTTTATGACAACCTCTATCCCAGCCGTATTATTGTCGGTACTGATATGAATGATGAAAGACTTGTCAAAGCTGCGAACGATTTTGCAAAGCTCTTGCAGGAGGGTGCAATCAAAGAGAACATTGACACTCTGATTATGGGCTTCACCGAGGCAGAAGCGGTAAAACTGTTTGCCAATACATATCTTGCCTTGCGTGTTTCCTATTTCAACGAGCTTGACACCTATGCCGAAATGAAAGGACTTGACACAAAGCAGATTATTGACGGCGTCTGCCTTGATCCGCGTATCGGCAACCACTATAACAACCCGTCCTTCGGTTACGGTGGCTATTGTCTGCCAAAGGACACAAAACAGCTGCTTGCCAACTATGCCGATGTGCCGGAAAACCTTATTGAGGCTATTGTGGAATCCAATCGTACCCGTAAAGACTTTATTGCCGACCGTGTACTTCGCACGGCAGGTTACTACGGCTATGAAGAAGATAACGCTTATAGCAAAGCAAAGGAAACGCCTGTTACTATTGGTGTGTATAGGCTTACGATGAAATCAAATTCTGACAACTTCCGTCAGTCGTCCATTCAGGGTGTAATGAAACGCATTAAAGCCAAGGGTGCAACGGTTGTTATTTATGAACCGACATTAATGGACGGAGAAACCTTCTTCGGCAGCGAGATTGTCAACGACCTTGTGAAATTTAAGAAGATGTGCAACGCCATTATCGCAAACCGATATGACAGCTGCCTTGACGATGTAGCAGATAAGGTTTATACAAGAGACATTTTCAGACGGGACTAATTTAAGAAAGGAAAATCGCTATGAATACAGAAACAAGTAAGGTGATGTTCGCGCTGCTTCGTTCGGCAGTTTGTGGCGGTCTTCTTTCAAGTGAAGAAATTTCACTGTATATTCCTGATATGTTACCTGAAATCTTATCGCTTGCCCAAAAGCATGACGTCATACATTTGATTGTATTTGCGCTTAAAAAGAATGGGTTGCTTGATGAGGGCGATAAGAATCTTGAAAGCAAAATACTGATTGCGGTTTATCGCTTAGAAAAGCTCAATTACGAGCTGACAAAGCTGTGCGAGACGCTTGAACAAGCAGAAATCCGTTTATACCGCTCAAAGGTTCTGTTTTACGGCGGTATTATCCCGAACCGTGGATGCGGACAAGCTGTGACATTGACGTTCTTGTTCACGCAGAAGATCTGCAAAAGACGGCTTCATATCTTGCCGATAACCTCAGATACAGACGTGAATCGCAAAATTCTCACGACATTTCTATGTTTACACAAGGTGGCGTACATATCGAGGTGCATTATGATCTCGTGGAAGATGGCAGGGTCAATTCCGCTGCGAAAGTATTAAAGAGTATTTGGAATGTTGCCGTAAAGCGCGCAGAGTGTAATTATCAATACGAAATGTCAGACGAAATGTTCTATTTCTACCACATCGCGCACATGGCAAAGCATTTTGTATCCGCAGGCGGCTGCGGTATCCGTCCGTTTCTCGATATATGGGTTCTGAATCACCGAATTGACTTTGACAGAGAGAAGCGAGAAAAATTACTTTCCGATGGCGGCCTTGACGTTTTCGCAAAGCAGGGAGAGTTTTTATCCGAAGTTTGGTTTGGAAATGCAGAGCATACGGAAATCACAAGGCAGATGGAAGAATATATTCTGCGCGGCGGAGTATACGGAACGACGACCAATCGGGTAGCCGTACAGCAACAAAAACAGGGCGGAAAAATGAAATATGCGCTTTCCAAAATTTTTATCCCCTATGATGTAATAAAATTTCATTATCCGATCCTCCAAAAGCATAAGTGGCTCACGCCGATCATGGAGGTTCGCCGATGGGGAAAACTCGTTTTCTGCGGGCACTTAAAGCGCACCGTGAAAGAACTAAAATATAACAGTACAATTTCAGAAGATGCTGCGGCGGAAACGCGGACTTTATTGAAAAATGTAGGGTTATAGAATGGAAGTGTCATCATGGACAAAAAAGAGCAGCAATTACTGACTTGTTACCATTGCGGCAATACCGGACTTATGCATATAGAGGGAGTGTATAAAACAAAGCGCGGCGGAGAAGTCCGTGATGCAGACGGCAATATTGTTGACTATGATCCTATTGAAACAATAGAATGGCGGTTGCTTTCCTGTCCGGTATGCGGTGATGTGACTCTGTATAAAGAAGGAATCAATGAAGAATGCGGCTGTATTGATTTGACCGAGCATTGTTATCCTCAGATAAAGGAATACGGAGATACCGCTGTTCCCGAATACATTCAAAGAGCATTTGAGGCGGCTTTGAAAGTGAAAAATATTGACGCACCTTTATGCTTGATTGCGCTCCGCAAGGTTTTGGAAGCAATATGCAAAGAAAGGGCGCTGACGGAAATGACCTGCCTGAAATGATTAAGGACTTGGTGGACAAAAAGATACTGCCTGAGATGCTTGATGATGCGTGTTGGGTGATTCGACAGCTTGGTAATTGTGCAGCTCATGCGGACGACATTGACTTTTATAAATACGAGGTTGAACGCACGACGGAGTTTGTCGGGGCTATCATAGATTATCTGTATATTCTTCCGAGTAAAATCAGCACCTTCAAGTTGAGTGTTGAGAACAAAATAAAGAACTAACGCAAAATCAGTGCATTGGGCAGAAATCTGTGGTATAATATAAAGGCAGACATCGTTTTGCCTTTTTGTCGGCAAGTCAAATTGAATTGAAACGAAGGAACGGACATAAAAATGCGCGAAGAAGATAAAAAGACTGAACCGTCCAAGGATGATATAGCCGATGATTTGATGTCCGCCGTTACATACGCCTAGGGTAAAAGAAAAGACCGGCCACTATTTCGGCGGATTGACACCGGATATTTACGGCGCGGTGGCGCTTTCGTTCTATATTGACCGGATGCTGTATTTAAGCACGCCATTCAGCCTGCCGGGTACCTGCGCTAAAAGCGGATCGGCAGATTCTCTGACCGGCCGCCATACGGGAGAACTGTCGGACGCTTCGCATTTTCTCGGACATGCGAATTTTGGTATATTGTTACTTACCGAAGCATCATATTCGGCCCGCACGCAAAGCTGAAAGCCTCTTTTCCGGAAGTAATCTCGCTTGCCAAAGAGGGATTTCCTTTGCTTGTCGCAAATCTTTGCTCCACACTTTTGCTGTCGCTTGACCGTCAGTTTGTCAATGTGCTTTTTGACAACGAGGCATATGCCACTTATGCGTTTGCCTACAGCATTCTGTCCTTGATTACAGTAGCGACTTCTGCCATTTCCATTGTTCTTTATCCGGTGTTCAAACGGGCCGATAAAGAAGTGCTGAAAAGAAACTACGGCCTTATGCAATCGGTTTTACTGATATTTATGTTTTTGGCGATGCTGGTCTATTTTCCGCTGGTGCTTTTCATCGGCTGGTTTTTGCCGCAGTATACGCCGTCGCTACCTATTTTCAGAATCATTTTGCCGAGTCTGGCTATCAGTGCCGCCATCACGGTCGTGATGCATAACTATTATAAAGTTTTTGGAAAAAGCACGGCGTTTTTCAAAAAGAGCGTGGTGGCGTTGGTCGTTTCATTTGCTTCCAATGCGGTTGCCTATCTGGTTTTCAGAAGTGAGGCCGCCATTTCAATTGCTTCTGTTTTTTCGCTTGCCGTCTGGTATCTGGACACCGGAAGGGGATTGGCGACACTGTGCGGGCCAATCGGAAATCCATGCTTTACATGTTTTTGATGTGCGTGCTGTTTTATGCGGCTACATGGGTGCCGAATATCTGGATAGGGCTTGCCGTTTATTTTGCGGGGCTGGTGCTTGTCAGCGTTCTGTTCTTTTACCAAGACATCGGAAAAATCCGCGTTTTACTGGTTCCGCCGGAAAAATAATCCTCAGAATTCGGGGAAAGGAGGTTGTACGCGTATGACGAACACTGTTTCTGTGATGATGTCTCTTATTGCCGATACGGTTCTGGGAACGGCCGGCCGGCCGGAATCCCAAACGGCGAAGGCGGCTTTGACTGACGAAGAATTACAAAAATTAGATCGGCTTTCGGACGCACACGACCTATCTCATCTGGTGGGTTCGGCTCTGTTGTCGCAGGAGCTGATCCGGGACGAAGAATGGAAAGCCCGCTTTAAAAAGCAGATTATGAAAGCCGTCTTCCGTTGTGAAAAAAACGAGTTTGAACTGGAACGGCTCAAAGAGACACTGAGCCGGGCGCAGATCCCGTTTGTTCCGCTCAAAGGTTCCGTCCTGCGCGCGTATTATCCCGAGCCGTGGATGCGCACCAGTTGTGATATTGATATTCTGGTGCACGAGGAAGATCTGGAGCGGGCCGGAGCCGTGCTTTGCGAAAAGCTTTCCTATCAGGGCGGAGAAAAGAACTATCACGATGTGGCGTTTTACGCACCGGGCGGGGTACATCTGGAGCTACATTACACGCTTTGCGAGAGTAAGGCGGAAAAAGATTTTGATCCGGTGCTCGAATCGGCATGGGAACGGGCTTTTCCGGCGTGTGAGGGGAGCTTTGAACAGATTCTGCCGGACGAACTGTTTTACTATTATCACCTTGCCCACATGGCCAAACATTTTGAGATCGGCGGGTGCGGCGTGCGACCGTTTTTGGATCTGTTTGTGCTTTGCCATAAAGTGCCGCACGACAAAGAGAAGCGCAACGCGCTCCTTGAGGAAGGCGGTCTTTCGGCTTTTGCCGGAGCGTCCGAACAACTTTCAAAGGTTTGGTTCGGAGGAGCCGGGCACACCGCGCTCACACGGCAAATGGAAGCCTATCTGCTTGGCGGCGGCGTATACGGAACGACTTCCAACCGGGTTTCCGTTCAGCAGGTCAAGCGTGGCGGCAAGATCCGCTATGCGCTTTCCCGCATCTGGTTGCCTTATGACAGCCTCAAATTTCATTATCCCTCGCTGGAGGGAAAACGATTTCTCTTACCGTTTTATGAGATCCGCCGTTGGTGCAAACTGATTTTTCGCGGCGGGGCCAGACGCGGCATCAACGAAATGCACCTGAATGCCACCGCCACAAAGGAAGCGCAGTCCCGCACGGCCCAAATGCTTTCAGAGCTGGGACTCAACCGCTGACGCTCATGAAGCATACTTTTTCATAAACGCCGGACGCCGTATAGCGCCCGGGTGTTTTATGTGATGAAAATCATCTGACAGAAAGAGAGAAAAATGAAACCCGCGTATCGCAGAACCATGACGGCCTGCTTTCTTGGTTATATTGTGCAGGCCATTGTCAACAATTTTGCCCCTTTGTTGTTTGTGATGTTCCAACAGGATTATGGTATTCCGCTTTCCAAAATCACGCTTCTTATCGCGCTGAATTTCCTGATCCAGTTGTGCATTGACCTGCTTTCCACTTTTTTTGTAGATTGCATCGGTTATCGTGCCTCGGTCCTGTTGGCGCACGGCCTTGCCGCGACAGGAATGATTTTACTGGCCTTTTTACCGGATCTGATGCCTGATCCTTTTGTCGGGCTTCTCATATCGGTGCTGATCTATGCCGTTGGCGGCGGACTGATCGAAGTGGTCATCAGCCCGATGGTGGAGGCTTGTCCCACGGAAAACAAAGAAAAAACCATGAGTTTTCTGCATTCTTTTTATTGTTGGGGTCATGTCGGGGTGGTGTTGCTTTCCAGCCTCTATTTTCTGCTTTTCGGCATCGGGCGTTGGCAGATATTGACGCTTATTTGGGCCACGGTGCCGATTTTCAACTTTTTCTTGTTGCTTCGTGCGCCGGTCTATACACTGGGAGAGGGAGAAAACGTCGGCAAGAGCAATCGCGCTTTCCTGAAAACCGGGCTTTTCTGGCTCTTTTTCCTGATGATGATGTGTGCCGGTGCCGCCGAGCAGGCGGTCAGTCAATGGGCGTCTACCTTTGCGGAAAAGGGACTGGGCGTCGGAAAGACAGTGGGCGATCTGGCGGGGCCGATGTCTTTTGCCTTTATGATGGGGCTGTCGCGCCTGCTTTACGGAAAATGCGGCGAGCGGTTGAAAATGCGCCGGGCAATGGGCTACAGCGCGGCGCTGTGCGTGCTTTCTTATCTGCTTATTGCTTTTGCGCCGCATCCGGTGCTGGGATTGATCGGTTGCGCGTTATGCGGCTTTTCGGTCGGTATTCTGTGGCCGGGTCTTTACAGTGTGGCGGCCGCTTCCTCGCTTTCCGGGGGCGGTACGGCGCTCTTTGCCCTGCTTGCGCTGGCGGGGGATCTGGGCTGTACCAGCGGGCCGGGACTTGCCGGGATGGTGGCCAGCGCCACCGGCGGCAATCTGCACATGGGCATTTTTGCCGCGGTCATTTTCCCGTTTTTGTTTTTATTGGGACTCTTCTTAGCCCGGCGGAAAAACTGAAATCAAAAAAAGCGGGAGCCTTTCGACTCCCGCTTTTTAGTCATTTTAAATTAAAGTTCTCCGAAACCGGGAAGAATTCCGTCCGGCCGCAGCGTCAGCGTGGCAAAAGAGGGCGCGCCGTTGCGCGGTTCGCCAAGGCTTCCGGGGCAGAGAATCAGGAGCGGTCGGGTGAGTTTTTCCATGCGACCGTTACAGAAAATTTCCGTGCCGGGGAGCAGATTTTTTTCAAAAGGGATATGCGTGTGTCCGTATAAAAGAATGTCGGCATTTTCCGAAAGGGCCGCCGCGAGCGCGTGTTCAGGCCCGCCCTTGACCCCGAGCGTATGTCCGTGCGTAAGGAAAATGCGGGTTTGCCCGAAGACTTCCAACCGGCAGGTGGGAAATTCCCGGCCGAAAAAATCGCAGTTGCCGCGTACCGCCCGCACCGGGAGTTCCGAAGGCAGGACGGAAAGATCCGAAAGTCCGTCTCCAAGAAAAAGCAGAGCGGCCGGTCTGACGCGCGAAACGGCTGTGAGCAGACGATCGGCATGTCCGTGCGTATCGGAGGCAACCAATAAAACCATGCTCAGGCCTCCTTTCCGAAATCCAGCAGATCCGAGAGGATGGTATTGCTGACATACATACCGCGCGGCGTAAAGAAAATCCGCCCGTTGGCCCGTTTGATCCATCCGTCCCGGATATACCCGGAAAGCCCCGGATAGAGTTTTTCGGGGGAGAGACCGAACTCTTTTTTAAATTCTGCCTCGCAGAGCCCGCGGCACAGGCGCATTCGGAGCATAAAGGTCTCGTCTGCCGCCTCTTTGCCTGCGATTTTTTCATGGCCGGTGAAAAGTGCGGCAAAATTGCCGGACTGAGCCAACCGGAGATAATCCGGAAGGGAAGGCGGCGTAAAAAAGCGCTCGTTCTCAAAAAAAGAATGTGCCCCCGGGCCAAAACCGAGATAAGGAGACCGCTCCCAATAGCGCAGGTTGTGGCGACATTCAAAGCCGTTCTTGGCATAGTTGCTGACTTCATATGGGTGAAAACCGGCCGGCTGCAGAATCTCAGTTACCGAAAACTGCATCTCGGCCTCGCTGTCTTCATCCGGGAGCGGCAAGGTTTCGCGCAGCCGGTAAAAAGGGGTGCCCTCCTCCACGCGCAATCCGTAAGCCGAAAGATGAGTAAGCGGCAGGGAAGAAAGTTCCTCCAGCGTTTTTCTGAAACGCTCTTTGGTCTGGTGGGGAATTCCGAACATGACATCGGCCGAGAGATTGGAAAAACCAATTTCCGCCGCGCGCCGGATGGTTGCTGTTGCCTCGGCGGCCGTGTGGCGGCGCCCCAGTGCGCGCAATTCGGCATCCGAAAGGCTTTGCACGCCGATGCTCAGACGGTTTACACCCGCCGCCAAAAAGGCGCGTAGGGTGGGGGAAAGCCCGGTGGCCGGATTGCACTCGGCGCTGATCTCGGTTTCCAGGGCAAGGTGATAATACCGTCTTACCGCGTCCAGAATCGTCGTGATCCCGGCGGGGGAGAGCAGGGTGGGTGTGCCGCCGCCGAGGTAGACCGTATCCACGGTATAGTTTCCTGCAAGTTCCGAGACGGCCGCCAGTTGCCCGCAGAGCGCGGCGACATAGGCGTCTTTTTCCTCTTTTGTGAAGGATCCGGAATAAAAATCACAATAGGCACATTTGGAAAGACAAAAGGGAATGTGCAGATAGAGCCCCAGTGTTTTTTTCATAGACGGCTTATTGGTCATCGTCCAGTCGGAGCACGGCCATGAAAGCTTCCGGCGAGACCTGGACCGAGCCCAACTGCCGCATTTTCTTTTTGCCTTCCTTTTGTTTTTCCAGCAGTTTTTTCTTTCGGGAAATATCGCCGCCATAGCATTTTGCCAAAACATCCTTGCGCATGGCTTTAACCGTCTCCCGGGCGATGACTTTTCCGCCAATCGCCGCCTGAATGGGCACTTCAAACATCTGCCGCGGGATGACTTCCTTGAGCTTTTCGGCGATCATTCTGCCCCGGGCATAGGCACGATCCGCATGCACGATCAGCGAAAGCGCATCGCACATCTCCCCGTTCAGCAGAATATCCAGCTTAACCAGATCGCTCTTCTGATAGCCGCAGAGCTCGTAATCCAGCGATGCATATCCGCGCGTGCGGGATTTGAGCTG
>ERZ780198.1002-NODE-1002-length-28311-cov-4.231526_pt1 | contig 28311 bp, 17 predicted proteins | sample MGYA00510979_ERZ780198 | MGnify/ENA primary metagenome ERZ780198 (study PRJEB29588, sample SAMEA2158039) | human gut metagenome | biome: human gut; feature: human-associated habitat; material: faeces | place: Denmark | collected 2008/2010 ...
CTTTAAGAAAATCACGGAAACCTACCGCGCCGCTCACAATTACCGCGATGAGCTGGAGCCAAAATTCTACTCTGATGTTACCTCATTCCAAGTGACGCTGTACAACCTGAATTATGGTCAATCAATAGATAAAATGAGTATTTCAGATGAAAACCAGTTGTTTGATGAGCAGAAAGCAGTTGTTTCCGAGAAAAACCAGCTGTTTGAAACACTCCTTTTAGGGCTGAAAGCGAAAGCAAGCACCAAGGAAACAATGCTAAAGCTGTATCATAAATTTGGTTTTGACGCTGCATTTGCACGAGCGGATATTATGAAGCTCGCGGGTGTAACCTCCTCACCGGCAGGTGCATTGATAGATAAGCTCAAAAGCGCAGGACTAATAGAACCTGTTGCCGGTCAAGGCAAGGGCAAATATAGGTTCGTATTGCCCAAAGAATAAGAGAACGCCCGTTATCGGCCATGCAGCCAATAACGGGCGTTCATCAGTTATATACAAGTTCAGTCAGAACAATTTCCTCAGCACGGCTGCGGATGCTGTTCATGCGGCGCACCCATTCCATTTGGTCGGCGGCTTTGAGCGCTTCGGTCACATCTTCCTGCCTTGCCATATCGGAAACGATGATTGCCATACGCTCGTTGCAGGCTTGGTCGATCTCGGCAAGGTGCCGATGCAGCGTTCCGCTTGTGAGCAGGCTTGCATAGAGAACCGGACGATGTTCTTTCAGATAGCTGCGGCGCATACGCCCGTACTTGCCGATCTGGTATTCTGGTTCGTCCGGCAGCGCAAGGTTCGGGATAAGATAATCACCCTCCTGACGGTAAGTGCCGCCCATTTCCTCAAATAGAGATTTCATAAAGTTCAGCTCCTTTTTGTGTTGATTTGCAGCGGTTATAAGGCTTTTTTTGGCTCCTTTCCTACAACTGCTGTTCCATTCACCACAAATGAGCCGCAGTCATATGTATTAGGTGGGAGAAACCACCCTCTACATAGTAACTCTTGATTTGCGATACTGTTGCTCTCGCCATCCTGGGCATCCTCGTTGCTCAGACGGCAGTAGAGAATGGTGATTTTCTGCTGATCCAACATCTTATCCTCCTTTGGTTGTTGGTCAGCCGACAGTACCGTTGTACACATTGAAATTATATCATGCTTTTGTGTCGCAGTCATTAACAAATCGCCCCCTTGTCAGAAAAAATGAGCCGTTTTACCTTGTTGGCAAGCGGCTCATTTCCGTCACATTCTGTTTCGATCACATACCATGTGTTTCCGATCTGGCGCTCAATAGTCTGACGAAAAGATGATTGAGCCGATTCCCAACGCTTCCGGCATTCTTCCAGAAAATCAATGGGCGGCTCGAAAATCGGTTCAAAGCAGGAGGAAATATCAATGTTGCCGATGGCATCGTTGATTTCTTCCATCGGGGCATACAAAACTGACAATACAAGAAAAACTGAAGGATCTGCGAGTGGAACGGCATCTGACTTTGGAGCAGCTTGCGGAAGAAACCGGCATTTCCAAATCCGCACTGGGTAAATATGAATCCGATGATTTCAAGGATATCAGCCCATTCAGCATTGTCACCCTGGCGAAATTCTACGGTGTATCCACGGACTATCTGCTGGGGCTGACGGAAACAAAAAATCACCCAAACACAGACCTGCACGATCTGCATCTGGGTGATGATATGATTGAATTGCTGAAAAGCGGAAAGCTCAACAACCGGCTGCTGTCTGAACTGGCTCTGCACAAGGACTTCCAGCGCTTTCTGGTGGACATTGAGATATTTGTGGATCGCGTTGCCGATATGCGGATCAATGACATGAATGCCATTCTGGAAGCCAACCGAAAGCAAATCATGGAAAAGCATAATCCCGGCGAGAATGATCTGTATGTGCGCACTCTGGAGTTGGCGCAGGTCAGCGAGGAAAACTTCTTTGCCCATGTGGTTCATAAGGACATTGACGGCATCCTACATGATATCCGGGAAGCCCACAGGAAGGACACCACTACTGCAGACACCGCTTCTCCTGTTGTCGAAATTCAAAAGCAGATGGAGACCGCCCTGCACTATGAGGGCACCGAGGAAGAAAAGAAAGCCCGTTTGTTTTTGGCGACTCTTGGCATTGACTATGACAAACTGACCCCGGAGGAATTTGTCACGCAGATCAATATTCTCAAAAAGTCCGAACACTTGAAAAGCCCCAATAATCAGCGCGGGAAAGCTGTGCCGTATGCGTAAACGAATACCGGGGCAGCAAAAAATGCGCTGTCCCGGTATTTTTCTGGTTTCAAATATGATAATGGAGTTTTGTACCATGGTAAGCTGAGCGGCTCCCTAGGATAGAGAGCCGCTGGTTGTTATTTTTAGCACGGATGTATTCGCCGTTGAGCTTTGCAGCGATAGTCTGCGAGTCTGTGGTGACGATGGACTGGGTTAAGGTGTAAACACTACGCCTACCAAAGCGGGGCGTGGGTGGAAACCAAGGAAGCCGACACGCAGTTTGAAGCTTATCTCGATATGGCCCGCTGGAGGGTGCGGGTATCCAGTTCAATGGAACCATCGCAGTCACAGACACAGTTCCAGATGGTATAGCCGTTTTTTCGTGCCCAGTCGGCATAGCTACCGTCAATTTCCCGATGCGAAAGCCTGTTTCTATTTTTGGAGGAATCAGTCCTCCTCCAGCTCAAAGCGAATTGTCACACGGCTTTGACCTCCCACGGTACAGGTGAACAGAGTCAAATCCCAATTTCCACTTTCCATTCCCTCTATATCTGTGGGGTTCAGTGTCTCCCGCTCCACCATTTTGTAGATGAATACATTTCCATCTATATCTGTAAAGGTGGCAATATCGCCCTCCCAGAGATTCTTTAAGGTTCCGAAATGGGAAGTGTAGTTGTGGCCGCAAATAATCAGGTTATTCAAATAGGCAGACCCACTGTACCGGCAGGGAGCAGATTTCAGATTGGGATAATTCCACTCACTGATAACCGGCAGCTCCAGCTCCAAGGCTGGGATTCTTAAAACACCGATAAAGTCTATTCCGTTGATGGTTTCCACTGGCATTTCCATATTAGGGGATAGAACATAGTCCGGAATAACAGTCCGCTCATCGCTCACCAACGGCTCCTGATCCCCGGCGGAGTCCAAGGGAGCCTCTGGAGCGGCCTCTGCGGGCAAATACGCATCCAGCTGGGTTACCGCTTGCCTGGCCGATTGCTCTGCCCGCAGCTCGTCGTACAAGTTGTAAGATACAAGGAAAAGGGCTGCTGCAATCAGCAGCAGCCCAACCGTAATCGACAGCAAACCCCTTTGTTTCCTGCCACTCTGTTCTTCATTTCTCATCTGTTGTACCTCTGCGGCGCACCAGGCCGATCACGACAAAGAGCAGTCCGGCGGCAATCAACACTGGAACCGGCCACCAGAGCTGGCCAGTCTGAGGCAGCGTCGGCTTTGTAGGTGTAGTAGGTTTGTCCGGCGTGGTAGGTGTTGTGGGAGTAGGTTCGTCAGGAATTTCCTCATTGTAGCTATTTGTCACCACAAAAGTGATACCCTCCCGTGTGACCTCCACGGTATAGCCCTCCAACTCTTTCTCCACAATGGTCCACGTATAGCGATCATTCAATCCCGTCCAGGTGTACCGCCAGTTGTTTGCCGCGTTCAGGGTTACGGTATCATATACCTTGCCGTCACGAAGAAGCTGAACAATTACCTCTTTGGGACGATCTTTTTCATGTCCATCATCGGCCCAGACCTTCAGAACCTTTCGGTCGATGGTATGGTCATCTGGGTTATCAGGGATTTGGGATGAATCGAACTTTGCATTGACGGCTACATCATAAACCCAAATGTTATTCTCTTTGTCCAATCCAGGCAGCATTACCATGAATGGCGTGGGATCATAGCGGAAGCCATTTTGTGTGTGTCGATACCCCAGTACAAAGTACAAACCCGCTTTCAGGCTCTTTCCGGCGGTGGGAAAGGAAACCAATCCCTTATCATTGGTCTTTCCACTGTCTGTGGGGGAAATATCATCCCGCAATACATAGCCCTCCAGGGTGGATGCCAGTGTCCGCCAGGCCTCGTCATCCTTGCCCCGGATATTGACATGGAACTGGGCGAAATCTTTTGTGGTGGTCAGCTCGCCGTATTCGTCTACTGTGGCAACCAGGAAAATTTCAAACTCTGCACCAACCAGGGGCGTGTTTCCATCTTGATAGGAAATGGTCAAACTTACATCCTGGTTCAAGTCAATACTTCCCGCCGCCAGAGCCTGCAAGGGCAGGAGAAGGAATACTGCCAGCACACTGAGCAGCGCAGCAGTCATGCGTCTAATCCTCTTCATCGGCTTCACCTCCGTGTTTCGTCTTGGGCCGCTTTGGCAGCAGAAGCAGTATCAGCAGTAACAATAGAATCGGGATCGCCACAATGGGCGCCACCAACAGCGGTTCGATCTGGACGGCGTCGGCTGTGACGCGGACGGTTTTGGCCTCCTCCACATTGTCGATGCGGTGTCCCCGGACCAAAAGCCGATGGGTATTGATACCGTAGGGGGTGCAGGTCACCAATGTGCAGTAATCCTGACCCTCCACGATTTGCAGCGCTCCGACTTCCTGAGGCTCCACGATGAGGATCTGATCCACTTCATAGGTCAGCACCTCGTCCAGAATGCGCAGCAGGAAGATATCCCCCTCTCGGAGTTTGTCCAGGTTGGTGAACAGCTTGGCGCTGGGCAGTCCCCGGTGGCCGGAGAGAACGCAATGGGTGCTTTCGCCGCCCACGGGCAGGCTGGACCATTCCAGATGGCCCACGGCGATCTGCAGGACCGATTCCTCCGTACCATGATAGATGGGCAGAGAGCAATCAATGCTGGGGATTTCAATATAGCCCATGACGCCAAGACCGGACACATTCAAAAGCTGCTGGTATTCCTCCTTCTGTGCGTCGCTCAGAAGGTAGGCGTTGTCCCGTTCTGCCAAAGATGCATTGTAGGCCTTTGTGGCGGCCCAGATTTCGTCATATTGATCCTGGTTCAAATTTGCGACTTCTTCGGCATACGTGGCAATGGCGCGGGTTTGGTGGAAGGAGTTCCAGTAATCGCTGACGGAAGGATACAGCAGCAAGGACAGTCCCGCGAGAAGCACCAGGATCAGCAGCAGCGTTGTGAAATTTCCTTTTTTCTTCTTCATGCGGGGTTCTCCTTGCCGCTGTGGGCCGGGGAGGGAGTCCCTCCCCGGCGTTCACAGCGGGATGTCAGTGCGTTTCAGATATGTATCAGGGAATTAGCCCTTGGTGCTCATGCGCTTCTTGGTGACCAGCAGCACAGCCGCGCCGAGGACCAGAACAGAGCCGAGGACATAGAAGATGGTGGTGCCGATGCCGCCGGTGGAGGGAAGCTGTGCACCAGATTGGTTCTCAATGTTGGCAGAAACAACACCGGTGGAAATCACTCCGGTGAACTTATCACCGCCACTGAGGGATATCAGCGTGGGGTTATCGGAAGACACATCGTGAGTAGCCGTAATGGTGAACTCGATATCGGGAATTGTATTGTAGCCAGAGGGCGTGGTGGTCTCGACCAGCTTGTAGTCGCCATCATCCAGGCCACTCCAGGTAAAAGTGGTCATGTCCTCACCCTTAAGCTCGGACCCTACAGCTTCATATGTACCAGAAGCGTTCTTCTTATACAGGGTGAAGCCTGCGCCCTTCAGAGGGATGAATTACTTGTTGCCGTCGCTGTCGGTGCCAGTTTTTTCAGTATCCTTGGACGCATCATAGGCGGGGTTCTTGGTAACCTTGTTGACGATGGTCTGGTAGGTGAATACGATGACAACATCATCGGGGGTCTCGCCGTTTTCGCCGGCCTGTTCGTCATTGGGGTTGTTGGTATAGGTCACATGGGAGGTGTTCTTGTTGCCGGTGGAGCCAATAACGGCCTGATTGTTCAGCGTGGAGGTATACTCAACAGAAATGATGCTTCCGGCCTCGACAGAGGCAATGTCCTTCAGGTTGGCAAAGCGGACCTCAAAGGTGCAGCCGTCGGTCAGGCCTTCGGTCACAACCTCATAGCCAGTGGTAATCAGCGTTCCGTCAACATAGACTTTCACAGAATTCTTATTGAAGATCAGGCCAGCGTCTTCCTTATCGTGGAAAGTCAGCTTGTAGCCGTGGGTGTAGTTGGCGTAGTCCTGCGCGATGGTGGCGCTCAGCTTGAAGGGTACGGCATCGCCGATATCGTAGTCAGCGGAATCCTGCCAATCAGTGGTGGAGTTCGCCGCGCTGTCATTGGTGTCCTTAACCTTCTTATCGGAGGTTGTGGTTCCAACCTTGGGAGAGATAGTCGTGGGGCCGACAACCTGGACTACATACAGGGAGTAGGCTTCACCGTCATTGACAGGGCCGTTGTCCTTGATCAGATAGTAGCCGGTGGGTACGGTCAGCGAATTACCATTGGAAACCGTACCGAATTTTTCAGAATCCAGTTTCACATATTTCTGAATCTCCGTTAACTTTTCGGTGTTGCTCTTACCATTCACAGCGGCCAGAGCGTCCAGAGTGGTCTGATCGACAGCAGTTCCTTCGGTGCCGGTGCCGTTCTTGCCCCACTTGATGTTGGACAGAACACCCTCATGGAGGTCACCAGTGAAGATCTGGTATACATCATAGGTGCGGATGCTTCCCTCGGGAGCCGAAATTGTAGTGTTTTCTGCCGCAAACGCGGTAGTAGCCAGAGCGAAAACCATAATTAGAGCCAGCAGGAGACTGGCGGGTTTTCTTGCGTGTTTCATTGTTTGACTTCCCTTCTTCTTTTTTAGTTTCTGCATGGTAATGGGATCATGCCGCGCATCAGGAGGATGCGGATTCCTCCTTTCTGCGTTTTGTATGGTAATACAACAGAAGGAACATCGCGCTTGCCGTTAACAAGACGCCTCCCTTGGTATACAGGGTGGTTCCGGCCCCGCCGGTGTGGGGCAGTTCAGGATAACAGACCTGATTGGTCACGGTAACGGCGGCTGCGGCGGTTCCGCTCTCGGGAATGGTTACCGCGGGGCCATTGGAATAGGTGACAAGGAAGTTTGCGCCGTTCACCGTGGCCAGCGTATTGTCTCCACGGATCGGCACGCCGTTATCATCCAACTCGTAGATGTAATACATTTCCCCAAGGGTCAGGTTTGTAAACTTCGCTGTCCCGCTCTCCGGCGTGACCGTGCTGTTCGCGTATGTGATGGTCACCGTTTGCAGCGGATTGCCGGTGGGATTTGCTTCGGCATAGATTCCGAAACGGTAGACTCCGTCGATTTTTGCCAGATGATTGCCGCCCGCATCCAAAAATGCCTTGGCCACCGTGGCTTCGCCCTTGTGGTTGTAGGCCTGATAGGTGTAGTCCGCGCTTTGATACCAGACGGTCACACCATTCGGGAAGGTGGGACATTTCCCGTCCTCCTGCTGCTTTGCCACAGCGAAGTAGTGGGGCACGGCATCCAGCACATATCCTTCCGGGGCCACTGTCTCGGTCAGGCAGTAGACGGTGTTATACGACATGGTCTGCTCGCTTGTTTTTCCGAAGGTCAGGGTTCCGTCCTCGCCGGTGGTGCCGGTCAGGGAAAGGCCGTCCGTTGTTGGGGTAAACGTACCGTCAGCATAGGTTCCCTCCACCAATGTGAACGTCGCGCCGGAAAGCGTCTGGCTGGTATTGTATTGATCCAGTTTTTTGACTGTTACACTGGGAGAAGTGTCCGCACCAGCGGTGCCGCCAGAAGAATAATGGAATTCTTTGACCTCAACGCTGCCGCCGCTTGGGGTGGTATAGCCTTTCCAATGGGCGTTGTTGGAAATGGAGATGGTCTGACCCGGCGCGGCGTTGACTGTGGTTTCATAGGTAACGGTCAGAGGCAGGTTGTCCGGCAGAACAATTTTCAGCGTCTTTCCTTCCACGGAGGCGGTCCAGTTCGATACCACCTCGCCTGTCTTGGTGTTCACCACCTGAATGGAAGTGGTGTCCAGAATCAGGGTATCGCTCAGATCGTCCACCAGGGTGATGGCATCCGACCCGCTGACCAGATCCTCGCCCAACTCATTCAGCGTGATCTTAAAGGGATACCGGCCGCCATTGGTTTCGGGGTTATAAGTGCCTTGCTTGGACAGCGTCTGTTTTCCGATTGTCACACCATTGCTGTCGTTGCCGATGGTCGTTCCCTCGGAATTTTGCAGGCTGACCACATTGTTGAACTCCTTGCTCACGCCGCCCAGAAGAACGTCAGGATCCGTTACCTTACAGACGATCTGTATCTCCACGGCATAATCGTCCCGGTATCCGCCTCCGGCTACCAGATTGTCAATATCCCAGATCACCTGCTGACCGTTGGTGTAATAGTAGTTCGTCTGGCTTCCCGCGTTGTTGCTGAGCAGGGCCTTCGCGTATTCCGTCCAGCTGCCGCCTAGGGCGGCGATTTCCTCAGCTGTGAGCCGCGCAAAGGTGGGTTTGTGATCCTGCCGAACTGCTTTAGATCCCAGCCACCATATACGGACATAGGTTACTTCCATCCCATCCGGGATCTGCTCGACCACACGGTACCGCCCGGACAGGCTGCCCTCATAGTTCACATGAATCTGCCAGGCCACATAGGTACCCGCTCCGTTCAGCGCATCTGTGCTGATGGCCTGATTTGTGCCGCGCTGGATGTCCGTGGTGGAGTTGCCGGAACCGGGATAGGTAAAGACACGGCCCAGTTCCTTAAAGATATTTTCGCTGCCGTACAGGGTCTTGCTGGCCGTGTTGTGGTCCAGCCAGTTGGTGCCGTCGGAGGAGCTTTGCAGCTTATTGTTATAGGTAAAGGCGTCTCGTTTATTGGCGGGCAGTTTACTCGGCTCGGTCTTGACAATCAGATAAAGGGAATCACCCTGCGCCAAGGAAATCCCTGTATTCAGGGTCAGCGTCAGAGAATAGGTGCCTTTCGCAACGGTATAGTTACGGCTTTCTAAGGCCTTCAGCAGGTTGCTGGCGATTAGCGAATCCAAATCCGCATAATCCGCGAGAGAGTTCGTTCCCAAATTGCCCGTATATACGCCCACAAAGGAGGTGTCCCGAATATAGTGAGCCGACCCGCTGACCGCATTCGTGACGTCCTTGATGGCAGTGCCACTGGGCAGAACAGTTCCGTCCACCTTGATGACCCAGTACAGTGCGCCATTGGCAAAGTCTCCGGCGGTCACCTGGGGTTCTTCGTAGTACCAGCTCTGCTTTTCCGCAGCAAAGCTGTTGCCGCCCGCCACAACGACGGAGGCTTCGGCGCCAATACCGGTTAGCACATACCGGAAGTTGCCGATTCCCACCTCACCGGTCAGTTCGAAGCGGTTGCTCACTACCACCTGCGTAATGCCGTCGATATTCGTGGGCTGCGCGTAGTAGGTCAAAAGGTAGGCTTGCGTTCCATCCAATCCAATCTGCTCAGGTGTGAAGCTGAAGGAGGTTTGCCCGTCAACTTTTACCCAGACAGTTTGATCGGGCGCGCGGCCGCTCAAATTGGCAATGGCTGCTGCATCGTCCAGGCCGGAACCGGGTGCGTTGCTGCTGATGGTATAGGCCTCCACCCGGACATAGCCCACAAACTCCATGTACTGGCTGCCCAGGCTGTCAGCCATGGACGCAGAGGACATATCCCAGTCTCCCGCCTCATTGGCTGCCACCTGATACTTGTAGCTGCCGGCAGGCACAGTGAAGCTGCTGTCAGGGGAGGTGATTTGGGTAACGGAACTGCCGGTGGCGTCATACACGCTGCCGCCCATGGACACAGTGCTTTCCGTCTCCTGCTTCCCGCCCGCCAGCTTTCGGCTCCAGACCTTGCGGTTAATGGTCTTACTGGTGTTATAGCCTTTCAGCCATACGCCGCCATCTGTTCTGCTGTCATCGGTATAAATGCAGGCGCGATTGTTGATCTTGAAGTCTTTGTTTCCCGCCGCCACGAACACACCGGACTCCACATTCACCGTGTAGGTCAGAGTCTTGCTCTCACCGGGAGCCAGGGAACCCACATAATAGGTGAAGCTATCGTTCTTCTTGCCGTCATTGTCCGTATCCGTGATGTTCAGTGTAGTTCCTGCCGTAATCTCCGTTAAGCCGCTGCTTCCGTTCTGGCCGTTGGAACCGCCCTGATAGAGGTGGAAAGAGGTTTCATCGTAGGACAGATTTTTGCGGATGGCAGCTAAGGTCCCATTCATATTTTGGACAGAACCGTCCAGAGCGTCCATGATTTTCACATTGTCCAGGACATAGCTGTTGTCCGCATTGGCCTTCACCCAAATGGTGTAGGTGATGGTGCCTCCGCCGTTTTCGCCGGGGGTAAACGTCGAGGCCACTTTGGACATGGTTGCACCAGCACGGGGCGTAAAGGTGACGGTGTCGCTGTCCCGCTGGTAGGTCTTGGAGTAAACATTCGCCGTGTTCTGAAGATTTCCCTTTGCCGTGACGCCGGTGTATGCATCCTTCAGCTTGACCCGGTATGTCAGAGTCCTGGTTTCGTTGGCTGCCATATCGCCGATGTCCCAGACCAGCGTGCCGGGTTTCGTCGGGTTTTCACCTGCGGGATCCGGGATGGGTTGATCCTCCGTGGGTGCCGCACCGATGTAGACGCTTCCGGTGCCTCCGGTTTCCGTGGGGCCACCCGTCACGCCCACATATTCCTCGATGTACTGGGTTTCCGCAAAGGTATCCACCACCTTGACCTCCGGGCAGCCATCCGCGCCAGCCGTCACGGTCAGGGTGTAAGTCAGATAATCGCCGTCTGTCTCTTCCGAGATGGCCGAGACGGTTTTGCTCAGATCCACATTTCCGTACTTGGCGACAATGTCACCAGCAAAATCGATGTTGATCGTTGTCTTGCCAATGAAAATTTGAGCGGTTCTATCTTCGCCGACCTGCGACAGGTTAACTTCTGCTTCCACAAAAAAGTCGCCGCTGATGACGGTATTCGTCTCTGTCTTTTGCTTTGCCAGCCATGTAGTATCAAAGGCGAGAGTGACCGTATTGTTTGCCACCGTGATGGTGCCCACCTCGGCGCTGCCGCTGGTGATTTTGCCGTTGGCCGTAGCGTTGCGAAACAGCGCCGGAAGGGTATAGGTCATCTTCCCGCCCGCCGCCAGAAGGGTGTCGATGGGGACATTGCCATAGCTGATCTCCAGCTTGAAATCCGCGTCGCCGGGAATATCCGTCGCGCCTGATACATTGGTCCACGCTGCGTTTTCATCCGTGCGGTAATAGAGTGTTGCGCCTGTGATATAGTTTTCTACGGAAACGGGATCGGTTGCCCCTGTTGTATCCGCATCCAGAGTCATCACCGAATAAGCGCGTGTTTTGGCGCCAGAAGCGTAGGCAGTGCCCATAACCGGCAGGCTGGGATCGATCTCCATGCCGGACATCTCTTCCTCCGGTTCGGTCGTTTCTTCCGTTTCTTCTGTCGCTTCTGTTTCTTCCGCAGTGCTGCATTCCTCCGTGTGGGTATGTTCCTCCATATCGCAGGTCAATTCCCAGGTGCCATAGCACAGGGCGGTATGGGTGTGTTTTTCATCCTCGGGAAGCGTACAGGTCAGAGCCTCGGTATCCGCCGGTTCCTCCACCGTCTCAAAGCACGCATCCGTGTGCTGATGCTCCAAAACCTGGATTTTGCCGCAGATCAGATTGCCAGATTCCTCCAGGCAGCCAGCGGTGTGTTCGTGGAGAAGGATTTCCGCTTTTCCGCAGACCAGCACCGGTTCCGTTGCAACCTCGGCTGGTTCGGTGGACAGGTCACAAGTCAGCACCTTATTCCATGCATAGCAGTCATCGCTGTGCTGGTGCCCATCACTCTCCTCCAGGCTGCATATCAGAGTGCTGGTTTCCGTGTAGCAATCATCCGTATGCACATGCTCTGTACAAGTCAATTCGTCGCGCTCCACGGTGTAGCAATCATCCGTATGGGTATGTACTTCGGGCGCGTCTGCTTCCGGCACGGCATAGCAGCTTCCGGTGTGCTCATGGGTCTCGATCTCCGGCAGCGGGCACCAAAGGTTCCCATTTTCGTCATAGCATGCCGAATCATGCTGGTGAACGACAAAGTCTGCATACCCGCACGTCAGGTTTCCTTCGCTGTCATAGCAGGTATCGTCATGCTGATGGAGATTCAGGCTTTCGATGGTACACACCGGCTCGGTCCGGGTGGCAGAGGTTACTTGCGTGTAGCAAGCCTCCGAATGGGTGTGTTCAGGAATCTCACACGCTCCCTTTTCCATGGTAATGGCGGGAAGAATCAATGCGTAGACCGTGCAGAACACCACAACGCAGGCAAGACCGGTTACAACCCGGTACCAGCTTTTTTTTCTTTTATGCGCCTTCATATATTTTTCTGCGCTCTGTAACGCACCGTGCTTCATATGCCAATCACCCACCTCTCTATTTAAGTATCCCGAAATCTGCTATCGGCCAGACCCGGAATACGATTTTTCCGACGATTTGTTCACCGGAGACGCAGCCCACCGTAGTGCTGCGGGAATCCACCGAGGTGGACCGGTGATCGCCCATGCAGAAGTATCGATTGTCCGGTACCTGGTAGGGCAAATCAATGTCACAATCCCCCAGGGATTTTTCTGTCAGATACGGCTCATCCAACAGATTGCCGTCCACATACACATTGCCCTCAACGTCGATATCCACCCACTGACCGGGGCCGGCGATACAACGCTTGACTAAAATCTTGTTGCCCATGTAAAAGGCTACCAGATCGCCCAGTTCACAATCCGACCCTTTGACAGAGAGCACAATATCTCCCTCATTCAGCGTTGGCGTCATGGAAGCCCCGTAGATCTGCAGCACCGGCATCCAGATGGTGGCGACCAATACGGCTACAGCCGCAACGACCACAAGGGTATAGACAGCGCTTCTCAGGACCCGCCGATATCGCTTTTTGTATTTCTCTCTGTCAAGCTCCGTTTCGAGCTGTTCCAGGGTTGGAAGCTCGCGGGACGGATTTGCTGTGTTCTTCATTGATCTCAACCTCTCCAGCGGACTGAATCAATTGCCGCAGTGCTTCCTGGTCTGCCAGCAGTTTGGACGCTCTGGCAGCGACCTGCTTCCAGTAGGCATCCGCATCCGCGTGTACTTTTTGGCTGTACGCCTCTGCCTCCTGCCGGATCTCCGCAGCTTCTTGTTTTGCCTGTTCTTTCATATCACGACAGATTGCATCCTGTTGGCCGCTTATCCGTTCGATGTTCTCAAGATACTGCTGCGCTGCGGCTTCTGCTGCCTGGAAGACACCATTGAGAGACAAAGCAGCTTCTGCCAGGGAACCAGCGTTGTTAATCGCAATTTTGCGATCCCGGAGCTGTGCTTCTGCCTGCTCTAATCTGTTTTTTAGCTGGTCATTTTCCGCTGCCTGAGCAATCAGCATTTCAAGCAGTTCTCCCCGACTTAAACGCCGCAACTCTTTATCCGTCATCAAGAGCCTCCAAATCTGTGTCACAGGGCACAAATGCAAAAATGGGCATCGGTCATTTCCGCCTGCCCCAAATCCTTACTCCACAGCACGGAAGTAATATTCCTCACGCTGTGCTGAGTTTCAACTAGATGAATGCGGCATTCAGCGCAACACATTATTTCCATTATGTAGTGAAACGATTATATCAAAAGATATATGCCCAATTTCCAATTAAAATAATTTTAGCACAAGCATACATGAAAATCAAGGGACACAGGAAAAGTATGTAAAAAAGATGGTAAAATCTAAGATAAAAGTGGCAGTACAAAAAGCGGGAAGCACGAAGCCGCCCTCAAATTCTTTTTTTATAGAGTATGAGGGTGGCTTTGGTGCACCCAAAATAGAGTGCGCTATTGTTAAGTTGGCATTCAGTCTGGGCTAGTAAACAACATAATGGAAATTATGTGGTGTTTTTTATTGCCTAAACTACAAGGCCCAATCGTTCGATTTTTCGCCGGTGTTCTGTGCCGGCGGTCATAATATAGATTCTTGTTGTTTCGATGCTGCTGTGTCCCAGAATATCGGCCAATTTGGCGATTTCTTTCTCAATACCGTAAAAAGTCCGGGCAAACAGCTTGCGCAGATTGTGAGGAAACACCTTGCTGGCTTTTACTCCGGCTGCCTCGCAGAGGGATTTCATCTGCGCCCAAATATTGCTCCGGTCCAACGGCTTCCCGTTCCTGGTAATAAAGATCGCTCCAGAACGGATGCCGTTTTTCTTTGCGTGATCCAGAAGCATCTTCTTTAGCTTAGCATACTCCATCGCGGCGTTGTACAGCAGCCAATCGAGGTCTGCCATCTGTCCGTTTGTAACATCGTAGTGGTTCTCCACTTTCTCACAATCAATCGTAAGGACGGAGCCGTTGTTGTAGGTTAGCTCCACGGAGTTGGCATCCATGTTGTAGAAAGCGTGAATCAGTTTCGTCATTAATTGTTCCTCCAAAACATGTTCTTTCCTGTTCTCAATCTGAGATTATAAGTAAAATCCCGTCTGACTTCCTGTTAGAAATCAGACGGGATTTGTCCGTATGCACTCCGGATACCGTCAGCTAACAGTTGATAAGTGAATTAGTTCCTTATCACTGTTAAGCCAAGGGTTATTGGGATACTTTTGATGTTCTGCGACCAGCAGATCAACGGCATCTTGCGGGATTGAGATTTTTCTGATCGAGTTTTCTGTTTTCGGGCGCGTGATGTCCGGTTCGCCTGCGTTGTTGCGTCCGGCCTGCTTGCTGACGGAGATGGTCTTGTTTTCGATATCCAAATCCGACCATTGGAGCGCAACCAGCTCGCCTTTGCGCAGTCCGCTGATGAGTTCCAGATAGAACATCGGCAGAACGCTGCGCTGCTCTGCTGCGGTTAGGTAAGACTTGATTTGTTCTGGCGGCAGGATCTTCATTTCGTGCTTTGGAATTTTCGGCGGAACGCAGTCGTCCGCTGGATTTCTGACAATCAGGCGTTCTTTCACTGCCCGGTCGAGCGCGTTGTGCAGCATTGTGTGGATGCCGCGGATCGTGGAATCACTCAACCCCGGCTGCTTTCCCTTCTGCGCTTCGCGGAGCCGTCCGTGTTCCCGCAAGTCCTTGTACAACCCTTGCAAATCGCGTCCGGTCAGCTTTTTGAGCGGAATATCGCCAATACGCGGCGTGATGTGCAGTTCAATCCCACGCCGGTAATACTCCGCGGTTGAAAATCTCAGATGTGGCTTCGCGTAGAGTTCATACCACGTTTGCAGCCATGTGCCGAGGGTGTACTCGTCTGCTCTCCGTACATCGACGGTTTCCGCTTCCGCGACTGCCTTTGCCAGCTTTTCTTTCACTTCTGCCTGCGTTTTGCCGAGGACGTTCTTAATCAGCCGCTTGCCTGTCTTTTCGTCATATCCGGCTGTGTATCGTCCTTCCCAGCGTCCATCCTTGCGCTTGCGGATGTTGCCTTCACCGTTTGCCCGTTTCTTTGCCATGTCTGTGCCTCCTTTTCTTCGGTAGCACAAACAACTACCACAGAACCGGCACAAAGTCTACTGATTTTTTCGGAAGATCGGAATATTTTCAGACGTTCTCACACGCGGTGAAAACTCTATTCTTTGTTTACTGCGGCGCAGTTTTTACGCAGTCCAGCTTCCATCTTCATTCTTGACTTCTTTACAGTCTGTTTTATAATGGTATTATGTAAAATGGTTTTTGTTTAAATTTGCAAGAAACAGAAAAACAAGGCTTAATAGTGACAAGTAACTATTTTGACGCAGAGAACGGTGTGACCCGAGGGTCATGCCGTTTTTCTGGGTCCATAGGTTGTTTCTGTGGTGATAGGCTCGGAAATAATGGGAATATCCACATCGTCCACGAAGTTGAAGAAAATCTTCACTTTCTGCTTGCGCTTGCCGCTGGACTTGTCCGGGGCATAGACGATGATCTTCTTGATATACTCGTTCACGATGGTCTGCGTCAGTTCCTCAACATCCACATATTTCTGTGTCAGGACAATAAAGGCATCCAGACCGTCGTTCATTTCTTCCCGCTGTTCGACCCATTCCTCAATAACCTCAATTTCGAGCTTTAACCGCTCCTGTTCGGCTTCATAGTCCGCAGACATCTTTTTGTACCTGTCCTGACTGAGATTTCCAAGAACATAGTCCTCATACAGCCAGGAGATGATGACATCCAAATCGGAAAGGCGGTTCTTTGCCTGTTCTACTTTCTTTTTGTCATCCTGGATGCTGCGCTCCTGGTCAGTCCTGCGGCATTGCAGCCATTCCTCCTGAAAGGCATCTACATCATCGCAGATATACTCGTTGACCGCACAGATGCGTTCCAAAACGATTTCACGAAGCACATCCTCCCGGATATAATGCGCGGTGCAGGTGCCACGATTGCTTTTATAGTGACAGCAAACATAGTGATCCTGTTTGCCCTCAAAGCTCTTGCTTGTGGTAAAATGGAGCTTGCCGCCGCAATCGGCACAGAACAGAAGTCCGGAAAACAATCCCTGCCGTTCCGCTTTTACGGGGCGGCGTTTGTTTTTCCGCAGCTCCTGTACCCTGTCAAACTGTGCCTGAGATACAATTGCTTCCTGTGTATCCGGCAGATAGAACATATCCTCCGGCTCGTTGGGAATCCGCTTTTTCAGCTTGTAGGACTTGGAATAGGTTTTGAAGTTGCAGGTACAGCCCGTGTACTCCTGCCGCTCCAGAATTGCCACAATGGACTGGTTGCCCCAGTGGTACGGTCTTTCTGGCATTGGCTTTTTCTTACGCTTGGCATACAGCGCTCTTGTGGTCAGAATCTGCTTTTCTTCCAGAATCCTCGCAATCTGCTCCGGGCCTTTGCCGTCAATGCAAAGGTCGAAGATGAGCTTGACGACCTGGGCCGCTTCTTCATCCAGAATCCAGTGATTCTTGTCCTCCGGGTCGCAGCGGTATCCGTAGGGCGGTTTGCCCATGTGCTTGCCGCTGGTTCCTCTCTGCCGCAGACTGACACGAACCTTCTTGCCGGTATCACGGGGATACCACTCGTTGAACAGATTACGGATTGCGGCGAAGCCTTCGCTGTCTCCCCGGTTGCTGTCCACACCGTCATTGACGGCGATAAAGCGGACATCGTAGCTCGGAAAAATAATATCCGTATATTGTCCAACGGTCAGATAGTCACGCCCAAAGCGGCTGAGGTCTTTGACCAGCCAACAGCCCACAAGACCCTGCTTGACAAGTGCAAAGCCTTCCTGCACACCGGGACGATTAAAGTTCGTTCCGGTATAACCGTCATCCACCAGAATTTTCAGGTTTGTATACCCATGATCATGGGCATATCGGGTTAATAACGCTCGCTGAGACGAGATTTGTCAAGGTGGTTTTCTGCAAAAGGATATCAAAAGAGCAATGGGGCTGCCACACGTCATTTGTATGGCAGCCCCTCCACAATTTAATGCTAATGCGCAACTGATCTGCCTAAATGGGCAGCAAAGTCAAGCGATTGATACATTTCTTAATGCAAGCAGCACTGATGACGGTCAAGTTGGAACGCCTTATCGTGTTTATTTATGGCACTATTTATACGTTATACAACTCGCCGTTTTCAAATTCTTCATTAGTTATTGGTTCTAACTCGCCATTGTAGTTCTCCAGAAAATCATAAGCATACTTGCGGTTAAGAAGGTCATGTATTTTCTGGTTGTAATAGTTTCTAAGGCAGCTATAGCACGAAGGCGAGCAATTGCATCCTTTTGTGATAGCAATAGCCTTCTCAACCACTTGTCGGAAACAGCGGCCATCCTCAGTAACGAGTCTTCTTACATGGCCAGCACCACCCGCAACAGCGTCGTAAAGAACGATGGCATAAATCAGCTTGTTGTCATATACGATCTTGTGGAGGCAGCCCTTAATATCGTTTCTCTCAATATCCATGACGGAAGACAGAGCTTCTAATAGCGCATACATGACAGACAGCATAACTTCTTGATTGCCGGCCTGTGGTGTCGAGAAAACCAATCGCACAACATCCGTCTTGAAAACATGACAGAGCTTATTTTTGACCAGTTTGACTTCGCAGTTTTTTCCCCATGGAGTAATGTGTTTCTTCTCCAGGGTTTTCTGGTGGGAATTAAACCCAGCCACTTCCATGTTTTCCATGGTGCTTTCAGCATAACCGCAATGTGGGCAGACATAGAAATCATCGTTGCAAACGACCATAAGGGAGTCATTGATGGACGTTTCCATCTGGAAACGATTGCCATCCTTCATGACGAAGGCGTATTTCTGCATGACCTGCCGCTGAGCGTCGCCAATATAGAAGTCATCACTGCGAAACGCCTTATTTGGTTTTCGCATAGGGACGTCCTTCGGTTTTGCGTCTGCTACAAAGCCCTTTCTCGGCTCAATAGCCTGCTTCCATCTGGATTTCGAAATGATCTCATGACAGGAAACACAAGGTTCTCCTCCCTCATTGGGCTCCATCAGTCTATGATTCCAAGTCATGCACGAAGGGTTGTTGCACTGAGCAATATATGCAGTTTCCCAATCTTGTCCGGTGGTCTGAGGCAACTTTCGGATGTATCGGCTTGTATAAAGCTTGCCATCTGCCACCACCTGAGAGTCCGGTGCATACTCGGAGATTGCCAATTGCAGATCGCGGACCATTTGTAGCTTCTTATCTGTGGCAGCATTCGTGTTTTGATACAGTTCGACAGTATCTACCGGGAACCCGTACTTTGGCAGGACATTATTCCTTACGAGGAACTCGATAAGCTCGTTCCTTCCTCGATTGTCCTCTTTCCCTCGACGATAAGACCATAGCTTTTTCTCGACCGCCGCGGCTTGTTGCGTCAATCCCTCGGCAAGAAGGCGCCGGTATTCATCAATGTAGTATTGAACAGTCCCGCGAAACTCATCCACAGCGACTTTCAAAACGCCGTCTTTGCCAACAAGTTTCTCTGTCCATGAGAAATCATTGATTCCCATAACTCTGTGCATAGATTCGGGAATGGATGCCTTCAGAACATCCTTTAAATGTTCTGGTTTACTTGACAAGTACGCGCAGAAACGTTCCCAACCGTCCCCGCTCAGCAGTACATCGGCGTTGTTTGAATTGTATACATCAACCTGTTTTGCAAAGAAGTCGCTCAACGCGACGGCAAAGATATGCCGCAGTATAATTTTCTCATTACGAACTGTGAACAACGGCACACCGATTTTGCCGGTAATCATGTTCTCCGGATTCTTGAAATAGGTAAAGTCGTGGGAACTGAGCTTAGCATATGTAAGTGAGAACGCCGCTGCATTTTTACCGCGACCTGCGCGTCCTGCTCTTTGCACATAGTTTGCCGGTGAAGGAGGCATATTCCGCAGGTATACAGTCTCCAGATCACCCACGTCAACACCCATCTCGAAGGTCGTTGAGCAGCTAAGAGCATTGATCTCTTTGTTGACGAACATCTCCTGGTACTTTTGTTGTTCCTCGCGTCCGAGCTGTGCCGTATGCTCTTTAATGTGAAGCGGCTGCATGAGAGAAGATTGATAGAGTTTTGCATAGTGATTATCCTTTAAAAGACTATCATGCGTGATCCGACGAAGATGGCCGCCGCATTTGAGCGTGGTACACATGTCTTTACAGTTCATCGTGGTGGTCTTCCCGCAGACATCACACACATAGATCGGAATATCTTCCGTTCCAGAGCTAACAGTAAAGCGCTCTGTGCTGAAATAGAACTCATCGTTTCCGGCGGTAGAAAGAGATTCCTCGCCTCTAAGAACCTCATCCCAATACATCTGCAGCAACTCGTTTGCGGATGCCTCATCCAGATTCAAAACACTCATAACACGCTTGAGACGTCCGTTCTTCAGAAGACTACCGTTTTTCCTAATGGCAGCAGACCAACCGGCAAGGTAAGACTTTTTCTTATCCTTGTCCATATCCTTACAGCGCTTTACTCGTTTGGGCTTTGGAGTATAGAAAATGTACTCCCGCTCATCATCGGTCAAATCACAGTCTCCCTCCAATGCGCCATGGTAAACAATTTCCATGGCAAGCAAATCGAAGAGAGCCTTCACATCTTCAACTTTTTGTTGATAGGCTTCGGCAACACCCGACATAATTTCCTCGGCGTTCCCTTTATAATTGAACTTGAGGATGCCCAAAGAAGCCAAGCTGGTGCTTCGGCGTGCATTGACCATCTCGTTCAGGACGGCGATCCATGCGTTTTTTCGGCTCGTCGCCGTTAAATTCTCAACGCCTTTGTCTCCCGGTTCAGCAAATGTTCTACATGAATCGAAATAGGATGTGAGTTCATCCACAAAGTGCTGGATTTCCCAAGGATGCGCTGCCATATTTTCTTTGTTCTTCTCAACAACATGCCAGATGCCACGCCTGCGAAGGAACTCACTATAGGCCGCCGTCATGTACGACGCAAAAAATGCTGCCTCTCCTCTGCTGTCGGAGAAAGAAAGGAATTGCCTCTTGCGGCGGACAATATCAACCTGAGCGCCTTGCTTTGCAGCTCCAAACAAGCTCTTTTTAACCGGCTGTGCGCTTTTCTTGCTCTTGAGAACTTTCTCGCTCTCCGGCAATTCTTCAAACAACGAGGTGCCAAGAACTGCTGTTGCCGCGTCATATCCCAAGTAGAAGGTTTTGAATGTGCCAAAATTGCAGCTCGGGCATTTTCCATCTCCGCGCGAACCGCTTTTTCTTGCTTTCCTAAGCTTTACATAGTGGGTTAGCCCACATGTACAGGGAGGGGCTGCCTTCAAACTTTCATGAATAAGGGCACCGCATTTTGAGCACAGGATATAATCATTTTTACCGATTTCCTCTGTGTCATCTTCGTCTTCCTCATCCAAATCCAAGTCGATATCTCGACTGTCTCTGAGAAGGTAATACTCAATTTCAGGATCGTAAGAGCTGTTTGCAAACTCAAGCTTTCCATCCGCTTCTTTTCCGGCTACTGCTACTCTTCCGCAATCATCACAGATCGCACACTCGAACACTTTCCAATTTTCGTCGCCTATCGTAATGCTCCTGTTTCGGTTGAGCATCAACTTTTTGTTTTGACCAAGCGTAACATATGCGCCCTCAAGCGCTTTTGCAAACATGTGGTAACGCGCTTTTATCAAGGCAGACTTGTTTTTGGAAGCTTGCGCAGCCACTCCAATAATGTTTACAACATCCTGCTGGGTCACATTGTGGGTTGCTCTGAGTGCTCTCGTTATCTCGGGAATCGTCATAGGATGACTTGTTATTCTGCGGAGGTCTCGATAAACTGAGGCACTAACGCACAGATCATAAAGATACTCAGCGTCGGGAATACCATCTGGAATTGGAAGCCCATAATCATCAGCAATGACATTCAGGGGCTTTTGAGGATCAATAAGCTCCGCAAACATAGACAGGGGGACATCGACAGGTTCCCTATCATAAGACGGAACCGCACTTTGAGACCTGATAATATCCTCAGCATAAAAAGATGCGTTGCACAGCGTTTCCGCAAACTTGACGATATCATCATCCGCTTCTTTTCCGCCTAGCGTGGCGCTGGTGAGAATATGGAGGACATTTGCCGGGTTGCTGATTCGTGCTTTAAGCCGCTTCAGCAGCAGGGACGTTTCCATTCCCGTCGCTCCCCGATAGATATGTGCTTCATCAAGGACAAGGAAACGCAGTTTCGCTCTGGAAAAGACCAGGTCATCCTTGGGCCTGAGCATCATATACTCAAGCATGGCATAGTTCGTCACGAGGATATGCGGGGGCGTCTTTTGCATCTGATCGCGAGAAACGATCTCATTTTTCAGCGGCTTCAGGGGACGTCCATTTGCATCCTTGTACACCTTACCATATTCAGCAATCCCGTCCTGTTCATTTTGCTTTGTGCTGCTGTTATAGACGCCGAAAGTAATCTCAGGATAGCTCTTCAGCAGATTGCGCAGTCTTTTCATTTGGTCGTTGGCAAGAGCATTCATCGGATAAATCAGAATCGCTCTCACGCCGGATGAAAGGGTACCTTCTTCGGCCTCCCGAAGCAAGTGATTGATTATCGGAATGATGAAGCACTCCGTTTTACCAGAGCCGGTTCCCGTGGTAACGATCAGGTTCTTACCTTTGTTTGTCTTTCTAAGGGCTCTTTCCTGATGGAGATACAGCCCACGGTTGATCTGGATCTCTTTTTCACCATCGGGAATATCTCCCTCCAAACTGTGGAAGAGTGAAGACGCCTCGCCCTCCTCAATCATCTGAGCAAGGCTTTTTCCGGTTTTATATGAGTCGCTGACGTCAAGATAGGGGCCTTTTGCAATAGCACCTTCCTCACGCAACGCAGCAGCAAACTGCGCAGCGTAATCCTTATCGGAAATATGGAACAACGTCGATATGTACCCTATAAACTCATCCTTGATGTTGTCTGCTGCAGTTATTGGACTAAACATACTTACACCCTTTCCGTCCGATACGAGTATAGATCGGCATTGGAATACTTTTGTTTGTTGGCCTTCGTGTATTCGTGATCCGTAAGTGCAAAGACTACGGATTCCAGGCTGCGATCATAGTAGTTATAGTAGTACAAACCATCTCCATCTGGATCAGTAATGCACAGTGCAGTGTCGCTGATATACACAATTCGAACCGGATTCACCAACATTTTTTTATGCCCTTTTTGTTCGTGTGAACGTCATACGAGAACTCATACCTTTCCCCATGATAACCAGTCGTGTAGAGAATTCCGCTATACACCGGGCAGTATCCTTCGGAGGTATCCTCCATCCCACAATACTGTATTTGGTCAATATAGCAGGGGCGTATCAGGATATGACCGGCCTCTTCCTTGAACTCATCTGTTATAGATTCGACAACAATCCGGCGGTTCATAAAACGTAGAAGGTTTTTATCACCGATGATACAATCGCCGACTGCCACAACTTCTTTTGCCCTTTTGAATAATCCTCCGGTTTGGATACTGATTTCAAACTGATAGTTCCCGATGGGCATATCTTTCGGTAAGATGATATACTCCGTATCTTCGCTAAGCTTGAATTCAAACAGCTTATCATCGGCACTTGATAGCAAGAGAGTGAATTCTCTGCCCGAAGTACCAATAAATACTCCACCTTGATCCCATAGCAGCTTTTGTTCTTCTGTCCAGAGGGAAGGACGTTTCAGAAAACGCTCCTTGAAGAAAACTCTCGCCAGAGAATAAGAGGCACTCTGTGTCTGACCGGCAACTCTCATCACCACTTCTGCGTCATTGAAGCTGTCCGTACCACCGAACGACTGTAGGACATTTCCAATCGTCACCAAGCCCTGACCATCATAGAGGATGTCTTTGCCACCAACGAGAAACTGAACATTGACCCTCGCTGGAGTGGTTACTTTGAGAAAACTATTCTGCGGAATATGTCCGATATACCATGCCGGTTGAGGCTCCTGTAACCATGCACCGGAGGTTTCAGACACGGTGATTTTCGGAATATCCGCATGGAGTTCTCCACCACGGAAAGGTATCCGGACTTCAGCCTCATCTTTCCCAAAAGGAACTACTTCATGGAAATCATCTATGTCCGCATAAAATTCTGCACCGTCATAATCGCTTGCATTATAATAGAATTCACGATTAAAGCAGCAATCTGCTTCGGAAATCAGAATAAATGTCCGGTCAAACATCAATCGTTCGTTTGCCAGATTGATTACTTGAATACGTACCGTGTCATGTTCGCCATCAAACGGCATGGTGAACGCGAGTTCATTGTCGGACTGTTCTAATGAGTCAAACTCTATTCTCTCGCCGTCTTTTAAGAGGACAAACTGCTGTGTGTAATCGCGATTTCCAAGAATGATGCTACAAGTACTCTTCCGAAAGGCGAGGAAAGCTTCTGTGTCCTGAATGGTGACCGTTGGCAGGGATGTAGATTCGCTTGGAGTGATAACCTTGAGATCTGTCCCATTCTCACTGTCGAAGGCAATCAAACGGCCATCCACCGAAAGCACATATCCGTCCTTCAGCTCCAAGAAGAACGCTTTCAGCCCAGCATTTTTCATCGAGTCAATCTCGACGATATCCGTGTTCTCTGTCTTTACCTCCGACATTTTAGGCACTACGAGCGTATAGTGGTCTCGTTTGACTTGATTTGCCGAGATCTCAGCACCGCCGTAGAACAGCAACACGTTACGATGCAGGCTTTCTTCTGAGTCGTAGATCCACTCGTCATCACATTTGATCCGAACACAAATGTTCAGCAAACTATCCTCTTGAGAACCCACCGAAATAGAAGCGGCGACACCGTTTAGCGTCTTTCCGAGCTCGTTCCCGTACCAACTAAGGTTCTGCTGCATTACTTCTCTGCCATTGCAGCTTACGTAAAGCGTTGCCTTTTTGATCTCCTCGTTCTTCAAGCGAATATCCGGGAGTATGAGCTGTACGTCCGTTTCATTTTTCAGGATGAACTTCGCACGGATACGGGAATAATCTATTGCGACATCACGCTGAGTGACTTGCGTCTGTCTCTCTGATTTTTTTGTATTTGCAATCGCAATGATTTTCTCTTTGAACCACTCTTCACAGAGCAATTCTTCGTATGTATTGACTTTCTTGGTCTCAGAGTTGACAAGCGAATCGATTTTTCCGATTAACCTTTCAAACAGGTTCCGCGTATAGACAGGCCGGTAAAGGATCAGTTTTCGTATTCCTTCCTGGAATGAATACGCCTTAGAGCTGATTGTCAGTTCGACATCTTCCTCATTGCCGCCTGATAATTTTTGCTGGAGCGCGTGGACCATAACTGAAATCAAAGGGTCGTTTGGAATCATGCGCCAGTTAAGGTTACTTTTGTAGAAATCGAAGAGGAGATCAAATAGCGCCATCCACGACTTTCTCGTACTGAGTGCATGGATCACGACCGTTGATTTAAAAGCGCGTCCATTTGTATCCTCCAAGAAAAGGCGCCGGTTGCGTTTCACTGCGTTTTCAAGAGACGACTGAAGAAGTCTTACTACCGATCCGCTTGCGTCACGATAGCCGAACTGGAGAGAAATATAGTTCCAGAAATTGCTATTCTCCTCATTCTTCCATTTTTTTGCGTTGTTAATCAGCGCAAGGGTAATCTGCATCTCTGCGCGCAGCGAGAGCTTTGTCCATGGTTCTCTAAGTACAAGGTCAATGTATTTTCGGGCGTTTGCATTTAGCTTGTCTACCGTTTCGGGCTTCAGAATACAGCTTCCAATGAGGGGATACATGGCAAAGACTTTATCTTCAAAAGTACCGTTGCTTTGCCTGACCTCCATATCCTTTTCAAGAATATCAACAGCCACATCAGGGCGCTCGGTAGTTCTTTCAAACCCTAACGAGCGAATATAGCTATTAACGTTGAATCCCTTGTTATACGCATAGGTATTAAGAATTTTATAAATCCGAGAATCCGTTGGGAAATAAACAACATTGTCATGTACAATGTACTGTCGCAACTCTTCGATATGGCGCTCTTTTGCTCCATCTGTGGTTAGTTCCGAACCGTCGAGTCGAGATTCAAATCCATAAAGCTCAATAAAGCTCTTGATTGTATAGCCATTCCGGGAGGCTATTGATCTAATCCACTGGTTTTTCGGATCAGAGGAGACGTACACTTTCCCGTCAACCATGTTTTCCTGCATGAAGGCAATAATCTGCTCATCTGTAACGCTGCGCTGATCGAGGTAAGGGTAACCGGAAATGAAAACAGCGTACTCATCCGTAGTCATTCCGCGCAACTGTGCATTTGCTCTGAATCTCTCAGGATTATCCGGACGATAGAAAGGCTTCGTAAGGACGTTAATAACTCTTCCGTCTGATTCACCGGCCAACTCCCGCTCGGTATACATGTGCATCTTCTTGACAACAACTTGTTCCCGAATCTCATCTGGCAAGTCGTTCAAAAAGAAGCACTTAATCTCGTTCTCATATATAAAAAGGCAGACGAAATCGTCCTGTTTGTTATTCATACAACAGCAGGTTACTTCGTCGTCAGTATAGTCAAAACTTTTGTTTTCAATCAGTTCCGCAAGGATTGACAGCTCACTCTCACATATTGTCTTTCCCGTCCATGTAGATCTGCGCTGCGGCAATCGCTTCTCCAAAGCGTTATATAAGCTTTGCCTTGAAAGTCCAAACCATTCCGTCATCTTAGCTGGCTTGAACATAAATCTTTCTGTTAGAATATCAATGACCGCAAAATCAAAACCTTTACCGGCAGATTCTACGATAGGTTCATCTCCAAGCTCCTGATTGTCTTGAGATGTGAGATTATCGAAATAGCCTCTACCATCTCTAATTATTACATCGATAATTGCAAGTATTTCGTCTCTTGTTTGAGCGCCAACATTTCGGAGGCTCATAATATCCTTTTTAGACATTTGAACCAGTTCGCCCGCAGTCTGAACATTTGCCCGCTTCAATGCATTTCTGGCTCTAACGCTAAAAGGAACATCATCAAGACTAAGAGATTCGATTTCCGGAAGGAGTTCAGATAGTCTACTACTTTCCGGTGTGGTTTCAATAACTGCCTCTGGCTCCTCTGCGCGTTCGTGGTGTACGACCTTGCCGCTTTGAATGATGCTTTCAATGGCCTTTGTGATCTCTTCTCTGCTCAACACGCCGACATTGCGTAGCTCAAAAATGTCCTTTTGTGACATTTGGATCAATGCTCCGACCGTGTGAATGCCACCACGCCTCAATGCGTTTGTTGCACGAGTTCCAAGTCTAAGGCTTTCAATTGGCGTATCTTGAACATCCGGAAGAATCTCTTTGATTCGTTTCGCTCGTTCCTCAAAGAAACAGATGATATCGTCTGCATGGGCTATTACTCCATTCAATTCTTGGAGAACATCTTCACTGATATTGCGTGTTGCAGATAATTCCATCATATCGCAGTTCAGCAAATCGTTCAGCCTCATCAAGCCTACACGGCCCAAGAAACTTTTGCTCTTGTCCGAAATCTCCAAGTCGTGGATATAAATCGTAATATGCGTTTCTTTCATCTTATACCCCCAAAAGCCTTTTTTGAGAAATAAGAAAAATATCATAAGAGGATCTCTCTCTCAAACCCCTCACATTCGCTTCGATGAGAAATTATATAGAAAGTTTTTCCTCTTGCCCTGATTCAACGCGCTGTCCATGTGTAATTTCTTTACATGAACATAGTTCACGCTGAAATGGTTCGGCTTTTCCATAAATTTATCATTAGCTTATTTACCACTAATCGTTCTGTACAAAACACTGCCTCGTATAAGTACACAATATTCACAATAATTATACCACAAAAACGATTGAATTCTACACTTTTTGCTAATTATCAAAGAAAAAGTGGGAGTGCATCGTTCAAAATGCACCCCCACTGAAATATTATCGCCCCCAACTGTCTCGGCTTTTCTTCTTGTCCTGCTTCTGCTTTGTCTTCTGTTGCTGTTTCTGACGCAGACGTTCACGGATGGAGCGTTCTTCAGCTTCCTCATGGAGCAGGTTTGCCACATCCCGTTTGCTGTCGTACATTATCAGGGGATCGTACTTATTCCCATAAGCAGACTGCACACAGTCAACCGCAGAACGCTCCATTGCAGGACGCAGGGCACACCTTGCGTCCTGCAATTCTTCTGGGTCAAATTCTGCCGTCTGCTCCTTCAAATCAGCATATTGCCGCAAGGCGTCGTTCAGCTCATCCGTGTACTTTTCTTCCTGCTGGGCCAGCATTTTGAGTGCGGTTTCCAACGTGGAAATATCCTTTTTTACAGTGGCAATACCGGCATCGTCGCTACATTCCAGCGAGTGCAGCAGCATATCTTTCTCGGATTTCAGCTCCTCTACTTCCTCGGTCAGCTCCGTAATACGGCGGGACAGTTCACGCTGTTTCGGGATGAGATAGAAGGGAGTCTCCTTCTTTTCGGCAAGCAAAGACTTGCGTTCCTTGCTCTTGCCCTGAATTTCCTGAACCAACTCGGTATAGCGCACCAGCTTCGGCTGAACCTCGCGGATATACTCTTTCATGCGCTGCTTGCCCCGGCCGATATGCCGCAGCTGATAGTGAAAAACAATCATATTCGCCCGCAGCTTTTCCATCGCCTTGGCAATAGCCGGGATTGTATTCTTTACCGCCTGACCCAGCTTCTTGACCGCTGCTTTCAGTTCCCGCAGCAGCGCATTGTCTGCCTTGATTTGCCGGTTCAGTTCGCAACGGTCAGAGATAATGCCCCTGCGCTCCAACGCCTGCGCTGCCGCACCCTCATGGATGGTAGGAATCTCATCCAGCCCCCGTGCGGCATTGCTGCGGTGGTCAATGCGTTCCTCCCGCCCGGCGCGTTCCAGATAGC
>ERZ780198.1005-NODE-1005-length-28255-cov-14.522660_pt1 | contig 28255 bp, 24 predicted proteins | sample MGYA00510979_ERZ780198 | MGnify/ENA primary metagenome ERZ780198 (study PRJEB29588, sample SAMEA2158039) | human gut metagenome | biome: human gut; feature: human-associated habitat; material: faeces | place: Denmark | collected 2008/2010 ...
GTTGCAAAGATAATATTTTTCATTTACCCCACCTTACGCTGTATTGGTGGTTTACCCCTGAAACACCCAGAACAAGCACAGTGTCAAAACCTATGATGCAGCACATCAGCGACAATATATCGTAGAAAATGCTTTGTGCACCGTTGGCGTGGAATAGCGGGATATATTTCAGTTTGGCCCCCTTGAATGTCTTTCGTCTGTCGTCATAATCCTTTGCCGAACAGAACACGGTGTATTTGATGTTATAACTACAGTTCACTCCAATCAGGTTTTCCACCAGTGTCTCAAATCCACCGTATTGAGCAGGCACTCCCTGTGTGCCAACTATTGCAATCCGTTTCATTGTTTAATAATTATTGTTTTTTGTATTCTATTGGTTTACCGTATGCCATTTTGCAGAAGCGTTTCTATGGCAGAAATCATGTTCTTTGCACAGAAAAGCCTTGCTTTTTTCAGTGCATTGTTGGCCATTCCGATATAGTTTTGTTTGTCTGACAGCATTTCATGTATGCGCTTCTCTATCAGTTCCAAGTCTTTCGCATCAATCTTATATCCATTCTTGCCGTTTTCCACCAGCTCAGCCACTCCACCAACAGTGGGCACGATTACCGGTAGTCCGGCACTCATGGCCTCAAGCACTGTCATGCCGAATGTTTCGATGACTTTCTCCTTGTCCGACAGGTTCAGCACAATAGAAGCCTTCATGTAAAAAGGTGTCGTATCGCTTTGCCGAGGGTAAATCTTGAGGTTGGCACCCTTGGTTGCTTTCCCGTGAATAGACTTCAGAAAACTGTTGATATTCTCCTGCGTTTCGTTGAGCACCAGTATGAAGCGATATTCAGGCATTCTTACAGCCAATTCAACAAACTCCCTTGTACCCTTATATGCTTTAAGCGAGGCAATCATGAGTATGGTTTTGAGATTGAAAGCCTTTTCGGCATCAGGTGCCATTCGTTCCACAAAATCCTTGGGCAGCGCATTGGGGATTACCGTCACTTTGCTTTGGACGGCCAATGAAGAAGCCTGATAACCCGATACGCAGACGATTTCGTGAGCCAGCCGTTGCATCATCCATGCCAGTGTCTTGTAGAAAACTCCTTTCACAAACGCATTCTCGTGGTAATGATACACCACCCGTTTGCCCGTGAGTCGTCCAGCCAAAGCTCCACCTATAGGGAGCAACGTGTTGATATAAAACACCACATCACGGCGGAACATCCATTTCAGTGCAAGGAAGAATGTATAGATCTGCACCACGGCATATCTTGCCATGGTAATGGCCGGATTGTTGGAAAAACGATAGAAATACGAATGTTTTCTGAAATTCTTCATGCCCTCCAGTTCATCCAGCACACCGCCACACGAAGACACCAAGTCCACGTTGTAGCCTTTGTTCTGCAACCCCTCCAGCACCATTCTCAGCACCTTGGGGCTTCCACTATAATCGTTGAAAAGATGGAAACAAACGATAGTTTTCATTCATTTAGATTTTATCAATGATATTTGTAACAATCATGGTTACATGGTTAATCCAGCCAAAAGTCCACTCCATATTTGCATCTGCCTGCTGATGTCGCCGTTTATTGTTCCCTTTTCTCTTATGGTAAAACGTGCTATCATGTCCAGCAGATAGCATTTGAACAGTATCTTGTCCATCCATTTCCCATCCGGCGAATCAACATAAGCCATGATGTCCTGGGCTGTCCAGTGACGCTCGAATATGAATGTCTGGCTGAAGAAATGATATTTATCCAACAGGGGAGGGTAGGTCATCTGGGCATATTCCCAATCAAAGACAAATAGTTCGTCCTGCTCCACATACATGTTCCATGGAGTGAAGTCAGCATGATAAGCACAAAATCCAACACGTTTTCCCTCCCAGTGCTTGACAGTATCTTCAACGGCATGCATCACCATAGCCTTGTCCACCTCTTCGGGTAGCCAGTCGGTATGTTTTTGCAAAGCCGTGAGCACCCGACAAAAGTCGCTCTTTTCAAATGCTATTTCTTGAATGGTCGCTTCTTTCAGCCGTAACAGAAATTTGTCGTGTAGTATTCCCCATTCGTGTACCACCTTTGACTGACTTGTTTTTGTTGTACTTTGCACGAATATGCTCACCCCGTTGCCCAAATCTCCACAGAACAGACATTCGGGCACACTCCTTATACCTTTTTTATGCAGAACATTCAACAACTGTGCTTCATTATCAAACAATGCGGCTATTTCACAGCTGTCTGTAGCCTTGCAATACCCCAATATCCTGTGTCCTTTGCTGAGTTGAATCGTTATTTTCTGATGTACACAGGGTGTTCCGCAGAAGATGGAAAAATCCAATTCTTCCGTGTCAGTTGCCTTCTCCAGCAACTTCTTCAATTTCCCATCAAATCTGCATCTGATTTTCTCCGTATGAAGCAGACTCCTCACCATCCGTATCTTGTGCAGCAAAGGAAATCCTCTTTTCATCCATTTCCCCTTCCAGCCGCTTGGCTGATATAGTTCCATTGCTGTGCGAAGGTTTTTGGCAGGTATTATCCAGATCTTTCCATCGGCATTATTGAACCGATAGAACAGGCATCCTTCATCGAGGTTAAACAATTTGTTGAAAACAGCAGTGATAGTCATCAAATGCAAAGGTTTATCTACGAACGATATGCTCGGGTAATCACATCTTTTATTTCGGCTCCATGGTGTTCCCAGCAGCATGTAGCGGAAGCATCTTGAGCTTTTTTGCCCATCATATTTCTTGTCTCTACATCAGTAAGTCTCAACATCCCCTTCGTGATATGGTCTATCACAAAATCTCTTCCTTTTCTGGGTATGATAATCGCATAGTCATGCGTGAAGTATCGTGTATATCCAGTTGTGTCTATGCATATCAAGGGTTTCCCCAATGCCATAGCGTCAAATGAAACAGTGACGGCTCCCTCCTTCAATGCTGCATTGATCACAACATCAGCATCAGCCATCAATGTTTTGTAATTCTCCATGGAAATCTTGCCTGTAAGCGATATATATTTGCCAAGCCCCCTGTCTTTGACCATCCTTTCAAGTCTTTCCTTGTCATAGCCTTCTCCTACTATTGTCACATGAATTTTGTCATTCTGCTTCACGGCGGCATGGGTAGCTTCAATGATCAGGTCAAATCCACGCCAAGCATCCAGGCGGCCTATAGTGACATATTCGGTGACATCCTTTTTTCCCGTTTGTTTGTGGCAAGCAGAGAGCGTTGCTTCAGCTGCAACATCAGTAAAAATGATGGTCTTGTTGGCATAAGCCGAAGGAATGTGTTGACGGGTAAAGTCGGTTTTACATAATATCAGATTGGCATTTTTGCATCGTTTTTTGAATCCCATGTTCCATTTGCTCAACAAAGCTATTTGCCTACGAATCCTTTCAATGATATAGCTCTTTTTTCCGTAGTGTTTGCAATATTCTTCAGGTATGGTTTCCAAACCTCCTATGGGTCCCCATATGAAGAATTGCTTTTGTCCATAGCTGCTCACCTTCCACAATGCGTTTCCGTAGGTGAGATGGTGGAAAATCCTGATGTCATTCTCCTGCATAGTCCTTTTCACGATATGGTTGGTACACACCTGCCATATATTATAATAGGTACGCACGCCGCGCAAACCCTTTTTCCAGAAACGTGCCCATTTGGGCCAGTCGTAATACAGCCAGTGGATATTTTTATATGTGGGATGTTTGTCAATCCAGGGCTCGATGGTGTGCCGATTGCTTTCGCGTGTCAGCACCCACAGCTCGAAGTACTTCGACATCTCCAGCACCCAGTGCCATCCCACGCCAATCTCACTTCCCAAATCAGGCTCGCAAGCGTAGGCAGAAACGAAGATTTTCAATCGCTCCTTGTTCTTGCTTGGTGCAGAAGGTACTTTCATTTATTGCGTGTTGTTTAGTATATAACCTCCCAGTCGCCGATAGTGCGCCTTTCTTCATCAAAGTTGATGCCCACCTTGACGATGGGAAGTCCACACATGGCAAATCGGGCAGGGTAGTCCTTGAGGTCAATCTGTTTCGTGAACTTTGCCACCATTTCTTCATGACTAATCTTTCCAACGGTTCCTTCTCCATGTGCTTACCCGAAGTCAACATAAATGGCAAAGTATGTTTAGATACTTACTGGGGATGTTGAGAACCATTAATAGTCACCTCAAATGGCTGTATTTCCATTTTCTGCGTAATTCAAGCAAGAAAGGGGAAAACAATGCCATGAGATTGCTTAATACGCTAAATGCTCCTGGCATAGCCACAGCAATTTTTGTCAAGAAAAAACGTCTTTCACTATAAGGTAATACAATCTCTTGTATCGCTTGCCTTTTTGAAAGAAAATTATCATTACAGGTCAAGAAGTTCCTTAATCCTAAACCAAAAACGAATTCTCCTATGTTTTGAATGCTTTGTTTTATTTCATCACCACATTGAGCAAAATCACTAGTTGTCAATTTATACAATCTCATTCCGCATCGCAAGGTAGAATACATGGTCTCTACTGATTTATAAGATGTCATTGTGGTAGAGGCATCATTCTTCAGATAATGGATAAATAGGATCGGTTGATACTGTGTCCTTTGGGCTTTGTGTACCAGTCTGTGTACCCAGTCAATATCTTCAATGCGCTCTTTTTCATCGAAAAACAGTCCATTGTCAACCACAAGAGAACGAAGAAAGATAAACTTCCAGGGAGCCCATGGAATTGAGTTCCTCAATATCTGTTCATCACCGGTCATCACCTCATGATGTGGAAAGTTGTGTTGCAAAGTATTGTTCACCTTTCCCGGACGCTCGTAGGTACAATCTACAATCAGTATTTCCAACTCAACTGATTGAAGATGATCATACACCTTGGCGATAGAACCAGCATGAAAATAATCGTCTTGATCAATGAATATGATGTATCTGCCATGAGCTTCCTTTATACCTGTATTTCGACCTCCCCCTTGACGCTTATTGACTGTATGCTTGATAATTCTTAGATTGCTATGCTTTGTGGCTTCTTCATCCAACCACTCACGCGTATCGTCAGTAGAGCAATCATCCACACAGATGACTTCATAGAGGGAAGGTGACAATGGTTGTTGCCATATACTCTCCAAGCAGATTGACAAATCATGTGACAACCCATTATACACAGGAATAATGATTGAGAAAAATGGACTATTCATAAACTTGCGATAATTTTTTTCATATTCTTCTTATGTTGCCTCTCAAAGACTATTCGCAGAATTCCTGCTACAGCCTCCTGAGGCGTGCCTTCATTCATCACCTTATAGAAACCAGGCTTATCCGCCAAATAGTCAATTTTCTGGTTGATCGCCTCGATACTCGCTGCATCCAGTTCTCTCTTTCTGGTTAATATCGTCTCCGTACGAGCCGTGAATAACCCAAAAGGTAATCCACGGAACAATAACCCAACCGAAGCAATGAACTCAGCAGCCCCCTTTTCCAAGTGGAGGAATAGGGGTTCACATACGCCATGATAGCCATCTTGAATGCGCTATTGAACTGTAAGTAGATCAACTGAAATGACCTCAATAAGTATTCAAACATAAACGGACAACGAACTAAAGATAAATAGCCAAGTATGTTTAGATACTTGACTGGGGATGTTGAGATCCATTATTTATCAAATCCTTCTGTGCAATAGTCCATGGTAGATAACGCTTAAGAAGTGGTATGCATAGTGTTGACAATAGGATTGTACAGAGTGCTACTATTTCAGGCAAATAGCTGTTTGATGCCCAAATCTTGGAAAGAAGGACTGTCAACGGACGATTAATGAGATGATGCACACATAACAATACGATAGAATATCGTCCAACGTATGAAATATACGGTAATCGTTTAATGCTTTTACATATGTAGAGAATTGACAAGACAGATACAACAGCTATTATATAGGTTGACCATCCTTCTATTTTGTTATAATGGAGCGAAAGCCTATGTGCCGTTGTCTGAAACAATAGGAAAGATATGCCCCATAGAGCAAATGCAAAAATCAAATTATACTTGTCACTTCTATTTGTGGATAGCAAATTTGAGATTCTCAGGTAATATCCAAAAGCAAAGAATGGTAATGCCGTAAAAGCCACATCCATAAACATAGGGATAAACACATCACAATAGCCCATATACCAACCCAACACACCACAAACGACAACGCAGATTATTCGAAATATATCTGAACGAAATAGTTGATGTATGATACAAAACAACAGATTACACCAAAACAAACATAATAGGAACCAGATAGGACCATTGAAAAACTGCCTATTATTGAAAATATCCAAAATACCTCCAGCGGCTGTTACAAGCATTCCTGGTACTACCCACTTAATGGCATAGTAAAAAACACAACCCAGCAGATAGAAAAATACAAACGGGACAAGAATTTTGTTAGTTTTCTTAATCAGCAGGTTTTGAAATCCACCATAATCCTTGAAGAACATACCCGACAAGATGAAATAAAGAGGCATTCTCACTATCTCATATCCAGGAATGTCTATCGGACATCCGCAATGTCCTGCCACTACCAAAAGAATACATATTCCTTTGGATAAGTCAAAAAACTCAATACGTTGTGAATTTGTCATAATACAGTCTTTTAATATTCTTCTTATGTTGCTTCTCAAAGACTATTCGCAGAATTTCTGCTATAGCCTCCTGCGGTGCGCCTTCATTCATCACCTTATAGAAACCAGGCTTATCCGCCAAATAGTCGATTTTCTGGTTGATAGTCTCAATTCCAACCGCATCCAGTTCTTGTTTTCTGGTTAGTATCGTCTCCGTACGAGCCGTGAGCAGGATGTTGTAATCCAACGAGGGAATGAAACATTTGCCCCACCCGTAAAGAAACTTCACAGGGAGATAGATGCGGCTGCGATGGCTATCACAAATGATGTCCGTATAATAACGGTCGAAGATGGCAAGTCGGGTGATGCGAGTTACAGGCTTCACCCGCAGAAAATAACCCAAAAAGTAATCCACAGAATAATAAGCCAACCGAAGCAATGAACTCAGCATACCTGTTTTCCCTCCACGATGAGGCTTTTCGTAGCTTCTGTCCACCTCTTTCTTTATGCCTGCACTATGTGCCACTTCACCCAGATTGCCGAACAGCATGGGACGGAAGTGAAAATAGACATGTGCCTTGCGGAACACCTCCCCAAAGTTCTCTATCATCAAATCAATAACCGTGGTTTTGCCAGACCCATCCGGACCGGTAAAGCCAATGGAAAATCCTGTGTTGGAGCAGATGTAATTCCGAATATGATAATATTCAAACCTCAGATAATGAATCAAAACCTTAAGTCCATATCGCCGTAGGTTTTGCTTTAAAAGTCCAGACAATAAAGTCTCCTTGCTTGACGAATCACAGTCTTCTACAGTCGGGCATCCGAAAGCCCTACTTACTCCCTCTATAGTTGAAGGTATCTTTACCGCTCTTTCTCGCTGGATGCTATATTTCTCAGGATATTTGGCTCCGACCGCTCGATTATAGAGATATTTGTCCAGAAACTCATACGTAGCATCCACATGATAGACTTTCCCATTGAACAGCCTATGCTCCAGCAGGTCATTATTTTCAATAAGCATCAATCCATAAACGGATGTATGGAAAAAGAAATCCAACTGAACCAAGTCGATAGTCCCCCTGTTACTTATTGCCCCGCATACCCATGTCACAAGGCGGTCACTATTTAGATAGGTGATAATCTTCCATCCCGCCTCCTCCACCAGCTGCACCAGTTCACAACGATGTCTTAGATAGTCCTTATGAGCAATCGCAATATCAATGTCACGACTGTCATTCTGTTCAGGCAAACCCTCGAAGTTGCGAAGCAACGCATAGCGAATCTGTTGATTGAGATAATCAAACAGTTTTTTCAAGAACTCAACCCTGTCCATCATTTCATTCTGAGCAAATTATGTTTTACCTTATCAACGAAGTAGTGAGGATTACTCTCTATCGAAAGAAACAAGTCCTTCACACCAGCTATGATATGCCCAGCACGCAGATGATAATAAGCACGCCTCAAAGCATCAGCAGCACAGGCATCTTTTTCTAACCTCCTCATTTCCTCAGTGGACAGTTGCGCTCGAAAATCTATGAAAGACCATTCATCCAGCCCTTTTCTCCTTCTTTTAAGATTCATCTTGATGTGGCGCATACGCAGCAGCATACCCAACGAGTTTGCAGAAAGCGCTTTCTCGTGTTTCCTATAGCGGCAAAGCACTTCAGGGGCCACAACAATAGCCTTTCCCTGAATATATAGATCACTCATTCGAGTCCATAAATCCAGATCCTCACACAAATCTTGATAGTGAGGCTTTCCAAGAGGGAATCCTTCGATTTGATGTCCCCCCACGGATAAAGCAATCGCTCGATCGTAGATAGCTGTGGGCTGCATAAAGATAAGTTTCTCTTTCTTGGCTTTCTCATAAAACCCCTCTTTGGAAGTTTCACCAAGGAAGATGCCGCCTATCAAATCCTTACCCTTACTATCCATAAACGACTGATAGCAACCTACTGCCATCAAATCGCTATCCGAACTTATTTTATGGTAGAGCTTTTCTACGAGAGTCGGCAAGGGCCAATCATCCGCATCCACAAAAAGCAAGTATTTCGTCGTTGCATGCTCCTCGACAAATCGACGGCCAGCACACAAACCTCTGTTCTTAGGTAACGAAACAAGTTCATACTGACGAGGATTTTGTTTGAAGAATCGTTTCACACACTCCACAGAACCATCCGTGCTGCAATCATTGACGATCAGCAGGTGAAAATCTTGCATCGTTTGTGCCTTGATACAAGCCAATGTCTCTTCGATATACTTCTCCGCATTGTACATGCAGATAGCAAGGGTTATTTCAGTCTTCATTGTCTTTATTTAGAATCGTTAATATAACTTGTTGCCCAATGTTATTTTTCTGAAAATATGTTACTCCCGTCATAATCATGAAACACCCCCATATGTAGTAAATATTGTTGATGGAAAAACCTAACAGTAAAAGAAATAGCAATGATTCAAGACTGAAAAAATAATGTATGACACAAGAATATATAAAGACAAGAGATATAACGAATGCGATAAGCCCATACTGGTCATATATTTTACGATCTTTCAATGCCTTTCGTTGACTCGTATCCATACTTTTCATGCCTATCCAAGTCTCCAATTCCAACAAATCCGTTTTTGTAAAAGCATTAACTAAAGGAACAACTCTAACAGCCCCACTTCCATCGGCCTCTATTACGTCGCCAGCCTCACCAGATGAAGCGGCTTGTGCTACGGACACTACTCGATTCATCTGTTTAAGTTCCAAAAATTGCCCTATCCCAAAGAGTAAAATCAGAGAAGGTATTATGTAGATAGCAGTCTTTCGTGTAATAAAATAGAGTCCGAGAATACCCATTCCAGCAAAAGCAGTGCCACTTCCCATCATGAGCATACTCCATAAGAATAAGAAAGTCACGGTGCGATGATCCTTATCAAACCATTCTTGAATAGTCGGCTTTTTACCCTTCTTTATTTCTAAGCACCGTAAATAACCCAACATGGCAAAGGTCAAAATGCGTGCCGAATGACTGGGCTCTAAGGTTAAAGCAGGCAATTTCGTAATGGATAAAAAGAACTGATTCTGCAAATTCAATAAAGGCATATTCCGAAGGCCTACTAACACACATAATTGTTGTCCAATCAGAGTAATGCCGTATGCCATAATCAGATATTGCAGGATTTTGGTAAAATAGTCTAACGTAAACGTTCCCTTCACAACAAAGCTGTAAAAGTTTACATACAAAATCAAGTACATGCCCAAGAAACCCAAGGTGGAGAATCTCATTTCACCTTTCAGCAAGGACAAGGTATAACAAACGACCCAATAAATTGCAGCCAGAACGAGAGCCTTGGTGACGATTGGCTTCTTGGCAATGAATATCAATGGACAGAGCCCCATGAGGGTAATCTTCACTGGACTAAATGGACCTTGCTCTAGGGGAACAAACATGATATTAAAAAGTACCAGCATGATTGTGGCCAGCACCTTGTCCTCATAAATAAATTTGATTTTTTGTAGAATCCACATTTTTATTGCTTATTTCTTTGCATGATGCTTCTTACATAATCTCCCGTGCAGAACACTGCCAGATAGCTTTTCCAACCTATCGTCTTCATGAAATGATTCCAAAAACTCTGGTAGTTATAATGACGCTCAAAATACAGCCGTGAGGAAATCCAAGCCCTGAAACGCTTTCGAGCGTTGCCTTTCTGACTCTTTATATGCCGATGTATCGCCTGCAAATTGGCTACATAGTACATCTTTAATCCGGCCTGTTCCACCTGCTTAGAGAGAATGGCTTCTTCACAATAAAGGAAGACCTGCTCATCGAAAAAGCCGATGCGTTTAATGAAGTCCATGCGTACCATCAGGCAACAACCGCTCACCTTTTTACATACATGCGAGGCTTTATAATCCCCTATGAAATCGGGAGTCTCCTTGGAGGAACGTTTCAAAATGACTTTTACCCAGTTGAAACTACTTTGCCAACCCTTCGGATCAGGCATCATCGGATTCTGATGCGACAGATCTGGCGATGTGATGTCTGTGGCTGCAACCGCTACCTCTTTCCTTGCCTCCATCTCCTCAACCAGTCGCATCACATAATCCCGCTGCGGAAACTCCATGTCGGGGTTGGCAATGAGGGCATATTCATATCCCTTATTGGCGGCATAGCGCAAGCCGATATTGTTGCCTGCATTATATCCTCTGTTCTCTGCGGCCGTAATAAAGGTACAACCCTGCTCAGTAGCCAATTGCTCTACAGCCGAGGCATCCTCTTTTCGTGAACAATTATCCACGATAATGATCTCTAACTCCACACCCTCCTGCCGTTGCAGATCAGCCACACACTTGCAGCAGTCGGCACTGGAATTGTAATTTAACAGGATAACAGGTACTTTCATGATTGATATTGGCCAATAAATATCTCCATCCTTAAACTGTTTCTGCACAAAGGTCTTTCCCACCTGTCGTGCTCCCGGCTGCATAAGTGGCTTGCGGTCGGGCTTGTCTTTGCATTGTTCCCTCATTGAAGATGTGGTTTTAAGAACCTTTGATATATATATCCCCTGAGTTTTCCCGTTGTCTTCTTGATCCTCCAAACAGGAGCAAGAGTACAGTGTGGAAGAGTCAGTCGCAGGCTGCCGAGGTCATATCCTGTGACGACTTCGCCAAGGAGCACCATTCTCAGCAGTTCTGCTACTGTAAGCCGTTTCACAAACGGAATGTTGTCGTCAAACTCACTCTGTTTTGACAATGGTTGGATGTCTATTCTCCTTGTTGCATTGTTTAAACAATCAAATGTGCATTTTGCCCATTCCCGTAGTGTTCGTTCATCAGCCTCTCTTTGGTCTTGTATATTGATAGCCATCACTTCAAATGCCTTCTGATTGGCTTCCGTGATAGGCGTATGACGAAATTCTTCGTTATCGGCAAAAACAGGAATCACCTCTCCGTTTTCTCTCTTTTGGTAGGCTATGGTAGAGGGATAGGGCGAAGCCGAGTAGTAATGCTCCAGCAATGCTGTAGTTTCCGTAGAAAGCTCTTCAGCTTGAAAATAGGTCGAATATCTACCAGCAGAAGGAGGAAACACATCTCTTCTGACACCATAATAGAAGAAGTGCAGATCCTTTGCTCCGACTCGTCGCAGGATATGGTTCATCATCAGGCGGGAGGTACCCAACCATCCCACATCCACAGCCGCACAGGCTTCGCCATCAAACAGCCCTTCCTGACGGAAATAGTCCAACAACAGACACAACTGTTCTTGTGCCCGCTGTTGTAATAGCGGAGTGAAATCGCTATGAAAAACCTTCTGGAGGAAATCTTCCTGCTCTTTGATATTATTTACCTTGGAATAGGGAAATTCAATGCCAAACTTTATACGCATCTCTTCACGGGACGTACCCAAATGCCGAAGCCGTTTATCTATCGTATCGATACGAACAAGCGTATGATGATCGCTTGCCGCCAAATAGGCATACTCATCTTCTCCACAAAGATAGGGCAAGAGTAGCGACCGTCTGGAAACGAAAAGGTAATGCAGTTCCAACCCTTCAGCCTCTTTGGATAATGCCTGTGCAGCCTTCAGCAAGATATAGCTGTCGCGTGACAGGAAATAGAGTTTTCGGATGCCCATTCTGCGTGCCTCACGCAATACATAAATAACGTATGGCAGATACGCTGGAACAACGAAGTCAGCAGCAAAACCAGCAAACTCGTCTTTCTCCTGCGCCAATCGATAGCGTCTGGAAAGAGCCGCCATAGCGGGAGACACTTGTACACAAGCGTTTTCAACATCATTGTAGGATGTATTAATGTGTACAGCACGAATAGCTTTCCTACGGGCCATCTTCACATCACTACGCAGATTATCACCATAATGCAACCACTCCGAAGGATGCAATGCTTGACGCACCACCTCATAGAGCGCACCGGTATCTTTGCGTGCATGATGTTCACAAGAAACAAACACAACATCTTCGGCCTGGCAGCATCCATAGCTTTCCAACACTTGCCGTAGGAATTGACTGCTAAGATACATATCACTGATGAACGCAATGCGGTATCCTTCCGCTCTCTGCTGTTCTATCAGCCGACATACGGATGGATTTAGAATGAGCATGGTTCTTTCAACAGCCTCTTCCGCTTGCATCATCCCTTTCTTGTCTATTCCTGAGAAATAAAGAAAAGAGGAATCTATACCATCATATTTTTCCTCCAGCGTCTCCCCCTGCGCATTTCTTCGCCATACCACAAATGCCTCCTGCAAATCCATCTCCTTAGGAAACAGATTCTCAGCCAAAGCATTCCACACCGCTTCAGGACGACCACAACGGCGCAACAACGTAGTGTCAAATATGTCGAAAGAGGCTAATCGCATGATTCAAATAATGTTTTCAACTTGTGATAAGATTCTTCCCAAGTAAATCTTTGTATAAATTGATAGCCATTGTTCGCAATGCGATAACGTAGTTCTTCATCTTCTATCAAACGGATGATGTTGTTGGCCATAGCCTCACTGTCACCTACTGGAGATACCAATGCAGTTTCACCATCGATAGCCATTTCCTCATAGCCAGCGTTGTCCGTACAACATACTGCCTGTCCACACATCATGGCTTCGCCAACAGTCAATCCCCATCCTTCTACCTTGCTGGTGCCAATAAATATAGCTGCCTCATTATTCAACGTGTTATGTAGTTCATCGGAGGGTTGCTTATAATAGTCAAACCAATCAGGTATATTTTTTGGTCTCTCAGGAACACCAAACAGAGAAACCCGTAAATTCTCAAAACGTTCCTTGACTAAAGCCAATGTCCGAATTCCCATCGCACAATCCTTTCGTTCCATCTGATGATAGAGCATAGTTACCAATAATGGATTCTTCTTCTCTACAGCAATTGTCAATCTAAATTTAGTAAAGTCAAAACCATTCGGAATCCATATCGACTCCTCTTGGAATTGTTCCTTCAGCATCCCTTGTAACCAACGAGCTATGACAATCTTTTGAATAGGATAGTGATAGGTGTCATGAAGAATCGCTTTCAAACCCTCTCCCCAGTTTTCATAATCTTGGATGAAATAAAATTTCTTACTTGAATCATCGTATTCATTCAAATAATAGGCGGTATAAGGAGAAGTGGCTACATATATGTCTGCTTTTGGAACATGACGCTGATTAAGAGAAAAAGTGAAGTGCTCTTGTACCCTCTCATCCAACGCAAACCAGCTTCTGCAAGAATATCCTTGAAGATGTTTTTGTATATACCTGATACAACAAGTTATTTTATGGAACAATGATTTCTTGCTCCAATAGATGGAACCAGAATACACAATTCCCACATGATAACCCTCTTCTGCCAATCGGTTGGCATATTCATAGACTACCTTGTAACCACCTGTGGGGCCTGCTGCTGGGTGGGGGAATAGAAAAACTACTCGTTTCATCATGCTGACCACTTATAGTATACTTTCAAAATGAGCTATCCAAGTCGCAGCTATTTTATCCACGTCAAATCGTTTGACACTTTCAATACCCCTCATAGCCATGCGGCGACGCAAATCAACATCATCCATAAGCCTCCTAAGCTTATTCACATAATCATTTTGGTCAAATGCCTTTACACTATATCCATTCTCTCCATCTACGATAATATCATCCAAAGCTGCATAACTGCGATAGGCCATTGGCACACATCCATATTGCTGAGCCTCCACCAACACCATACCCCAACCCTCTGCAACAGATGTCATACAAAGAATGGAAGCCTTGGCATAGTATTCGGTAGGATTGCAAAAACCAACCACATCAGCGTTCTTTATATGATATTGAGCAATTATTCTTTTCCAATAGTTCCAATCTCCAGAGCCTAAAATCTTTAGTTTCCAGTCTGGATGGGATTTATTTATCTCCATCCATATTTTGAGCATATAATCAAGCCTTTTCGTATCATATCCCAGTCTTCCTACCCAAAGGACTATCTTTTCTTTAGGGATAGTCGGTAAATAGTTAATTGATTTCATTGGATTATTTAGGGACAAGAGTTTTCTTTTAGTAGCATAAGGCACATAGTTTATAAATGAATCAATGTAAGAAGAAGATAGCAAAGCAACACAATCAGAATGGTCATATATGTCAGTATACAATCTCACCAATTCATTATACAGCTTTCGTTTAGCGAACAACAAATATTTCACATAGAGAAAACCATCAATAATCCATCTCTTTATATTGCTTCCATTTCGCATTTTCACAAAAAACGAACGAGCCAACACCTTCTCCTCATGGGCTATGTCGAAATGCACCACTGAAACCAATTTGGCCGATGTATTTAAGGAAAAACACATTCTATTAAATTCCGGAACCTTAGGATGTTGATGTAGTACGATCTGAACCTTTCGTTCCATGATTGTTTTGCGAAAGAAGGAAAGATTTCTATCCGAAAAGAGATGGTTATTATCTGGAAAAAACAGTTGTTCTATACCATCTACTTCCGATTTACGCAATAGAGAAGGAGAGTAGCACAAAAAAAATGCATTATGCCCACACCGAGTCCATTCTTTGGCTAATGAAATAGCGACTCTTTTATCTCCTCCCATATATTGAGGATATGGATCGTTACTAGTGATTAGGATATTCATAGCTTTTGATTACGAAGAAGTTACTCTGTATATTTATCATGCTCTTCTTGGATATAGTTCTGAAGATAACACCACAATGACATCTTTTTTCGATGCTATTCCTCTATCCGTGATATTATTACATATTGAATCTGTGTTTGATGTCCTATAATGATAAAACGCTTTGGGTAGATAACTGGTTCTTATGTTTTGTCGAAGTAATCTGACATTATACAGCAAGTCTTTGTATATCCATATATGCTGAGGTGTGAATGCTACACTGTTGGAACATTATTCTGTGAATCAGATCATCAGTCATCAGGCGAACCGTCATCCATCAAGATGACTTCGATATTCCTGTAGGTCTGCGCCAGCAGGCTGTCTATGCATTGATGAATGTATTTCTCCGCTTTATAGACAGGAACGATGATGGAAACTAAAGCATTGTCCATATCATGGAGATATTACCGTGGGTACAACTCTATAGGGGTGTGTCTTTTGCGCCTAAGGAAAATCTGGTATGCGATGACCTTTACAATCTTCAGCAGGAAACGGGTTGGCTTGGTAGATTGTATCAGCGACATGATAGTCAGGTTCGTAATGTCTTCTTCCGTGATATAATCAGGAAAGATGCCTTTTCTTTGTAGAGGCTTTTCAGCTGAAAAATCGGTGGTCTGACACAATCCTTTTCCTTCGAATATGGCAATCTTATAGGGTAGGAACTTGCAGGTTGCCCCATAGTTGAGGACAGCCATGGCAAACCATCTTGAATCGGACACTACTTTCAATCCTTCATCATAGAGGCCAACTGTGTCAAAAAGCGTTCTGCGGATAAATGAAGCTTGGTGCGGAAAGGTATTAGAGTAGAGGTCATACCAGCACACTTTATCCTTCATTGCATTTGATGGGAAGAAACTGCCGTTTATATCACCTACCGGCATGTATCCATAAAGAATATCCTCACTATGTGACGTCATGAATACTCCAGCTAGTGTTTCCTTGCAGGCAAAGCAATCCCCAGAGTTCATAAAATTGAGATATTCGCCCTTTGCTCGCACGATGCCCTTGTTCATTGCATTATAGATGCCCTTATCTGGTTCAGAACACCAATAGGCAAACTTGTCTTGGTGCTGCTCGATGAACTCGCGGCTGCCATCAGTGGAGCCGCCGTCAATGACACTCCATTCGTAGTCGGTGAAGGTCTGGCAAACCACGCTTTCGTATGTTCTTTTGAGTCCCTCCAGATTGTTGAGGTTGACGGTGATGATAGAAAGTTTCATGATGGGATATTGATTTCTTGATATGATGGGATGATTATTCTGCAAAATATTGTGGAAACTACGTTCCCTTATAACTTGTTTCTCATTGAAGCAGTACTTACTTGTTCATTGAAGTAGTACTATTTTAGGGGAAGCAAAACATGTTTTGTCAGAAATCTCACCATTTAGGACATTCGGTTGTTCTTCAGCATGGTGTTGATTACCCGATGTGTCATGTCTTTTGCTCCTTGCGTGAACAGAAACAGGGTGATGACATATAGCAGGACAAAGATGGCAGTGAGTGACACGCAATAGCTTGTCCATTGCATAAAGTCGTGATAGGGGTCGAATGGAAGGAGGCGTGAGCTGTAAGAGGCTATGCCAAAGGCAATGGCAAAGCCGAGCCATGTAAGAGCAACGGTCTTCCAATAGTGCCATATAGAACGTTTGAAACTGGTGCGATAAAGAAACAGGGGCTTCCATATCACGATGATGGGCACTAAACTGGCTATCTTTCCAATCAATACACCTGCCAACCCCCACTGGATGCACGAAAAGATGGTGACGCTGATGTTGATGCCTGCCTCAACCCATGCCGACCAGGTGTCGTGGTAGTTACCGTAGGCCATATTGAAGGTATCAACAGTTCCACGAGAGAGCATGATGAACGCATTGGTCAGCAGCAGGATGAGGATGGGATGGCTGAGCAGGTATTCTTGTCCTAACCATAGATAAATGAATGGCTGGATGCCCTGATATATGGCAAATACCACGATGCCCGCAATGACATAATGCGTGAACAGCATCTCGCCAAACACACGCTGTATTTTTTCCTTGTCGCCCTCGGCAATGAGATTGCCTACGCCCGCCACAATGCCGCCCATCATGGTGGTGAAGAGCATGGTGATGCGCCCGAAGACCAAGGTGTAGTTGCCATAATAGGCTACCATCTTGAGCGACACGAAAGCAAAGATGAGTATCTGGTCGCTCTGCTGGATAAGGAAATCCTTTATCTTGTGTACGAAAACCTGCTTGGTCTTCTGCACAATCTCGGGATACTGGCTGCGCACCCTATTTCCCACTGCGGCGGATGCTGTGAGCCAAGGATAGGTCTGTCGAATTTTCCAGTTCAGGATGGAGGCATGGATGAAGCTATAGACCAGTTCGATAGACACCCACAGATAGAGGTTGGTGGTGTAAGAGACCAAGGCCATCTGCACCATGGTCTTGATGAGTATGGCTGTCTGGAAATAGGCCGTCACCACATAGTTCTTCTGGTCGGCATAGAGCAGTATGGAGCGGTAGTTGATGAAATAGCCGATGAGCGAGGAGGTGAGCAGCGAGAAGAAGGCGAAATAGATGATGCCCAACTCGAAGATGGTGTGTTGGAACATAAGGGGGAAGAAGGCACTGACGATGATGCCTGCCGCCAGCACAAAACTGCCAATATAACGGTAAAGGCAACCGAAGACAGAAACTATCCTGCTGATTTCCTCCCTGTTGCCCTTGGCAATGGGCTGATAGAGTGCATAGCTCACCGAGGCTCCCACGCCCAATTCGGCTAAGTTGAGAAACCCCAGGATGTTTTGCAGAGTGCCTGTCAATCCGATGAAATCTGCCCCCAGATGGTCGAGAAACATCTTGCGGGAAAAGAACGACAGCAGGAGAGACAGCAGGTAGAACGTGAGGTTTACCTTGGCATTAAGCAGCGATTTGTGGGTTCTCGATTCTTTCTTCATTGCTTTTTTGTGGTGATGCGAGATGCATCATCTCCAATATTGTGACGTGGGTCACATCGCCTCCTATTCATAGGCAACGGTGGTGTTGGGTTGGGGAGCGGTGTGCCAGTTCCAATAGCTCAGGTTGCTCATGTCTATAGCCCAAGGCGAGAATTTGTTGTAGGCGGTGGTGATATGCACGCCCTCCATGGGCCAGTGCCAGTTGCCTGCCACAAGGATGGCTTGTGGCATTACGCCCGGTTCGTAGGGTAGGGTGAGCAGGTCGCCGCAGTCCTCGCAGGTGCCACGCTGCACCTCGATGTAGAATCTCTTGGCATCGTCTGAAACGGTATAGTTGCGCAACCATTTTACCTTGTCCAGCTCTACGAAAGTCACTGTGGCGTAAGCCGAAGTGGTATTCACCTTGGTCGTACGCTTTTGTCTAAACAGTTCATGAATTTCTCCCAGGTTCTGGTCGCCGTCAGGACCATCGTAATGCAGGTACATTTTCTCTGAAGAGCCAACGGCCATAAGGGTGATGCCGCATGTCTCGTTCTCATCATCTGGCTGAATCCTAATCACGGCATCGTTGAAATCGAAGTCGTTGTCGCGCCACACATCCTCGTAGGCAATGGTCCATACCTGTTTTTCCACCGATGGCACCAGCACATCAATGTCGGGGACGGTGATGAGGGGCATCTCGCTCTCCATGTCGGCATGAAGGCCAAAGAGCACATCGTTGCAGTCGAAGTCGCCTGCGGAAGTGGCATCCTCCATGCCCATGATGGTGTAGCCATGGTCCTGTATCAGCACACTCCTGTGCTTTCCGTCGGTGTTGAGCACCTTGGCCGACCAGTTGGTCTCGTACATGGGGTTGGGCAGTCTGCTCGACGGCAATCCTCGTTTTACATCAAGCTCGCGCTGTGCACTGTTCTGCTGTCCCTCCATCTTCAGGTAGAAGCCGATACGGTCGCCTGGTTTTACATTGATTTCCCAGGTCAGTCCGCGAGCCTTGGTCATCCGGTTGCTGTATTTGCCCATTACATGCTGTATGTTATAGGCATCGTCGCCCAAACGGTCGGCCTTCGTGGTGAAGGGTGCCGTATAGCCGTCGCGGTAATCGAAGTTTGAGTCATACCATGTGTCAATTCCGTCTAACTGGTATTGCAACTTGGCTTCGCCGTCGATATAGTCGTAGCTGTGGGTATCTACCAAATCCACCATCTCAAGGTCCTGATAGGTGCCGGGAGAATGGCGGTAATAGCCCAGGATGCGTGGCTTGTATTCGCCGGTGAATCCATAGAACATTGTGACCTTGAACGGCCCTTGGGATATCAGCTCATAGTTGCCGTTGAGTCCACGCTTCTCGATGTCCATTCCTTCTGTGGTGTACTGGGTAACAATGTCGATGCCTTCGCGGTTCACCTCCGAATAGCCGATGTTCCTCTGGATGTCTGTGCCATAGAGCGACTGTCCGGCACGTGTGGCGCGAGATGTGCTGCGGGTGTTGTCTTTCAACTGATTAACGTCAAATGCCACCGTTTGGACGGGAGCACCAGTAAGAATCACGTCTTGTCTAACCATCTGCTTCTCTTCTTTGGCCATCAGCACCACTCTCGTGTTGCCCGACTGAGGCACAGTCATATAAAAGGTGGTGTCTTTGTTTACAAACTGGTAATCAAGCATGGTGCCCCTGTCTCCTTCCACAAAATAGGCGTATATGTCTGTAGGCTCATCGGCCTTGGCCACTACCTTCAGTTTCACGGCAGTTTGCCACCATTGCATCGTATTGTAGTCTCCACCCAGCAGTTCTTCAAAGGCGTTTTGGGTGTGTTCCACTGCCGAAATGTCCTTGCCGTCGCTACAGCCCACGAGGGTCAGAGCAGTGACAGCCAAGGCAATACATCCTTTGATTATGTCCATCGTCTTCATCTGTTTTCAGTTATGATTACTTTGTCATTTTCCATTTTCCACTTCACCTTGCCCTCCATGGCACGGATGATATCTGCCAAATAGGCAGCCTCGGGCAGGTTGCCTGCCTTCTTGAGATAATTCTTGGCATCGGTGAGGCGGCGCATCTTCACACAGCCACATGCCGCATTGAGATTGGCTGTGGCATCGTCGGGATACTGGCGGGCAGCTATCAGCAGCGCATCCAGCCATCCGTCGGTGCCCTCGCCGTAGTTCTGTGCCACTCGATACATTTCCTCTATACTCAAAGCCTCAGGATGGGTGTATATAAGGCGGCGCGCTTCCTTCACGGGATAGTGCTTGACCTCATATTCTATGGTATAGTCGGTGTGGCGCAGACCGGGATAGACATATTGCAGCAGCCAGCGGTAAGGTTCGCCACCACCCACCTGCTTGAGCAACTGCTCCTTCTCGTCGAGGTCCATGTTGAGGTTAATTACCCGCAGCAGTTCGTCACGGTGATCGATCACATATTGTGGCATTTCGGGTGTCTCCACAATTGACTGATGTTCATACCAAATGTTGTCCTTGGTGCGGCGGCGCTCGCCACGGGTTTCGATAAAGGTGCGCAGGTTGGCCCAGTCTTCAGGCGTATAGGCAGTCTCTACCACCGACTCTCGGATGCCGTAGCGCTTGCAGACATACTGTTTGAGCGACTGGGTGCGCCCCTTGGCTAAGCGGGTGTTGTTGCTGTAAGGACTCTCTGGAGAGGCATAGCCGTGGAAAGTGACACGTTGCACACGGATAGACTTGTCGAAGAGCGCATGCTCTATTGTCTTGCGCAGCCGTTTCAGCTCCTCGGGATTGCGGCGGTATTTGGAATCGATGAAGGTTTCGTTGATGGGGTAATCGAGGAATGCCCTTCCCTCTACAATGCGCTGCTTGAGTCCTTCGCTGTTTGGAATTCTGAATGGCAGGGTGGGTACCGTGTGCAGACGAGTGTCGTAAATGATGGTGGTGTCTGTTCCCTCTGGCTTTGGGGTCTTTTTGCCCAGGACATAGGTGACACCTATCTTCATGTTGGAACGCATGTCCAAAGGTGAGCCTGTCTTCACACCATTAAAGCGGTCGGCAAAAATGCTGTGGCTCAGTTCCATGCCCAGTTTCCATTTTTCGTTGATCCGATAGGTGATGTCGAAGCCTGCCCTTGCTGCAGGCACCACCTTGCTCTCTGTTGAATAGGAAGCCGAGTAGGAGAGGGGAATGTCTTTGGGATAGCCGAAGGCGTAGGATGCTCCCACACCGGCAAATGCCTTGACATTCAGTCTGGCTCCACGGCGTTTGGGGCTTACTAGCGCATCGGTAATGTCGAAGGTGGCATCGGCAAACAGGCCAAGGCTCTGCCAGCCCCAGGTGTCGGGGTTTTCACATTGCTGCACGTTGCGGCTCTTGTTATAGTTGTATCTCAAGGTGGTGCGCCATCCCCAAAGGGCATTGAACTCTTGGCCCATGCCGAGGAACACGCCGCCGGACCATGGATAGGATGAAAATTCAGACATGGGCAGATTTTCGTTGGCCGACTTGTTGATTCCTCCATACAACTGGAAGTTGAGATTGTCAATGCCTGTATGGGAGGTTCCCGACAGGACATCATCGGCATGCGTGTTGAGGCTGGATGTGGCCAGCATCATGCAGATGCAACTGAATATGAAGAAATAATGTTGTTTCATCACATAAAAACTTTAGTTGTTGATTACACGCCTTGTCAATATTTGTAGTTGTAATAATAGCCGTATTTGTAACCGTATTGGCTCACCGGCTTGATGGCGTTGAGCACAATGGAGAGATTCTTGAATTTACCGTTCTGCACTTGGGCATCGAGCTGATATACCGATCGACACTGGAACAGGCCTGCCCTAATCACATACAGTGTGCGGTCGACATGGTGCTCGATGATGCTGGCATCGGCCAATGATTCTGTCATCGGACAGTCGATGAGGATGAAATCGAACTGTGGGCGCACCTGTTCAAGCAGCAGGGGCATACGCGGGCTTGACAGCAGTTCGGTGGGGTTGGGAGGGGTAGTTCCCACAGGAAGGATATACAGCGAGGGGAGTTCGTCGTGCTGGTAGATGACCTCCTCTACATGCTCTACCTTCTCTCCGAGATAGTTTGCCAGACCTACCTCTCTGTTGCCGAAGGTGTGTGGCGGTTGCACGGCGCATGTCGCCGTCGATGATTAATACCCTGCGCCCTTTGATGGCCAATGCCAAAGCCAGGTTCATGGTGATGAACGACTTGCCCGAACCGGGAAACATTGAAGTGACAAGATACACATTCTTGTGCTTGGGCGTGTCGGACATGAACTCTATGTTGGAGCGCAATATGCGGAATGCTTCGTTGATGGCGTTCTGGCTGTCTTGCTGCACCAACAGGGGTGGAAGCATACGCCTGCTCCTTTTATTTTTCTTGAAATGGAAGCCGTTTAACTCCACACGCTTCTTGCCGTTGTCAAACAAGGGCACCTCGCCGACAACAGGTATCTGGGTGCGGCTCTCGATGTCGAGTTTGCCGCGCACCGTGGTGTTGAGGCTTTCCCTGACAAAGATGATGACTGCAGGCAAGAGCAAGCCTATGAGTATGGCGGCAAGTAGTACGCTCTTCTTGTTGGGGTAGGTGGGAAAAGAGCTGCCGTGGGGCATATCAACCACCTGCGTGGGTGCCGGGGTATAGGTCATGCTGATTTCGTTCTCCTCTTTCTTCTGTAGCAGGTAGAGGTAGAGGCTCTCCATCACCTTCTGGTCGCGCTCCACCGACAGCAGTTTCTTGGCCTGGTCGGGGTTGGATGTCACCTTCTCCTTTACATCGGCATTGTAGCCCTGCATCGAGCCTATCTGTATCTTAATGGTCTTGATGTAGTTGGAGATGGTGGCGATGATGTTCTGGCGTATCTCTCCCAATTCTTCCTCCTGGCGCATGATGATGGGGTTCTGGGTGGATGTGCCTTCAAGATTGTTCTTCAGTTTCAGCAGCAAGGTGTTGTATTGGGCTATCTGCTGGTCTGCCTCGCTGCTGGTCAAACCTGTGTGTGCCGGCAGCAGCTTGTAGCGCGACTTGTTGTCTTTCAGCACATCAAGGATGTATTGCGCCATGTACAGCTGGTTGGTGAGCTGAAGTATCTCCGACTCCGACTCGTTCTGCTGCTGCAGGTAGAGGTCGCTGGCCTGTTCAAGGTTGGTGATATGGTGGCGTGTCTTGAAGGTGGAGATGCTGTCATCCACCTGGTTGAGCGATTTCTCTATCACCACGAGACGCTCATCGATGAAACTTGCCGTGTTTCTTGCCATCTGTTTTTTCTCGTTGATCCACCGTTCGTTATAGACCTCTATGATGGTGTTGAGCACCCGCTCTGCACGCTCGGGTGAAGTGTCGGTGTATTTCAGGTTGATGATGGTTGACTTCTCATCATCGAGTGTCGTGGTTAGTCCACCTTGTAGAGTCTTTGCCACCCTTTTGGCCTCGCTCTTTGTCCTGATGGTATCTAGGCGGTAGGCCACATCGGTGAGCAGGGCAAGCGATGTGTATTTGCGGAGCACGTTGGGCATATTGGTCGGCTGCTGTATCAGCGCCATGTTGTTGAAGTTGTTGCCGTTTGAGCTCTGGGCCACGGTGCCTTGGGTGGTCTCCTCTTTTACCAGTACTGAAGCCTCACAGGTGTAAACATCGGGCGTGATGGACAGGTAATAGATGGCCACCAGCAGAAACATGGCGAGGGAGAGGCCAAACCAGCTGGAATGACTGCGGCATAATATCCAAAAATCCTGCAACGACAGAAACTCTTCTATCTGTTTGTTAAAAGATGTATTGCTGTTCATTGGTATCTTGTTATTTGAATATTGCTATTAATGAGGCAAGCATAGAGATGATTGACATCCAGATATAGGGCGTGTGGAATATGTTGCCTGTATTGGTGGAGTCGCGCTTGCGCTTGTCGTTGGGGGTGACATACACCAGGTCGTTCTGCTGCAGATAGTAGCCGTCTGAAAGCATTGTCTGCTGCATGTCGGTAAGATCAATCTGATGCACCTCGTTCACCCCATTGTTGTTGCGGCTCACCATGACGGCACGGCGGTTGCCGTTGATGGTCAGGTCGCCCGACTTGGCCAGGGCGTCGATGACGGTGAAGTGGTCTTTGGTGATGGGCACATTGCCGGGACTGGACACTTCGCCAAGCACATTGACGCTCATATTGACATACTCTACGGTGACGATGGGTTCACTCACCAATTCGCGGGCGATGAGGCGTTCCTTGATATAGGCTGCCACCTCCTCGCGTGTCATGCCCTCTACGCGTATCTTGCCCAACACGGGAAAGTCGATGGTGCCCTGTTCGTCCACGGTGTAGGCGATGATTGAGCCTCCCGACCCGCTGCTGCTGACTGTGGCGGGCGACGTTTCGGCACCGAGGATGTTGTTGCTGTTGCCCCGCGAAGTGAGGGTGAACTGCTGTTCGAGCATGGGGTTGCTGCTGTTCACCACAATGCTGATTTTGTCTTCGGGGCGCAGACGGAACTTATGTTCTGCCTGGAGTGCCATGCCCTTAAGCTGCATGGCATTTTGGAAGTAGGCAATGTCTTTAGGAGTGGAGCATGAATACAGCAATGCTGCCGCTATCCATAGCATGGCGTGACGCCAATTCAATATAATTTCTCTTTTTTTCATCTATTGTTGTTCAATCAATGAATTGTTCGTTCTTTTTTCTTTGCGTTTCACCAACAGGTAGATGATGACGTTGACCACTATCCAGAGGATGATGTCGGCTGCCAGTAGCAACATGACCCCCAAATCGTTGCACAGCATCACATTGGTCAAGGTGAGCAGGGCCGATGACAGGATGAGGGTGACCATGGTTGTGCGTTCACTGAGTCCTGTCCTTATCAGAAGGTGGTGGATATGGTTGTTGTCGGGCAGGAATGGGTTGTTGCCATGGAGCAGACGGTAAGCAAACACCCTCATCACATCGAAACACGGTATCATCAGCGGCAAGGCGGCCAGAAGGTACTTGTTGATGTGGGGCAGGGAGTCTTGCGGCATCTGGGTGAGTTTGATGTTGAGGAAGCAGAGCATCATTCCTAAGGTAAGGCTGCCCGTGTCTCCCATGAAAATCTTCCTTTTCCTTTGTGTGCCGAACACATTGTAATAGAAAAACGGGATGAGCACTCCGACAAAGGCAAACGACAACAGGGCGTAGATGTTTTGACTGCAAAATACAAAGGCGATGCCGTAGCAGGCAAAGGAAAGGATGCACAGACCGGAGGCCAGACCATCGATGCCGTCGATGAGGTTGATGGCATTGATGATGAATACCATGGCAAGCGCGGTGAGGGGGATAACCGTCCACTGAGGCCATGATGCAAGCAGCAACTGGGTGCGGAGGCCTGACAGTTCCACACCACTGAAAATGATAATCAGTACACTTATGGACTGGGCGATGAACTTGAGATGGTAGCCCACTCCTCTGATATCGTCAACGACACCAAGGATATACGATAGTATCAGGGCGCAGAAGACACTGGCCAATGGCAGGGACTCTGATGCGACTTCGGCAAGCAGCTCGCCTTGTCTTGTCACTATATTCACCGCCACCACAATGGTGAACGACAACATCAGTGCCGGCAGGAAGGTGGTGCCGCCCAGACGAGGCGTGGGGGCTTTGTGCACCTTTCTTTTGGCGGGTTTGTCTAACAGATTCTTGCGGTAGGCCAACAACTGGACACGTGGTATGGCCACTCCGATAATCAAAATACATAACGCGAAGGTTGACAGACAATCAACAATCCATGAAACGCTCATACACTATTTTTTTTACCAAACATCCTCAACAGGTGATATTTGGATTTATTTCACTCAAACTTAATAATATTATGGTCAAAGCGAGATCTCCTGGTAAAGATGGTCAGTCGATGGCTTGCAGAAAAGCTGTCGGAATGTATGCTGTTACAGCTGTCAATAAACCATCTATAACCAAACCCACTCTTTGTTGTCCACGATAACGTGCTACTATACCAGTTACTCCGGCAAAATTACCCTCGATGATTTTTACCTTCTCGCCTTGTTTGAACTTCGTTACTTCTTCTTGCAAAACTAAGGTGTCAGATCCCTCTTTCTCACAAATAATTTGAAGACTCTTTATCTGATTGTCTGGAACAATCAGAGGAGTTTTCATAATGCGCGCACCTATGTGAGTGTGCTTATAGTAAAAACGTAAGTAAGGGAGGTTTATATTGTCGTAAACAAATGACTTTATCTCTTCTTCCGTTCCACGTGCAAAGAATATTTTTGGAAGACGAGATTCTTCAACGTTCTTTCGCTTGCCGTTAACTTCCTTGACGGTCTTGATTGTCGGATAGTATGCCTCTACATGCTTTCCGACCAAATAATCGTATGCCTTCTTTTCGCGTCCGTAGGTGACACGGAGGGCATACCAATGGGGAACTTCTTTCGGTTTCCTCCTAAGGGTTTTAAGGGGAGTTGAGCCGTTGGCTCTTCCTCCTTCGACCTCGGGATAGTCAAAGCAGGCTTTGTATCCTCCACTCGGTTTGTCATCGGTTCCCGACAGGGCATTTCTGGTGGACACCCCTGTATGTGAGTTCTCCGCCAAAACTGGCTCCAGAACTTCGGGGAGGGCATCGGGGGTAAGCCCGGTGCAGGGAGGGATTTCACCGCCTCCATGGGTGTTATCATCTATTGATGCGTTATCAGCGATTTTCATATCGGTGACCTTACTTTGCTCTAGACAGAACTCCGTTAAAGACATAAAAAAAGCGTGAGTCGTCCTGTTGTCTGTCCCACGGTCTGAGGCTCTAGCAATTGCCTATTTTGGTTGAACAGACAACGTCAGAGCCCACGCCGATATGAGTAATCGCTCCATTGCATAAAGTAGACGACACCTCAGCAAAACGCTCAAGCCAATTTGGCGGTTCCGCATTCGGTTTGCGCTACTTTTGGGAGACCTATATAAACAATCTTATTGCGCCCGAAAAGGTACAATTCGTGCTTACAAGGTCTCCGCAGGAGTGATATAATCACACCCGGGACATCTACCGTTGCTACGTTCAAGACCAAACATTTCTGTGACTTGCTAGATTACAGACCGTCTCAAACACAGCGTCAAGTAAACGCTTTCATTATGTCTGGACTATTTTACATAAAGTAGGCGGCACCTCAGCAACACGCTCAAGCCAGCTTGGCGATTTTGCATTCGGTTTGCACTACTTTTCCCACCCAATGCCCGCTTTGTACTGCTTTGTCATTATGTGACTCCGCCATACTCAGCACGGCGTAGGCTGCCTCGCCCAATGCCATGAAAGAACACGTCTAACTGTGACAGATGGAACTAAAGGCTAATAGTCCTAGTGCAAAGGTACGCATAATTTTTTAATTAGATGATAACAATTGAAAAGAAATTTTTGCATAAATCTTAAAATTAACAAGAATTAACCCAAGTTTGCTGCCCTGTAACTATTCAGCGATAACCATATAGCAGTTGTCCGTGCTTAGAACAAAGCCCGGATAGCTGCGTATGGTGAGTTGTTATGTTTCTTAGTGGTCTCTACGATTGAGAGCAGGTCAAGAAAGGCATCGGCACCTTGGTCAGAACGGAATGTGCCCGAGTTCTTCATTTTGATCTTGACCTTTCTGATTCCCCTTTCAATAAGGTTATCCCGAATTTGACGTTAAATCTGGTGTTCTTGAACGGATATGTGACGCTTTGGATGTGAAGATGGACTTCTTTTATGAAGGAACCAAATACTTGAATGATAGTTCTAGCTCGGACAATTCCCCAGGCTTGAACCATCAGGATGAACAACCTACTGAAGATATGTCTGATAATGGTAAAGACAAGGAAATAAGTTATCTTAGAGGACAAATTAAGGTATTGGAAAAAATAAATGAGAAGTTGCTGAATATGACTCAAACTGTTGGTCAAACTGTTGGTCAAAGTGTGGCCTATCAGAAAAAACATGCCTAATTATTAAACATGACTTTCAGAAAAAGTAATATATATAATAAGGTACGTGTATATAATAAGGTATATGGAAAAGAAATTGGGCAAGTTCTCAATAGAAGTGCAAAAATCTGAGGGGGTTTCAGGCTTAATAATCT
>ERZ780198.1010-NODE-1010-length-28138-cov-4.684329_pt1 | contig 28138 bp, 33 predicted proteins | sample MGYA00510979_ERZ780198 | MGnify/ENA primary metagenome ERZ780198 (study PRJEB29588, sample SAMEA2158039) | human gut metagenome | biome: human gut; feature: human-associated habitat; material: faeces | place: Denmark | collected 2008/2010 ...
ATTACCCTATGTAATCTTATAGCGTATCTAGACCCCAACTATTTTTATATAGTCTAAGAAAACCGTTGGGTAGTAATCCAACGGTTTTGTCTTTTATCACTATTATTCACGAATTTTAAAAATGTTCAACGCACATATTTAACGAAATTCACAAATGTTTATCTGTATATTTTAACGAAAATGAGAAATGTTTCATTAAAACATTTCGGTGATTCCGTTGTGACTTTCAAAAAGCCAATTTCTTCCATTAAAAGTTCACTATTTTTCCACTATATTTCCTTTATTTATCATCACAAGAAAAAAGACTCACCGAAGTGAGCCATTATTAAAATTGAGATTTAGGATTCTTACCTTGAATAAAATCACGAATATCTAAACATAATTCATGAACATTATCTTCACCAAGATAAATCATATGTCCACTTTGGTACCCTTTCCAGAATACACGATCTTTTGGAAGTCCAGCATGATCCATTGTGTGCCATGCATATCCAAATTCAGTACATAGATCAAACCATCCATTCGCAAAGAATGCTCGCATTCCTGGTCTTCGCGTCAAGGCATAACGTAATTCTTCTGCGGTTGTACCTTTCTTTTCTTCTTTATCCCAATGCATATAATAATCAGTTCCTGGAATAAAGTTACGGTCTAATTTTACATTTAATTTTGGAAGTAGATCTCCTGTAAATGCAGCATAGAAGAATGTATCGTAACGATCGGCTGTCGCATCATCCCACAATGCCTTTTTGATTTCATCTTGTTCAGGCTCTAATAAAGGACGAGTGACACGACCATCATAACGAGACACAGCTTTTCCTTTTGTCTTTAATACTTCTTGACGATAGTCATCATCATCAATTTTTAAGCCATGACGAATCAAGTATTCTCTAGAAACACCTGTATAATAACTTACTTTTTCTAAGATATGTTCTTTTTCTTCTTCCGAAATGGCTTCTCCTTTATAAAGTGCAAGTACATAATCATGGTCTGCAAAAGCCTTAGCTTCTTTTACAAAATCTTCTACACTTTGATTGGTTGGATGATTGTGATACCAGTTTACACCTGCATATGTAGGAAATCCCAATACACTTGTTTCAACAGGTAAGCCTTCACCAAAGTATTTACCTACAGTAACTGTATTTCCAATAAACACAATACCATCAAAGGCAATACCATAGCCTCTTTCTCTTCCCATTGTGGCAGCAATTCCAGCAGCGACTGCACTACGAGTACATCCATAACTTTCGCCACATAAATATTTTGGTGACAAGCCACGATTATAGCGGCGAACCCAAGCTTCAAGAACTGTCAATAAGGCTTCTGCATCTTGTTCAATGCCAAAGAAATCTTTCTTCTTACTTTCATCAATCAATACACCATATCCGGTTCCAACAGGATCAATCAATACAATATCCGCAATATCAATCAAACAATCTGGATTATCGATGACTTTATAAGGTCCAAAAGCACTTTCACGATCCACTTCATCATACTGCATACGACGTGTTCCTAAAAAACCTGCATGTACATACATACAACTTGATCCAGGACCTCCATTATACGCAAAAACAACAGGACGATTGGATGTATCTTCTACATCACTTCTAAAATAGGCATAAGTAAAAATGGATGCGACTGGATTTCCATCGGGTCCATAGATGACATTGTCTTCACAAATTGTATGATAAGGAATTTCTTTTCCTGACAATGTAATTTTTCCATCCGACTCAAAACGAGCGGGTTTAAAAGTATCTGGTTTAAAGCTTTCTGTTTTATACATAATTCGTTTCCTCCACAATAATTCCATTATAGAACGTAGTGAAAAATAGTCAATGTAAATTATTACATTTTTGTAAATATAATGAAAAAGAGAGAAACTATTCATTTCCATCTTCATCATACGTATCTAAAAAGTGATGTCTAGCGTGATCATCCTTATAGGCTATCACTGTTTTAAGACTTACATTTTCTACGCTCTTAAAAATATTTTGCTCTACAAACGGATTGACTTTCTTTAATTCCTTGATTAAATTTTTCATTTCTAAACGCTTTGACTTGGATTGTGTTAAACACGTTTCATTGGCACAAGCCTCTGTGAATTTGCATGCACACTGAATAAAATACAAATCATTATGTTTAGCCCAAGCCTTAATGTCATCTTCACGAATCAAGTATAGTGGTCGAATGACTTCCATACCCTTAAAGTTATTTGAATGCAGCTTTGGCATCATCGTTTGGATTTGTCCACCATATAACATCGACATTAAAATCGTTTCGATCACATCATCATAATGGTGTCCCAAAGCGATTTTATTACACCCTAAATTCTTGGCATAGTTATACAAATGACCTCTTCGCATTCTTGCACATATATAACATGGATTCTTTTCAATATTAAAAACATTGTCAAAAATATCACTCTCAAAGATTTCAATTGGAATATTTAGCTTTTTGGCATTTCTTTCAATCACATCACGATTTTCTTTTGAATAACCTGGATCCATCACAATATATTTCACATCAAAAGGAACCGGTGAATGTTTATGCAGTTCTTGAAAACACTTTGCCATCAACATCGAATCTTTTCCACCCGAAATACATACCGCAATACAATCTCCTTCTTTGACAAGCTCATAATCACGGATGGCTTTGGTAAATTTTGACCAAATCTTTCTTCGATACGTTTTAATAATACTTCTTTCGACTTGAGCGCAAAAATCATCCGACACATTTGTGTTCATCTTATCCATAACAATTGAAACATATCCACCATCTACACTATATGCTTCATATTTTTCCTGCAATCTTTGTGCCACTATATCACTAACATAGCCTTGTGCGCAAACGACAATAATCTTCTTAGTTGAATCAAATTCTTTGGATAAAACACTTTCTCCACTTAATACAATACTGTTCTCGATTGGATTTTTAAAGGCTTCTTCGGCATCACGAATATCAATTAAGATATATTCTTCTTTATTTAATTGTTTTAATTGTTCTACTGAAATTTTCATGAGACTATTCTAACATAATATTGAATTTTTGGATGAAAAAGCGCAAAATATGAACAAAAAAAGGAAATTTGATTATGACACAAGATATGACACAAGGCAAAATCATACCTATGTTAGTTCACTTTACCATTCCCTTAGTATTGGGAAATCTATTCCAATTAACATATAATGCCGTTGACAGTATTATTGTAGGCCACTTTGTGGGGAAAGAAGCTTTAGCTGCTGTCGGAATTTGTAATCCAATCACGACATTATTCATCCTATTTCTAAATGGACTTTGCATGGGTGCAAGCATATTGATTGGCATGTATTATGGGGCTAAAGAAGAAGAAAAACTTGCTCGTCAAATGAGCACGACTATGCTTGCAGGGCTTGTATTTTCACTTGTATTAACACTTGTCTGCATATTCTTTTCACCACAAATTCTTAAATTTATGAAGGTAGATTCATCCATTTTAAATGTGACTACTACCTATCTTCAAATTATCTTTGCCGGTTTAGTCTTTACCTTTTTATACAACTTTTTTGCGAGTACACTACGCGCTTTAGGCGACAGTAAATCCCCCCTATATTTCTTAATTATCAGTTCCATTCTAAATATCTTTGGAGACTTATTCTTTGTGGTTGTTTTACATGCAGGAAGTAAAGGATGTGCCATTTCTACTGTAATTAGTGAAGCTTTATGTTGCCTATTCTGCATTCTATATATTCAAAAGAAAGTGCCACTTCTACAACTGGGTAAAAAATGGCTGGTATTTGATATTTCATTATTAAAAAGAACCATTGCGTATGGCTGGGCCAGCGCAATGCAGCAGGCGACTGTACAACTTGGAAAGCTTGGTATTCAAATGATTGTCAATACGATGGGCGTATCGGTTGTAGCTGCCTTTACGGCCGTCAATCGAATTGATGATTTTGCGTATACCCCGGAACAAAATATTGCCCACTCTATGACCGCTTTAATGGCACAAAATAAGGGCGTCGGAAATAACAATCGTATGCAGGAGGGATTTCGTTGCGGAATGGTCTTAGAATTCATCTACGGTATATTTATCTTTCTAGTATGTTTTATCTTCGCAAAACCATTGATGTGTCTATTTGTACAAGATGAAGAAGTTATTATGCATGGAGTGACTTATCTACATTTAATTTCCATCATGTATATTCTTCCAGCCTTCACCAATGGAATCCAAGGCTTCTTTAGAGGCATTGGCGATTTAAAGATCACTCTCATTTCAAGTCTAGTGAATATGGGTGTAAGAGTTATTGTGGCTGCTCCACTTGTATTTAGCTTACATCTAGGCATTGAAGCTTTACCATACTCATATCTAGCTGGATGGATTGGTATGTTGGTGGCTGAACTTCCATTACTTATTCGTACATACGAAGCTTATGAATAAGACTTGTGTATAATTGACACAAGTTTTTTGTTTTCCTTTTATATAAAGCATTTATTACAATTTACACTATTTTTCCAACCCATATTTTTGTATTTTATCCACTTTTCCAACCTTTTTTATGCCATTTTTAACAACTTTTCCAACTTTTTGATTCAATTATTTAGAAAACTTTAAGATTTATCACCAAAGTTAATTAATATTTATTCGTTATATTAATCATGGTGATAATTTATGACAAATAAAAACATACAAAACATAACACACTTTGGATTTATCCTTATGATTCTTATTTGCGTTTATTTCTTTTCACAAGGATACTTCACAAATCCACAGCTTCTGCAGGCTACACTGTCGAAAGCCGGAATTTTAGCACCCCTACTTTTTATTCTTCTACAAATCATTCAAGTGATCATTCCTATTATTCCCGGTGGTGCATCAAGTGCCTTAGGTATTACAGCTTTTGGAGCAGTCAATGGATTTATATATAACTATATAGGTATTTGTATCGGATCCATATGCATCTTTTTACTTGTTCGTAAATATGGTCATAGAATCATTCTAAAATTATGTAAAAAGAAAGATTACGACAAATATATGAAATATACATATGATCAAAATAAATTTGATACCTTCTTTATGTTAGCTATTTTCTTACCTTGTGCACCCGATGATCTCTTGTGTATGCTTGCAGGACTGACACATATGTCGCTCAAAAAATTTGTCTGGATCATTCTTTTGGGTAAACCCTTATCTTTGATGGCTTATTCTTATGGTCTTACGCAGTTGTTTCAAATTATCGAAAGGTGGTTATAATTATGTTATACATTGGAATATTATGTGCATGCATTGGATTTTATTTACATTATTAAAAGGAGAACTTTATGGAACATACAATATTAGTGGTAGAAGACGAACAAGGGATTCGTGAAGCCATCGGAATTTATATGAAGAATCAAGGATACAATGTGATTCTTGCCGCAAATGGAAAAGAAGGCTTGGAAAAGATTGAAACAAATGATATTCATTTAGCCATTGTAGATATTATGATGCCTGTTATGGATGGCATTTCTATGGTCATGGAGGTAAGGAAACATCATGACTTTCCGATTCTATTTTTAAGCGCAAAAAGTGAAGATATCGATAAAATCACAGGTTTAAATATTGGTGCCGATGACTATATCACCAAGCCATTTCAAAGTATGGAGCTAGTCGCAAGAGTACGTTCGCATTTAAGAAGATACGAACAAATCTTAAATCTAAAAAATGAGACAAAGAACGAAGATGAGTATATGGTTGGTGATCTTGTGTTAAATAATACGACAAAAAGAGTGACGTTAAATTCAAAGGATATTAAATTAACGCCAAAAGAGTTTGATATTTTAAAACTATTGATTTCGCGCCCTGGACAAGTCTTTTCTAGCCAACAAATCTATGAATTGGTATGGAAAGAAGAAGCTATTAACACAGAAACGATTATGGTTCATATTCGTAAATTACGTGAAAAGATTGAGGCCAACCCTAAAAAGCCAATCTACATCAAGGTTGTATGGGGGCAGGGCTATAAAATGGAGAATATACAATGAAAAAGAAGAATATTTTTTTAACAATACTATGTGCTTTATGCATCATTAGTTCTTGTATAGTGACAAGTTTTTATCCAAATGTTTCTACAGCTACTCCAACAAAGCTTCCTGAAACTTTAGAACAAAATCTTACAGCTTTTATTCTAGCTAAAAAATTGGAACAAGATCCAAAGTATGAATATATTACTTTTGAGAAAGATACACCGGAAGATATTCAAAAGGATATAAAAAAAGGGTTAAACTCGTCTTTAACTAGCGCAAAAAATATTTTTGAGAATGATCCAAACTTCTTTTATACGTGTGATGTGAACAATAAAATCACTTCAAAACAATTTAATGTGAATGTAAAGAAAAAAGATACAAGATATTATGACACTTTGGATTCGAATACTTTAAATGTAACGGATAATATTGTGAATCTTATTAACTATAACAGTGAAAAGTATTATGAATACTGTGATGGCCTATATTATTGTGATGGAGAGCCATTTCCAGGCTATACACTTCATATGCCAAGTGATGTCGTATTAACATTCTATATTCCAGCTGTTTTAAATTATGATAATACAAGTCTAATTGATCTCTTAGATTTAGATGCCGATCAATATACCTATTTCTTTGTCACTTCCTTCTTGATTTGTAGTACCATTATCGCTCTATATGTCTTTCTTAATAAATATGCGTATGAAAAAGAAGCCTACATCTTTAGACATGTGAATAACTGGTTATTTGAACCTGCATTCCTATTATTTCTAACAATTGATGCCCTACTAGCTAGTGGTACATGTATATTAACTACCTATTCGATTGAAGGTACATTCTTACACATTCTAAATCGTTATCATATTGAATTGAGTCAGCCTATCGTATATGGAGCCAACATTCTTGCGTGGTCCATCACTCTATTCTTTATCGGTTTATCCGTATATTGGTTAAAATGTCAATTTACAACATCGATTAAAGATTGGTTTTTTCATAGAACTTTAATTGGTAACTTTATTCTTTATTTCTCAAATAAAGTGGAACGAATTATTTCAACTGATTTATCGGATAAAATCCTTAAAAAATATATTATTTTCTCAACATGTCTAATTTTGATTCTTGCGTTTATATCATTGCTTAACATTCCATTCTTCTCTTTCTTTGTTGTCGTTACAGCATTAATTGGCATTAGTGTTGTAGGCTATAAGAAGATCAAAAATGTGCAAAGTCAATACCAAGACATATTACATATGACAGAAGATCTATCGAGTGGTAATTTTGAGAATATCAAGCCTGCAAATTCTGGTTTATTCCAATCTTTAAATAATAATATCTATCAAATTAAGGATGGTTTTGAACAAGCTGTAAAAGAACAAGTACAATCACAAAATCTAAAGACAGAATTGATTTCAAATGTATCACATGATTTAAAAACACCATTAACAGGTATTAAAAATTATGTAGAGTTATTAAACGATCCTAGTATTAGTGAGGAAGATAAAAAGAGTTATTTAGAACGATTGAATCAATACACCGATCGTCTAAGCATTCTAATCACAGATTTGTTTGAAGTATCCAAAGCCAATAGTGGTAATATTGATTTAGAATATTCTGATATTAACATCATTGAATTTATGGAGCAGGTATGTGCTGAAAATGAAGAGCTTCTACAAGCTAAAAATCTTCAGCTTGTGACAAATCTTCCAGAAAAAGAAATTCATGTATGTTTGGATGGAAATAAGACGTATCGTATTTTTGAAAACTTATTTACGAATATTTCTAAGTATGCACTTGAAAACACACGTGTATTCTTGGATGTGAAAGATATTGGTAATTCAGTTGTGATCACAATGAAAAACACTTCAAAAGCACCGCTTGATTTTGACAATGATATCACCGAACGTTTTGTGCGTGGAGATAAATCAAGGCATGAATCTGGAAGTGGTTTAGGACTAGCCATCGTAAAAAGTTTTACAGAAGTACAGAATGGTACATTTATGATTGAAACAGATGGTGATCTCTTCAAATCCATTTTAAGTTTTCATAAATCCAGAAAAGCGTAGAATTCTACAGAAAAAGTGGTCAAAAAATCCTAGAACAAAGGATAGGCCACTTTTTATATATGTATTTTATCGTTTGCAATCGGAAAAAGTGTAGAATTCTACATAAAAAATGATTAGAAATGACAAAATCAAAATTATTTTGGCACACTTACCAGTAAATCGATATTCCCTTTGACGGAATATCTTTTTGTATGACTTGTGATGATAAAGCCAATGCCTGCTTGAATATCATAATCTTTTCCATCAATATGTAAGATTCCATTTCCACTTAATGGTAAACAAAGTGAATAAGAAGGATTGTTGATATGAATTTCATTTTGAATCTTATATTGAGTCACATTAAAATATTTTTCATTCACATATTCAATGACTTCATTTCCTTCTAACATCGTAACTGTTGGATGCACATCTGGTTCAATATACGGTATATTTGTGACTTCAATAGCCTGATCAATATGTAGTTTTCGCATATTCCCATCGGCATCTTTTCGATCATAATCATATATACGATATGTAACATCGCTGGATTGTTGCACTTCAGCCATCATTAACTTTCCTTCAATACCATGAATCGTTCCTGCAGGTGTATAAACAAATTCATTTGCGTGCACTGGCTTTCGAACGAATAAAGTATCCCAAGCTTTTTCTTCTATGGCCTTTCGAAATTCTTTCTTTGTCTTGGCACTATGTCCACGAATGATTTTTGTTCCTTCTTCCACATCTAGCCACAGACAAAATTCAGCCTTACCATAATCATTTTCATGTTTTCTAGCATATGCATCATCTGGATGTACCTGCACGGAACATGGTTCTTGAATCTCATTAATTTTAACTAATAGTGGAAACTTATCATGAGGATCATTCGCAAATAATTCTCTGTGATTTAAATATACATCTTTTAATGTTTCCCCTTTATATTTTCCATTTTTGATTTTACTTAAGCCATTATCATGTGCACTAATAGCCCAATATTCTCCAATCTTTTTATCCATAGGACCGAAGCCAAACTTTTCTTGGATGCGCCTTGAACCATACAGCTTTTCTTTCATGGGCGAATCTAAAAATAATACTTTTTCCATTTTTTACTTCCCTTCATATCTTGACTTGAGCATACCACAAATATTTAAATCGTGTATAATAGAATAAGTGGACTTTTGGAGGTTATTTATGATTTTAGAACAAATTGATAAAGACTTATTGAAAATGGCAGAAGAATCGGATGTCATTTTAAATGATATTTATAAAAAAATTGATGATGTATGTTTATACAATTCAGATCGTATCTTAGCTGCATTTATTGAGAACCACGTTTCTTATTCTGACTTTGCGGATATTAACGGATATGGTAACTACGATGAAGGTCGTGAGAAGATTGAACGTATTTTTGCGACAGTACTCGGATGTGAAGATGCTTTGGTACGCCCTCAAATCATGAGTGGCACAAATGCTTTATTCTTAACTTTATCTGCTCTATTAAAACATGGAGATACAATGATTTCCATTTCTGGTGCTCCATATGATTCTTTGCAGGAAATGATTGGTTTATGTGGGGATTCTACACAATCCTTAAAAGCCAATGGTGTAAAGTATGAACAAATTGATTTAGTGAATGATGATTTTGATGATGATAAGATTATTTCTCGTTTAAAAGAAAACAATGTGAAATTAGTGGAAATCCAAAGATCTAGAGGATATGCTCACCGTTTATCATTAACCATTTCAAAGCTTGAGCGTATCATCAAAAAGATTCGTGAAGTAAACAAAGACGTTATTATCATGGTAGATAACTGTTATGGTGAACTTGTTGAAAAATTAGAGCCAGGACACATTGGTGCCGATGTTGTGGTCGGATCTTTAATGAAAAACTTAGGTGGAGGAATCGCCTCTACTGGAGGATATGTAGCTGGCAATAAAGAATTGATCAATATGGTCGCTGAACGCTTAACAGCTCCTGGAATCGGTAAGGATTTGGGTGCAAACTTTAACTTAAACAACTCTTTCTTTAAAGGTATCTTCATGGCACCAAGCGCTGTAAAGAGTGCTTTAAAAACAGCCGTTTTTACAGCTTATATGCTAGAAAAATTAGGATACAAGAATGTATCTCCTGCTTATAATGATGAAAGAACGGATATCATTCAAACTTTAGAACTGGGCTCGAAAGAAAATCTTGTTAGCTTTACACAAGGCATTCAATCCACAAGTCCTATTGATTCATTTGTTCGTGTTATGGCCGCTCCAATGCCTGGCTATCCATTTGATGAAGTTATGGCTGCTGGAAGCTTTACACAAGGAAGTACAATCGAACTAAGTGCAGATGCTCCAGTCGTTGAACCCTATACTTTATATATGCAGGGTGGATTAACATTAGAATATGGAAAACTTTCTATTCTTCTTGCCCTAACAAACATGAAAAACAACTAAGATGCCTAGTGCATCTTTTTTGTTTCAAACGATTGTCGAATCGTTGCATTATTTTGTGCAACGATTCAAACGATACTTCAATCAATAAAGAATAAAAGTGGTCAATCCACTTTAAATATAGGGATTTAACCACTTTTTTAACAGCTACCCATCTGTCCACCATCGATACGAATAATGGAATTGTTGATGAAGTTAGCTTCATCACTAATTAAGAAACGAACAAGATAGGCCACTTCTTCTGGTTTTCCATAACGTTTCACCATGATTTTTTCTGTTTCTTCCTTTAAGAACTCTTCATCATAGCCATCTAGTTCATTATCGGTTCCAATAAAGCCTGGAGCAACACAATTCACATTGATATAGGGTCCAAATTCAGCCGCAAGATTGTGTGTCATTGAAATCAAGGCTGCTTTTGAAGCATCATAATCAATACACATTGGATAATACGTATTAATTCCATTGGTACTTGATATATTGATGATTCTTCCATATTCTTGATCCAACATATGTTTATAGACTCTTTTACTACAATTAAAAGCACCTACAACATTTACATCGAATGTTCTTTTAAATTCTTCGGCATTTTTTAAATGAAACAAATTGGAAAGATCCACAGCCGCATTATTAATTAGTATATCTACGCCACCCATCTTCTCTTCAACTTCACTAACCATGATATTGACTTGATCTACATCGGATACATCTGCACAAATTGTAAGACAATGAACATGATATTGAGATTCAATTTTTTCTTTTAATTCTTTGGCAGGCTGTTTAGAAGTTAAATAATTAATGACAATGTCATAACCATGTTTTGCGAGTTCCAATGCGATTGCACTTCCAATACCACGAGCACCGCCTGTAATTAATACAACTTTATTCATAGTTAAAAAAAGAAGAGCGCTTAAGCTCTTCCTGCATATTTTCCATCTGTTGAGAATACAACGATTTTTTCACCTGGTTCGATGAACTGTGGAACTCTTAATGTTAATCCAGTATCTGTAGTTGCATCTTTAGTTTGGTTAGATGGTGCACCTTTGATGGCTGGATCTGTTTCAGCTACTGTTAATTCAACTTTTTCTGGAACAGAAACAGATAATAATTCTCCTTCGAAGAACATCAAAGATACTTCAGCACCTTCAACAATAAAGTATTTGTTGAAATCAACTTGTTCAGCTGTTAATTCATAAGTATCGTATGTTTCTAAATCCATGAAGTAATATGTAGAATCTGCTTCATATGAGTATTGAGCTGCTTTTTTAGAAATGTTAGCTTGTTCAAATTTAGTTGAAGCATTGAAGTTTCTTTCTTGTGTATTCCCTGTTTTTAAGTTTTTCATCTTAGTTTTTAAGATAGCTGCACCTTTACCAGGTTTAACATGTTGGAAATCTAATACTACCCAAGGATCACCATCAACGATTAAAGTTAATCCTGTTTTAAAATCACCTGCAGAAATTGCCATAATTTTTCACTCCTATTTTCTATAAATATTTTTTACACGCTTTATTGTACCATATCCTCATCATTTTTAGAAGAATGAGTGTGATACTTTCACTCTACTTTATTTTCCTTAAATAATTTCATCATTTCATTCGTTAAACTAAATTCACCTGGTTGAAGAATAATTTCATCTCTTTGAACCCAATCTGCATATTTCAATTCATTAGTATCCATAGATATTTCATCATTGCCCTTTACATCACAAAAGAACCCCAACAAAATATCATTAGCACTTCCCCAAGGCTGAGATTTATAGTAACGAATATTGTTGACTTTGATTCCAGCCTCTTCCATAACTTCACGTTTTACCGTTTCTTCAACCGTTTCACCAATTTCAGTAAAGCCAGCAATCAACGCATTATACTTAAATCCCGTACGATATTTTGTCAGCAACAACTTATCCCCATTGATTACACCTACAATCACAGCCGGCATAATTCTTGGATAGACTGTATTGTGACACTCTGGACAGACCATCGCTCTTTCTGTTGTTGAATGCACCATCTTATGTCCACATCTTCCACAGAATTTAGTATCTCGATACCAATCCGCCAAATGTTTTCCAGTAATGGCCGCAAATAAATTGTCTTTTGGGCCAATCCCTTCAATACGCAAACTTCTCTCTTCAACATACCCATATCCAGATGGAATTTGATTGTCTTCTAATCGCATATCACATAAGAAATATTTCGTATTATCAATTGAAAACAAATGGCGATACTCTACATTTTCAACTTGTATGTCACTCACTTTAGGAAAAACAACTTCCTTATTCTCAAAACAATTTAAATGAATTAAAATCTTTCCATTCACAATACACAACAATATATCCTCTTGGGTTGCCTGTACATTAGGATCAAATTCATTGTGTAATTTATGTGGATAAATATCTTGTACCATTTTTTCTACCTCGCGAATTTCATTTTATCACATTTTCATTTTCCATTCTCCTTAATTCTGGCATTACCATCACTAGCATTGTCACAAAACAAAGAGTTCCACCAATCACATTCGATACAGGTTCTGCCAAGAATACACCATCTGTACCCATATGAAGATATAATGGCATGATATATGTAAGAGGAACGACAATAATGACTTTTCTTAATATCGAAAAGAAGATGGCTTGTTTCTTCTTATTCAATGACTTAAATACATTCTGTCCAATATACTGCAAATCCATGAATATGAAGGCTGCAAAATATTGGTTCAAAGCTGGCACGGTATTCCTTATTAATACAGGATCGGAACTAAAGATTTGAATCAATATATGTGGAATCAAAATAATGGTGCTCCAAACTATGGCTGTATAGCCAAAGACAAGTATAGAAATTACCTTAATGGCCTTTCGAATACGTTCTGCTCTTCTAGCTCCATAGTTGTAGCTTAAAACTGGGCTAGAACCATCATTGATTGCGTGAATCGGTGTTTCTACTAATTGTCTTACACTTGAAATGATAGTCATAACTGAAATATAAATGTCTCCACCCGTTATGGATAGCACGTTGTTGCAACAAATCGAAACCAAACTATTTGTCAGCTGCATAATAAAACTACTGCTTCCTAAGCTAACAATATTTTGCGCATACCTTTTACAAACAATCCATTCCTCTTTTTTAAGTAATCTTACTTTTAATTCCGAACGATTCTTTAAAAACCAATACACAAATATAGCTGAAACACATTGAGAAATAACAGTTGCAATGGCAGCACCTTGAATGCCAAGTCTAAATAAGAAAATGAATATAGGATCTAACACTAAATTCATAATGGCACCAATCAAAACTGAACACATACCTGCTGTTGAATAGCCTTGTGCATTGATAAAGGGATTCATCCCCAAAGTAAGCATGGAAGGTAGTGTTCCTATTAGATAAATCATCATATATGAATAGGCATATTTCATGGCTGATGAGGATGTTCCAAACAAAGTTAATATAGGCTTCAACAAAGGATAAAGAACAATCATTAAAACAATCGAACATACTATCAACATTGTAAAAGATGTGTTCATCACTAAATTAGCTTTGTTACTATCCTTTTCTCCTCGCCCGATTGAAAACAATGGCGCACCACCACTACCAAACAGATTCGAAAATGCATTTATAATCACAATCAAAGGAAAACATAATCCAATAGCGCCTAATGCGTATGTACCAACACTAGGAATTCGAGCAATATAGATACGGTCCACAACGTTGTATAGAAGACTCATTATTTGTGCTACTAATAAAGGGAAAGCAGCATTTACTATATTTCTTGTCACTGTATCATTTTCAAAATCAATCCGTTTCATAAAAACCTCACTAACGACTAAGTATATCACTGTATTTAAGATAAGTTTAAGAAATTTATCATTGTTTACTTATGTTTTGAATGATATAATCTGTTGACTACAGGGAGAGGGCATATGTTTACTACAAAACACTTTATATGGATAGGAATTTGTATTCTTTTTATCCTAATTATGAATCACTATGCGAAAAAAGAAGATTTCACGCTACAAAACGCTTGTTACTTCTTTATGTTTATATGTTTACTTAGCGAAACCACAAAAATGATGTCAGATATGATTCCAAGCACACATGGAGGAATGCATTTAAATCCGCAATCCCTTCCATTCCATATCTGCAGTATCTTATTGTTTATTGCGGCCTACATCACTTTTGGAAAGGATGGTCCACTAAAACAAAAAATGATCAACTTTTTTGCGGTTGTCGGTACTTGTGGAGGAATCGCCGCTATCTTGATTCCAACGTATGGCGTTGAATTTAATGTAGCCAATGTATATCAATGTTTCATGTATCATGCAACATTAACATGGTTTTCTCTATATTTGATTCGTTTCAAACATGCGAACTTAGGTATGCAGGCATTTAAAAACAATTTAGTCGTATTATTTGCGTTATTAGTTTTCAATTTATATATGAATTCTATTTTGGCAGTTTATGATACAAACTTTATGTTTATTGTAAGACCACCATTAGAAGGACTTCCATTCCTTAACCTAAACCATGGATACTATATCTATTTATTTAGAGTCATCATGCTTGGAGTGATTGGACTTAGTCTATTCCATTTACCATTCATAGTAAAAGAAAGAAAAAGCTGTGAGACAGAAAGCGACTTCAATATCGCTTAGTCCACAGCTTTTCTTATACCAAAAAAACTCCATTTTATTTAGGAGAACTTTATTATGAAACAATGACTGAATCTATATTAAATCTAGGAACACGCTTAATTGATGATGGATTTGATGAATTCATTATGATTACGGCAGATCCTCATGTATTAAGTAGAAACAAAAGGAAAAACATGCAAAACACACGTTGTAGCTGATGATGTGACAAGCGATGCATTACGTGATCTACTATATAATGAACTACGTTTTGGTGTTCGTACTCTAATCTTTGTAGCCAACTTCTTCTTATTACCACGAGTTTGTTTGGCATTAAAAGATTATCGTAACCTAATGCCAGATACAATTGGATTAATTGTCTTTGACAATACAGAATGGACAAACTTTTCAAGTCCCACCGTACATGTTGTACTTATGGGTATTTTTATTTTTATACCTTAAACATTACGTGCATTTTCATTTTTCATCAGTTATAACTTATGATTTTATATTTTTAACACTATTCATCACTTATAAATGTGTTAAACTATAATTAAAGGAGGCTTTAAATTATGATCAAACGTGAACTATATATGAGTCGCATCCGTCCATTCATAGGAACTGACTTAATCAAAGTCATGACTGGGATTCGCCGCTGTGGCAAATCCGTCATGTTAAAGCTAATTCAACAAGAGCTTACAGAGTCTGGTATCAACCCAAAACAGTTTATCTCTATCAATTTTGAAGATATGAACTACTCCCACTTACAAACTGCACAAGCACTGCATGATGAAATCAGTGCAAAAGCCTCAGAAATAGGTGGAAAAGTGTATCTATTCTTTGATGAAATACAAGAAGTCAAAGATTGGGAAAAGTGTATCAACTCTTTTCGCGTATCGTTGGATTGTGACATTTACATTACAGGCTCAAACGCAAATCTACTATCTAGTGAACTTGCAACGTATTTAGGTGGTCGTTATGTAGAATTTGTGATATATCCATTTTCTTTTAAAGAATTCATGGAACTGTATCATTCGATTACTCCTGATGCATCCATTCAGCAATGTTTTCAAAAATACCTTATTGTCGGAGGTATGCCTTATCTTTCAAACATTCGTTATGCAGATGCTCCGTCTAAACAATATCTTCAAGATCTATTTAACTCTGTTCAACTCAAAGACATCATGAAACGAAATAAAATTCGCGATATTGATTTATTAGAACGAATCATTGCTTATGTGATTGCGAATGTGGGAACAACTTTTTCTGCATCCTCACTCGCAAAGTTTTTAAAAAACGAAAAGCGAACTGTATCTCCGGAAACAATTTTGAACTATATCAAATACTGTTGTGAAGCTTACTTGTTTTATCAAGTGAAACGAGAAGATTTACAAGGTAAACAAATTCTTTCTTCCAATGAAAAATATTATATTGCCGATCACGGCATCCGTGAGGCTATTTTCGGTGGTAATATGCGAGACATCAATCTTATTTTAGAAAATATCGTATATCTAGAATTATTGCGCCGAGGATTTGATGTAACTGTAGGAAGAAATGGCAATAAAGAAATAGATTTTGTATGCAACAAACAAGGCGAAAAAATATATGTTCAAGTCACTTATCTATTGGCATCCCAAGAAACAATTGATCGTGAATTCGGTGCTTATGATCGTATTAAAGATAATTTTCCAAAGTACGTTGTTTCTCTTGATGAATTTGACATGAGCCAAAATGGCATCAAGCATCGAAACATCCGTGATTTCCTACTAGCCAAAGAATGGAACTAAACAAAACGGCAAAATATTTCATTAAACGCTTGACCTAAAGTTAACTTTAGGTGCTATCATACCTTCAATTACAGGAGGTAATGACATGTATTTAGAAAATATTAATGGTCCAAGTGACATTCAAAAATTAAATCTAGATGAATTACGTATTTTGGCAGATGAAACACGTGATGCACTTATCCACAAAATTTCCCTTGCCGGAGGACATAATGGTCCTAACTTAGGTATGGTCGAAGTAACCACTGCATTACACTATGTTTTTCATTCGCCAATTGATAAATTCGTCTTTGACGTTTCTCATCAGTCTTATCCACATAAAATCCTAACTGGACGAAAACAAGCTTTTTTGGATGAAGAACACTTTCATGATGTAACTGGATATACAAACCCAGAAGAAAGTGAACACGATTTCTTTACGATTGGACACACATCTACATCGATTTCTTTAGCTTTGGGTTTGGCAAAAGGAAGAGATTTAAATCATGGAAAAGAAAACATCATTGCGATTATCGGAGATGGTTCTCTTTCTGGTGGCGAAGCCTTAGAAGCCTTGGACTATGCAGGAGAATATAGAAACAATTTAATTATTATTGTGAATGATAATGATCAAAGTATTGCTGAAAACCATGGTGGTTTATATAAAAATTTAAAGGAACTTCGTGAATCCAATGGAAATTGCACAAACAACATCTTTGAAAGTTTTGGTTTGGAATACCATTATTTAGAGGATGGACATGACCTATTTAAATTGGTGGATTTATTCAATTCTGTAAAAGATATTGATCATCCTGTTGTACTACATATTCATACCATTAAGGGAAAAGGTTTGGCTTATGCCGAAAAAAATAGAGAAGCATGGCATGCAGGTGGTCCATTCCATGTGGAAGATGGTAGTCCTCGTTTTACTTGTAGTAGCAATGACACGACTGTATTTGACAGCATTAAAACACTTCTAGACAACAACGAAAAAGCCATTGTATTAAATGCAGGAACACCAATGGGACTTGGTTTTACACAAGATGTTCGTCAAGAATATGTAGATCGTGGACAATTTATCGATGTAGGTATCGCCGAAGAAAACATGGTCGCAATGAGTAGCGGTATTACCAAAAATGGAGGAACCGCCGTATTTGGAACCTATGCCCCATTCCTTCAAAGAACCTATGACCAGCTTTCACACGATTTATGTTTAAATGATAATCCAGCTGTAATGCTTGTGTTGAGTCCTGGTGTCTATGGCATGAATTCCAATACGCATATCGCCCTATGCGACATCCAAATGTTTGCGCACATCCCAAATCTTATTTATTTAGCACCAGCTACAAAAGAAGAATATGAACAAATGTTTAAGTACGCGACTACACAAAAGGATCATCCGGTTGGTATTCGTATTCCCGCAAGTTTTGTTTCTAGTGGAATCAAAGATGAAACAGATTATTCTGTACTTAAAAATAAAGTTGAAATCCAAGGAGAAAAATTCGCAATCTTTGCGGTTGGATGTATGTTAGCTTTAGCAAAAAAAGTTGCAGAAAAAATAAAAGAAGAAATTGGCATTCAAATTACAGTCATCAATCCTAGATTTTTAACTGGATTAGATATAGAGTTATTAGAAAAGTTAAAGAAAAATCATACGCACATTCTAACTTTAGAAGATGGAGAACTCATATCTGGATATGGCCAAAATATCGCATCTTATTATGGAGATAGTGATATAAAAGTAAAGAATTATGGTATCTCAAAAGTTTTCCACACAGACTATGATCCAATTGAATTATTAGCTCAAAATGGAATGTCTGTTGAAAATCTGTCTCAATATATACAAGAGAATATTTAAGACCGAACATCAAAATTTCAAGGCATCCCTTTAGCGATTCCTTTTGACATTTCCAACACGGTATATACTATATTTGGACAACATGCCGTTGCATATAATGTTGCGATTATTACTTCAATCAACGAAACCGCAATTGAGTGGGCATGTACATTTAACTCAATCGCAATCATCCCTTTTTCTGATGCGGAGACACGACATACCATGGATATGATTATTCGCCCTATCAATGATCCAGGCATGTATATCACAAGTGTCTTCTTGATTCGAAAAGATCGTGAATTATTTTTAAAAGAAATTGGCGTTTTAAAGTAAATCATATTGACTTATTATTTATGTAATATATAATAAAATTAATGATAAACATTAATTATTTAATGTTAGGAGGTAATATCATGAATGATAAGTCTAAAGATTTATTGAAGAAAATGTGCTTTATTCTAAATATTGTTCGGTCGGTTTGTTTAATCTCTTTTGTATTGTTAATTGGACTCTGTTTGTTTTTTACCTTCAACAAGGATATATATAATACTCTATTTGGAAGTTTAAGAATCGATTATCTTCAATTAATTTTTAATGATGATTTGGCATTACACAAAGATAAAATGTCAATATGGTTACCATTGATTTTTTTAATCACCGCTATATTTGTATTTATCATATATAAAGCTGTACAAACACTTGAATCCATTTGTACATTCACAATGAATCATACTCCATTTGATGTTAGTGTTTCTAATCATCTGAAAAACCTTGCCAAGTATATTCTTGCGGGTGGTATTGTCTTTAACATTCTTGAAGTATGTCGTGTTATGCAATTTAAACAAACCATCAACTTCAATCTACTTTTCAACACTAAATATGTTACACAAATCAATTTTGATATCCGTCTTCACTTAAGCTTCCTCATTTTTGCAGCTCTAATCTATTTGTTATCTTATATATTTAGATATGGACAAGAACTTCAACAATTGAGTGATGAGACGCTATAGGTTATGGGAAAGATTATATTACGATTAGATCGTGTCATGGCCGATCGAAAAATGAGTTTGAAAGAGTTGTCTGAGAAAGTTGGAGTAAGTAATGTTAACTTATCAAAGATGAAAACAGGTAAGATTTCTGCGATTCGCTTCTCCACTTTAGAAGCCATTTGTGAAGCATTAAATTGTCAACCTGGTGATATATTAGAATATGTAAAGGACGATGAAAAGAGCTAGAAATTCTGGCTCTTTTATATTTAACGATTGGATGTAGATACACTGTTACTACATCTATTGATATTTTGTTAAAATATCCCTATACTATAAATGAAGGGAAGTGTTAATTATGCGTAACGTAATCAATGCTCAAAAAGATGATGTATTTAGAATTCGTATGAATTCAGAAATTAAAAATGAATTAGAAGAAGTTTTTGCGAAAAACGGCTTAACTTTAACGGATGCGGTTAATGTATTTTTTCAACAAGCATTAAATACTGGAGGCTTTCCATTTTCTGTAACTGAAGATAATGCTGAAAACATGAAAGCCAAAGCTTTAACTAAACTCATAAAAGAATTAGAAATTGGTATGAATTGTACTGAATCTTATTCTGAAGAAGAAGCTAAAAAAATATTAGGTTTATAATATGCAAATTATTTACAAGAAGACAGCTATTGATGATCTTTTAAACACTGAAAACTATATTATTAGTCGATTTAACAACAAACAAGCTGCACAAAAATTAAAAAGCACCCTTGTAAATACGATTGCTTTATTAAAAGACAACCCTTATTTAGGCCCAAAAATGTCGGATCGATTTAATGTAGATACTCCATTACGTTATTTCGTCATATCAAAACAACTTGTATTCTACAATATCAAAAATGATAATATCGAGATTATCAGAATACTTGATTCAAGACAAGATTACTTATCATTACTACTTTAATTGTGGCAAATCGAGTTGGACATATGATCAGAAAAGCCCTTAAACAAGGGCTTTTTGACATTTGATAAATCATTTTAAATACACTACTTGTATATGCGAAAGAAAATTAATTCAGTAAACAAAGTACAAAATATTAGACTTCCAATTAAATATAAACCTACCACTTCCATTTGAATTGTTCTAATAATCAACAATACAATCACATCCAGTATTATTATGAAAGCCAACAATTTCACTATATACATCCTACGAATTTTTTTATAAGACATGCCAATGGTATGCAGCAGATCATACTCATTCTTATGTGAGTAGAAATGTTGATACAACTGCATATATACGATCACGATCGAAGTGATTATCAATACAAATTGATAGAACTGTACGATTTTTTGACACATATTCATGATTTCGGCAAGATTCTTTGCGTCCGTTTTATTATCGACTACATAAAAATCATCTCTTCTAGACAATTGGATATGATCAAGCTTCTTTTTTAGTAATGCTGATTGTTTAGTATTTACCCACAAATCACCCGTAATAAATGTGTCTGGATATGTATTTAGCCATTCCATTACTTTTGATTCAGGAATATACAAAACTTTATTATCCCCACTATTTATATGTTCTTCTACCGATATATCGAGTACATCAATTAATTCTCCGCCTTGTTTATACAGATGCAATCTTACATTATCTTCATATGAATTACTTAAGACAAAATCATTATATTCATCTGTAACTTTGGTTTCTATTCGTTCATTATTTATATTCGCATCGCATTGAATAGTATAGTTAAATCCATGATCATATGCCTTAAGAATTTCTTTTGATTCCTCAATAAATTCAGGAATCAATGTATGATCAAATATATTAAATGTGGCACTCACATCATGTTCATACTGTACTTCTTGTTGATTTGTTTGAATCCAAGATGTTAATGACTGCATGGATACACACATAAACATGGAACTCATCGCAACAATCAGTGCAATAAACAGACCATTTCCATTTCTCATTGTTTCAACAATAGATAGATTAGAAATATTTAATTTTCTAAAGAAATAATGTTTAGGTCGTACTAAACTCAATCCAAATGCAAATATATATTGTACAAATAAAATCAATAATAAAATACATAGATGATATTTTGATATATGTAAACTAAATGGAAGATTCATTTGAATCCATTTTAAAAACAAACCCCACAATAATAATGTAAATCCGATTCCCATACACTCAGTCAGTGCAAAAAGCAAGGTATATTCCTTAATCATATACAAACGAATTTTCTTTTTATTCATTCCCAATATATAGAGTTGATCATAAAAAGCTTTCTTTTTCTTTAAGTGTACAGATAAAACGCTATATACAAACAAGAAACAACATACACTCATAAACAGAATCATAAATTTAAAAATATTTTCATATTCAACATTCAAATGATATTTGGCAACCACCATATCCGAATTCAATTCATAATCCTGTACGGGTAGTGTTGCGATTGCCGATTTATCTTTTAAATTCGCATAGACATACATCGCATCCTTTTTTGAATGCGTACTTGTATAAAAACTATAATTGATCAGTTGATTATTTAGATTTTCGTATACACCACTAATCGTATATTCTTTAGACTTCTGATCCGAATATAATTTTATTGTATCTCCCACCTTATATTTATTCTGATACTTTTTATGGATCAACACCTCATTGGATTTAGGATACTTTCCTTCTATCAAACGTATTGGATAGACACTAAAATTTGTGGTTGAAACCAAAGAATCAAAAGTACCTTTATACACATAAGGCAGTGGTGTTTCATAACTTAAACTATCTAAGTATGTATCTGTATATTCTTTATTTTGTGTATACGCATACGCCGTATATTTAACGTCATAATCCCCATAAAAGCTTTTAGCTGCATTGATTCGATATAAATCATAAGAGTCTTTTACTACAAAGAGAGAAGTTAAAAGAAATGTGCATAAAAACAGAATACTGAATAATAAAACATAGCTTTTCTTATTGCGACTTTTATATTTTTTGACTATATTCATACAATTTTTCCTTGTTCTAAACGAATGATTCGATCTGCATAATTGGCGATTTTTAAATCGTGCGTAACCAATACAATTGTTTTCCCCTCTTTATTCAACGCTTTTAAAATGTCCATCACATTTTCAGCATTCTCACCATCTAAATTTCCCGTTGGCTCATCGGCCAGTATAATATCTGTATGTGCAAGAATCGCTCTAGCAATCGCAACACGCTGTTGTTGACCTCCAGACAATTCGTTCGCAAAGCTATCTTTTTTTTGCTCTAACCCTAACAATTTCAATACTTGATCCAACTCTTTTTCATCCACTTTTTTCCCTTTGATTTGACTTGTCAAACACATATTTTCTTTCACTGTCAAAAAAGAAATTAGATTAAAGAATTGATATACATAACTAATGTATCGACTTCTTAATGTACAACACTCTACATCTGATAAAGAAGACATCTCTTTATTTCGAACTACACAACTTCCCATATAATCCGTATCTAAACCACCAATAATATTGAGCATGGTAGTTTTTCCACTTCCGCTTGCTCCAATAATCGCAACAAATTCCCCTTTTCTTATGTGCATAGAAACCGTATCGAGTGCCACACAATCTTTATACGCTTTCTTTAGATTCTGTATTTTAATCACAATTCATCCACTCCTTTTATTTATTAATACACATAAAGAAAAGAAACATTAAAAAAATCGAATAACCGTCAATTGATTTCGATTATTCGATAAATAAGATGATTTTCATATCCTTTGAATCCATGATTTTTGTTCCATGATACTTATTCAAAATGATATTCAGTATGGATTTATTTGAAGACGTCATATTCTTTATGTCCAAAGGATATTGAACATGTAAAATTAGCTCTTTCTCCTTTAGATTCATATGAAACACGAAAGTCTCATTTTCTTTAACTAAGCTACTATCCAATACGCATGTAAGTAGTGTTGTTAAATCTTGTGTATCCATAGAATCGATTCTTTTAGGAACATGTATCTGTATGTCATAATTCAATTTGTGTTCTTGAATAAAATTTTGTAGGATCACATCCACATATGGATTTATACATATAGAATTGGGATATAACTTTCCATATTTTACTAACTCTTGATTGATTTGTTCTTCAATTGCCTCATATTCTTTCTTTTGCGACAGAGTCTTTATATCGTCCAAAGAATTTCGCATATCGTGAATCAACTCCTTGATTCCCGTCTGTTCATGAATCACTTGTTCTGTATAATGACTGGATAGTTCAATGAAATTTCGATACATCTCAATCTCTAATTTTGAGCGTATTCTAGAAAAAACAATGATAGCTACACTTAATAACACAAGAACAGATATGGTAAACATAAACACATAGATTTGGCTGTTCTTTATAAAATACATATATGTAAATTCTGTTTTAGAAAACAAGTCTGTCATCAACAACATATAAAGATAGCTAAATATAAATAGAATTATAGAAACACTGTATTGCATATTCTCACTAAATTCTAAACTTTCATATTTAAAGATTTGATAAAAGATTGCACATCCACCGATTGTGAGTATTGTTGAAAATGCATAATATTCTATAGTTAAAGAACGGAATAGAAGTATATTCATTGTTTGAAATAAGACAACAATCAAATTTGAAATGACAGATTCTAATATATGATATTCTTTTGTAGAAACATTCAAACATAGAATGGGAATCAACAATTGTAGAAATACAGATAGCCAGTTTATATGTATATATTCACTGGTCAAAAATACACATAAACCATTTAATAAGAATGAAAGAATGCATTTTGGATATAGTGAATTCTTCGTTATTTTTAAATAGAAACATTGTTTGCATACATAATACATACTGTTCATTAGAATATTCATATGCTTGTCCTCATCTGAATATAGTGTTCTTTTACCTTTTTCCATCTTCGAACACTCACAGAAATAATCGTACCATTTAACATAATGATTTTATGATTCTTTACATCCAAATAATCGACTTTAGAAAAATTAATAAGCACATTATTATTTACTCGAACAAAAGAATCCGACAGCGTTGCTTCTATTTCCTTTAATGTTTCATTCACTAAAGATAATTTCGTTCCATCTTTCAATAAGACGAATATGCCATTGTCAATTTGAAAATACAGAATATCATCCCTATACACATACCTTGTCTCATACGGTAAATTCAGTGCAATCTTCTCTAATTGATGAATACGTTGCTCTACTTGATTTACCTTTTTGACTAAGGCTTCTTCTATTCGATCTTTCGTAACAAATCCTAAGACGTTTGTATCAAATGTATCGGCCATAGTTTCACTATGACTACTTACATATACGATAAAGCGTTGTTTGTCTGGATGTTTTTTAATGAATTCAATACCATTTTGATTTCTTAGTTCAATATCTAGCAACAATAAATCAAAATAGAAATTGGATTCCATATATTCTTCAACTGTACGAAAAAAACAAAGTCTATGATTTAAATCCAATAGATTTCGTATTCTTTCTTGTTGAATCAAACTATCTTCTAATACTGCAATTCTCATAGGTCAATTATAATGGGTAATGCAGTAAATGACAAAATTTAATCATTAATATGAATAATCTTTTTATTCTAAAATAATGAATATAACGATGCATTATCATGAATATCCATCAAATTCCTAACAAGAATGATTTAATTATTGTCGAAAATGAAAAAATGCTTGAACTAAGGAAAACACTACTTTCGATAGAACAGCAAGATAAAATCATCCTCACCGCATGCAATGAAGGTTCTTAACTGACAACATTTTGCAGCAATCGTACATTATTTTCAAGCTTTGGATTCCTGTCTTTCTGTTGGAGCAGTGAACTCTACAATCAAGCACTACATTTAGCACATTAGCGATTGTTTTCTGTATCTCTACATGGAAGCATAGTCAATCTCCCATTTAACATTTATTTAATTTACTCTTATTCCACTGTTCATGACTTTGATCTGATTCATTTGGATATATTCAATCGTTTCATTTTGATTTTTATACTGTTTCTCAAATTCATGAATACACTTGTTCTTATCGATTTTGTTTGTATTTAGATCAATGCAGGAAGTAATAAAGCTTTCAGCTTTTCTTATATAAACACCAATAGTGATGAACTTCATGTATTTGAGGCAGCTATTGATCTTTAGCTGGTGCAAATAATCAAGCAAATGGTGATATTCCTATATTTTTAAAATCATTTTTAAGCAGAAATCCAAACATTAAAACAATTGTATTTCATCTAGACAATGATGAAATTGGCACGAGTGCTGCTACTTATATGATGAATCGTTTAAAGAATAAATATCATTGCACAGATCAACATCCAACAAACCACAAAGATGTAAATGAAGAATTACAAGAAATGAAAAAAGTTTGATTTTAAAGTCTTGTTTGGCTATAATAAAAGTGTAAAAAGACTTTTAAAAGCTAGGGCTGGTCGAAAGACCTAGGTCCACACAAAGGCGGGTAAGACACCCGCCATTTCTTTTGGAAAGTTGAGGGTGCGTAATGGAATTAAGTGTTTTCGTCGATGAATCTGGAGATTTTGGTGAATATGATTATCACGCTCCTTACTATATTATTTCCTTAGTTTTTCACAACCAAAGTCATGATATTCAATTTGATTTATCACATTTTAATGATGAATTAGCTTATTTAAACTTATCTAATCACTGTGTCCATGCAGGTCCAATTATTCGTTCAGAAGAAGAATATAAAGGATTCTATCGAAGCCACGGGTAAATTAAGCAAACAATTATCCTCGCTAATTCGAGAAAATATGGATTTATTTTGTAGTTTCGATGTTGTGAAAATATATTATGATAATGGGCAAGTGGAAGTAACCCGTGTTCTCTCTTCTGTTTTTAATGCTTTATTAGAAAACGTAGAATTTAGAAAAGTAATTCCATCACAATATCGATTGTTTCAAGTAGCTGATTTAATTTGTACATTAAAGCTAACTGAATTAAAATTAGAAAATCATACTCTTTCAAAATCAGAAAAAGCTTTTTTTGAAGATGAAAGAACTTTAAAAAAGAATTATTTAAAACCCATAAAAAAGAAAGAATTGTAATTATGACGAGCAGGAGCTCGTTTTTTTTATTACTCAAATTTCAAGAAAGGAGATGATTCAATTTGAACAAACAATTTGATCTGTTTCAAAAAATGAAAATCAAAGTAGCCTGTGACAATATCAGTCGCATGACTTATTCCTACATTAATCTAGATACAAAACAACCTACCGTTGTTCCATCTAAACACTACAAAGATATCTTAGATCAACCAGTGGAAGTACTAGTCAATGATCAAGTAAAAAAACAATTCTTAAGTATTATGTTTAAACAAATGAAAGCATCAAAGGAAGAAGAACCTATTCTCTTTAACAAAACATTACTACCGTAAACGATGTGCCATTATTCCAAAACCACTGCGCCACTTTTATCGGAAACTCTGCACCATTCAACCAAAATTTGCATGCAATAGAATACGATATAGAAAATCATGTATCTTTACTTCAAGCGATTATGATGCAGGAATCTGGTGGTAAAGGAAGTGATCCAATGCAAGCTAGTGAATCAGGATACAATACAAAATATCCTAGAGTTCCTAATGGTATTACAGAACCGGAGTATTCCATAGATGTTGGTACACATACTTTTTCGGATTGTGTAAAAAAAGCAAATGTAAAAGATCCATCCGATACAGAACACATCTATCTAGCTTTGCAAGGATACAACTATGGCTCTGGCTATATTGAATGGGCAATTTCTAATTTTTGTGGTTATTCCAAATACAATGCCCAACAATTTTCAGATATGAAAAAGCAAGAATTGAATGTATCAGGGTATGGAGATCCATCCTATGTAGATCATGTTATGCGATATGTCGGTATTACCTTTAGAGGTGGAACTAATCCTAACTTTAATAACATGGAAGCATGGATTACAAAGAATCCATATGCTAAAACAGGCTTATATGGCCAATGCACATGGTTTGCTTGAGGAAGATTTTATGAGTTATATGGCTATGATCCTGGCTTTACTGGTAATGGATGGGATTGTGTAGATGAACTACTAAAAGCACATCCAGATAAATTTGAAAGATCCACTACCCCCAAAGCAGGAGCTGTATTTTCTGGTATTGGTAAAAACCATGTTGGTATAGTATTAAAAGTAGATGGTAACAACATTACAATTCAAGATGGCAATTATGATGGCATTACCAATACGTTTGAAGATGCAAAAAAGGACTGGAAAACCAACACCTATACTCTTGATTACTACAGGTCAAGAATGGGAGGTATTGTATTTGCCAATCCAAAGTAAAAGTGGAGAAACCATCATCTCCACTTGTTTGCTTCCTTATGCTGTTTAACAGACTATATAAAAATAGTTGGGGTCTAGATACGCTATAAGATTACATAGGGTAAT
>ERZ780198.1023-NODE-1023-length-27973-cov-3.466545_pt1 | contig 27973 bp, 17 predicted proteins | sample MGYA00510979_ERZ780198 | MGnify/ENA primary metagenome ERZ780198 (study PRJEB29588, sample SAMEA2158039) | human gut metagenome | biome: human gut; feature: human-associated habitat; material: faeces | place: Denmark | collected 2008/2010 ...
GAATTTCTCATAATAGGAGTCCCAATCCATTCATCAATCACGCCCTTCCAATAATTTCAGGAGTTTCCTCCACGGGCTTTGGAACAGAAAAACTCATGTGATGCTCAATAGAACATATTGTGCCTCTCAATTTGCTGCCTGAGTTTCCGCCTGGAACAAAAACCGCCTCGCCTCGTTTCAGGGTACGATCCTCCGTCCGGTAGAACTTTTTCATGTTTGTTCCATCCAGCTTTACAAGGCAGTAAACATATACATGGAAGTCATCTGCTGCATACGGATCATGTTTTCCAATCGGGTCACTGCCACTTTTTGGCGTGCATTCGGGAGATGTCTCACCCCCAACATTCTCGGAGGAATCATCTGGGATGATCTTTTCATCATCCTCGTTTTCATTAAAGCTATTGGACTCCACTGTGTCTATTGCTGCATTATATTCTTCCTCAGTCTCATAGTCTTCTGGTGAAATCCCGTAGTCTGAGCCATCTTCACAGTAATCACGCCATCCGTGTTTTTCCCTGCTTAGAGCCTCATTATATTCGTCTCTTGTCTCATAATCGTTTGGATCAATACCGTATGCGCTGCCATCTTCACAATTCAAACGCCAAGCATAGCGATTATCACGGGGAGCCATGTATGCGGCTGTGCTAATTGGTAAATCATCATCAGAATCAAAAGCTCCCATTGCGCCAAGGACACCGCCAAACTTGATGATGTCATCGGTGTCCTTAATTAGCCCCATGCCCATTGCAGCACCGGTTGCAGCGTATGGATCAATTTTCTTGCTACGTTTTGTCCCATTTTTCTGCCTACGTTTTGCTGCAAGATAATCTAAGGTCATTGCTCCGGCAAGATCAATCAAGGTATCTATTACAGGAATGCGCTCACGTTTTTTTGACCGTTTTTTCTTGGACATGGGTACGCCTCCTTCCAATCAGGGGATGTCACTCAACGCCTAATGCTTTATAAACAGCGTCTTCCGCACTCTGATAGAAAATCAGGTTGAAGCAGCCGATTAGATCGGCGGGAGCTGTTCCGAGGTCAGCCGCAGAGGTAATGGGAAGAAGCACCTTCTTTGCACCGCTATCGAGGCAGACCTGAAGGGCATTTGCAAGCTCGTCCACCTTGAGCATCGTTCCGGCAATGCTGATCTCGCCCAGCACCGCCAGACTGCTGAGGGTCGGTTTCCCAAGCGCAATCGAGCAGAGTGCAATCAGCGTGGGAAGCGCAAGTTTCTCGGTCATGCCGATGCCCTGCAAATCCTGATAGTTGATGATATAGTCCTTCGTTGTGGTGCTGATCGCACCACTGATGCGGTTGCCGTTCGCTTTCAGATAGTTGAAGGCGGTATTTGCCGCTTCCTTGCACTTTCCGTCAGAGTTCAGTCCCGTCCGCTCAAACTTGCCGTTGCCGGGAAGCATCTGCGATTCCAGGCGGAAGACGCCAATCATGCCGCTCTTTCCCTGTGAAACCGTGTAGACCTGACCGGGATTGCACATTCCTTCGGGGATCAGCTTTCCACCGCCCTGTTCGGGAACGGAGACGAAATGTTCCTCAAAGGTATCATTGTCAATGTACGAGAAATTGACATCATAAAACTCCATGCCGCCCAGCTTCTTGAGCTGTTCCTTGACGCGGCGGCGCATTTCAAGCGCAAACTTGAGAATCTCTTCAAGCTGTTCTTTCGTAAACTCCCCGTCCGGATAAAGCAGCTTGATCATGCCGCCAACCATCTTGCGAACGGCAATGGTATCACGCTGATTGAGGTTCTTGCCAAGGCGGAAATACTTGTCCAGCGCATCGCCGTACTGCTCCTTACGAAGCTCCCGGATAAACTCTGCCAGATAGTCGGTGATGAAACCGTAGTCATTGGTGAAATGCTCCGGACGGAACTTTGGGATCTCCCAGCCAGGGATATAGCAGTGCATACGGTCGAGGAACGCTGTGTCCGTTCCCATTTCGGGAGGGAACGGGTCAAAGAGGCTGGATGTTTTCAGCAGCACATCCACGCTCTGATTGATATTGCCGACGAAAACCATAGAAGCGGTCGCGGCTTTTTCTTCCTTTCCACGGGCGAAGGAGCCGGACGCCATATAGTCCTTCATGATCTGGATGCCGTCTTTGTCCTTGAAGTTGATACCGGCAACCTCGTCGAACGCCACGCAATCCCACAAGCCAACCAAGCCAACGGTTTTTCTGCCCATGTTGTAAAACAGGTTCGCAACGGTAGTCTGACCGCCGGAAACAAGGATGCTGTTCGGGGAAATTTCTTTGTAGATATGGGATTTGCCGGTGCTTCGCGGACCCAGCTCACAGAGGTTGAAGTTGTTTTCCACAAGCGGCAGCATACGGGCAAGCAGAAGCCAGCGTTCGCGGTCATTCAGCTTATCCGGCTCATAGCCGCAGGAGCGCAGCATGATCTCAAGCCACTCTTCTTCGGTGAAGTTCTTTCTGCCCTCCTTCAATTCCTCAATGTCCACATGGGGCATCTGGATCGGTGTCAGCTTGCGGATGTGGATGGGAGAAGCGCTTTTCTCTTCTTCCAGAAACTCATATTCGAGCTGCACAATGCACCAGATACCGCCGCAGAGCAGCCGGTCAAACTTTGCGGGATAGTCCTCTGAAATAGGGATATTCTTGATACCAAGGTTGGAGAACTCCGCCTCATAGGTATCCTTTTTCATATTCAGATTGACAGTGATCTTGTCAATGACCGTGTGCATCCCGCGCTGACGCAGCATGGAGAGGATCTTCTGTGCCTCATCCGGGCGGACATAGTTGTCCGCCAAGATGCGCTTGACATTCTCCACGCCGGTTTCAATGACCTCAGGATCATCCGAGCTGCAATACTGACCAAGCAAAAACTCAAGAACATAGACTGGCACATTCGCGCCTTCCTTGATCTTCTTCGTCAGGTCTTTCCGGACAATCTTTCCATCAAAGAGCTGCCGCAGCTTTTGGTCGATCACCGCGTTCTTATCGCCGGTCTCTTCGGTCATTCTCTGCTCATCCATTCTTCTCACCTCACAGGTCAAAGCCGAAATCGTCCGCAAACGCGATGTCGATGTGGAACTCGATCTCTTCCACGTCAATCTCGTTTGCGATCACCAGACGGTAGACTTTCTTCTTATCATATGTTCCGGCTTTCAGATTGAACCGGACGCGGAACACGCGATCTGCCGCGTTGTCACTGGTCTTGTCCGCGATGACCGTCTGCCGGTCGCTGATCACCACGCCCTCATCGTCCGTCATGTAGATGGAGTAGGTGCAGGGCTGAATTTTATCGCCCACAGGCTGACGCTGGTGGAACTCCAACGAGAAGATCAGGTTGGAAATCTTGCGGCTTTCGCTCAGAAGTTTCAACTCCGCATTCTTAACCTCGACATAGTTCTTATAGGTCGTGCGGAGGTTTTTGAAGGCGATCACAGGCACGACAAGCTCCTGCAAGCTGATACCGCCGTGTACATAGTTCTCACCACCGCCCTGAACCTTCATGCGGATGGTGTCCTGCGGGGCATAGCCCTTGATGGGCGTTCCGTCCAGCTCCCGTTCCAGATTGACGGGAAGCAGGAAATCAGCAGTTGTGTCAGGAGCAGTCAGCGCATAACGCCGTCCAAGCTCATACACATTGCCGGAGAATGCTTTTCGGTCGATCTTGTCACTCTCGCTCAGTGGCTTATAGGTATAGAGGAAGCCGTGATCCGCTGTAATGAAAATGTTTGTTCCGCTCAGTTCGTTCACAATGATGCGAAGGATGCCGGAAAGCTCCTGAATTGCCGTCTCACAGGCATCAAAGACTTTGGACTCCGTAGGGGCTTTGTCTCCGATTGCATCGATGGAGTTGTGGTAGATGTAGATTACATCTTTTCCGGCAACCAACTCCCGCCGTTCATCCTTCTTCATGTTCAGAAGATCATTGTATTGAATGGCAACGCTGGCTTTCGGCGTCGCGTTCAGGATTGCGTTTCGCTCCACAGTGGAACGGGTGGGATTTCCGTCAACGAGAACATCCATGCTGTCGTTCACAGAAATGCTCTTTCCGGGAAGGAGAGCTGCCATGCCAAACTTCGTGATGGACGGGAAGATTGCCTGCATCGACTCCAATTCAGCAGTTCCCTTTGTGGTGCGGACGATGCGTTCGGAAAGCTCGGAAGCGACCTCATAGCGAAGCGCGTCCGAGATGATCACAAATGCGCGGGTGTTCTTGCTGCTTGCAGGAACAACATATCTCTTGTAGAAATCCCGCTGCTTCTCGATCTCTGAGATGTAGCCAAGCGTAGCAAGGTCATCTGCCGCTGCGTTTGTCCAGCAAGCGGTCAGTTCCCGGAGGAACCAGTTCTGATACAGCGCCTCAACAAACTCCGTCGAGTGCTTCAAGCCGTCTTCCAGAATGTCATTTGCATTCTTGAGAGAGTTGCCGAAGGCATAATGGAAGTGGCGATAGTAGGCATCCATACGGTAGAGATCACTCGTATAGAGCTTCCAGATTTTCTTCGGCTCGACGATATGGACTCCGCCGCCGTGTTCCTGATAGAAGGTCTGCATTTTTCCGATGAAGAAGAGGCAGTCAAAATAATTTGAAAACCGCTTGTACCATCCGGCTGTCCGTCTGTTTTCACAAACTTTCATGATGAGATCTACCTTCACAACATGGTCGCTGATCTCCGCAAAGAGCTGTTTCAGGATGCTCTCGTTGATGCACGGAAAGACGTCTCCTGTAATCAGCGTTTCGGGTTCAAACTTGTCAAAGCGCGTCGGGAGCTGCAATTCGTTCTCCACAGTGCGGCACAGTTCGTACAAGTCCTCGTTATCCTCGCGGGAACGCCATTCATGGACGATGCTGTAACAGTACGCCTTGTTGGTCTCGGAAACGAAACGCTCCAAGCCTTTCAGGACGGAGGCGTTCATTGTCTGAGAAAGCGCGGTCAGCAGAACGTGCGCTGCAAAATAGCCCAGAGGCTTGTCCTCTTCCTCAATGTAGCCGGTGTACTTCCGTGCAAGCTGCCAGAAGGCTTCGATGCTGCCAAACTTGCGGATGTTCTGCAAGACGCTGTTTGTCTCCTTATCGAGACCCGCGGCAAGGACGGCGATGATGACATCCTGCGCGGAACCTTCGCTCAAACCGGCGAGAACCGCCATAATGTCGATGTGGAGTTGGAGGGGCATCTGATAGTCCCGCCCGATCCTGCGTAGCTTTTGAATACGCTCTTTGCTGTCGAAGAATTTTGCATAGAGCTTGACCGTCTTCCGCATTGCGGCAGACGGTGCGATATTCAGCTCATCCATCTGCATAGAGATAAAATCCGCGCGGAAGGTTTCGCTGTAATATTCAATGTCTTGCAGCCAGTTATCTTCATCGCCGGTGTATGTAATCGGGCAGTAGACGAGGTAATCGCTCTCTAAATCATCGTGAAGCAGCAGCTTCTTGACGGCAAAATTGTTTGTGCCAGTCAGCTTGATAATCTTGACGCCTTCCAAATTCAGCTCGTCAACGTCATTCTCAAACTCCCGATCCTCGTCTTTCCAGAAGACGATCCTGCGGCGATAGAACTCCGGCAAGGGGGCTGCAAAACGCTCCGTCAGATTAAATTGTACGCGCTCGTTCGACATGGCGTATATCTCCCTTACTTGATTTTTGCCAGCACGTCGGCAAACAGTTCATAGTTATGCTTCACGCCGTCATCAAGGTCGATCTCGATGTTCTGGTCGGCAAGGTGGTGAACCTTTTCCTCGTACTTTTGCAGTTCGGTCGCTTGATCTTGGAACTTCTTCTGCTGTTTGGTTAGCTTCACGCGCTCGGATGCGCTGGCGTGGTCGATGGCGTCACCGAGCTGGGCAAGCTGGGTGCGGTAACGCTCCTGTTGCTCATGCACATAGTCGGTGCGCAGACGGGCGAGAAGATCGCGCTGATAGCGGTGCATATAGCAAAGCGCTTTGAACCCGTTCTTCTTGCCACTGTCAAAGAGCCAGTAGATCGGACGCTTCTGATAGGTTTTCAGGTGGTCGGCGTAGAAGTCATTCAGGAAGTAGCTGCGGATCACCTCGCGGGGCGTACCCTTGCCACCCAGCGCGTCGGCAACAAACTTGAGGTTTTCTTCCAGCGTATCATCGCCGTAGACCTTGCGGACAAACTCCACGAAACGCCCGGTAATGTCATCATCAAAATACTCGTCATCGCAGATGGGGATGATGTTGTCGCTGTCCGGGATGATGGTTTTGTACTTGCTGGCATCCCATTCACCGCCCGCATAGGCAAGCCCGTCCACATCCAGAGAGTACCGTCCGAACATACAGCCCACGGCATAGGAGATGAGGGAGACGATCTCGTCGCGCATGGTGCGGACATAGTTGCTGCCCTTCATAGATTCCGGCACATCGTCTTTACTGTCAAATACGCGATGCACGGTCACATCCTTGTCCGCCACATCCGGCGTCAATTCGTCCTGCAAACCGTAAATGTCAATAAAAATGCGGTTGAGTTCTTCTTCGTTCTTTTTGAGCTGCTGGAAGCGCTCTTCGCACTCGGCTTGCCAAGCAGCATATTTCTCGGAAATCAGTCTTCCCATATCAATTATCCCTCCAACAGTTCAACACTTAAAATTACCCGCAAGTGAGATGCAAGCTGTAAGCAAGTTGTAAGCAAGTCGTAAGCAAGTTATAAGCAAGATTTCCACGGGACTATTTTGTAATATACCATCGAGCAGCGCTTGTATTTCCAACACTTATTACTTTTCCGGCTGTGCGCAATTCCCGCAACAGTTTTTGTATTTGACTGCGACTCTGGCTTGGCAAAACTTGCTGCAATTCCCTGAACGGAGTACCAACTTCGTTGTTCTGGCGGATGTGCTTTAGCAACAGCTCCTTGTTGGTATCTCGATCCAAACCGACGTGCCTTGTATGCACACCGGTTTTGCCTGTTGCCGCATAGAGACTTCTGGCAAGAACATACTTCTTGCGACCGATATGCTCGACAATGCCCATTTCGATCAGCCGGTTCAAGCGAGACTGCATCTTATCATTCAGCGGTCTTTCGTGGTACAGAGCATCAATCACAAGGAAATCCTCGGTGGACAGCAGCTCCGCGCCTCTTTCGCTGATCCGGTTGAGAACGGAAAGCATCGCTTTGTCGAGAATCAGACCATTCAGCGTGACGCTGACGAAGAAGTCATCTGTGCCTGTGAAGTCAGGAAGCGGCTTTGCCTCCTGCACACTCAGCTCAAACATCAGGTTCATGCCCTGACCGGAACGTTCCACCATGCCGCAGAGGGAAAGAATCTCTGCAATACGGCGGTTGCGCGGAAGCTGGCGATCCAGTATGTTGTCGAGCGTAATGCCGAAGGGAAGTCCACCGGGACTTTCAACAACCAATCTGTCGCGGAACTGGCGGACAAAGATGCTGCCGCCAAACTGATAGTTTCTGTGGCTCACCGCGTTCAGGATCGCTTCTCGGACAACGCGCTCATTGAAGGTCGCAATGTCAAATACGAAAAAGCCTTCCTGATAGTGCTGCTTGTCGTTTCGCAGATTGACAAGCTCCCACACGCGGTCATAGCAAGCGAAGAAGCCGACCTTAAACTCTTCTCTCTGATTTGCCGGACCAGACGCTTCGGAGGAACGATACTCAAAAATGATCTCAGCCTGCGGCAGATACTTGATGATTGCCGCGTTCTTGCCGAACAGGATCAGGGCTGCATACGTCACGCCTTCATCCGTGATTGCGCCGCAGTCATGGAGAAGCTGCTGCTTTGACAGCGTGGCAAGCTGCTTTTTTCCGCTCTTTTCGATCCACTTGGCACGGAAGTTTTCAATGGCGGTCTCGTCCAAATCATCGACCGTTGCCCCAGCGCAGATCGTCCCGGAGAAATCACCGCCGGTCTCTTCATAGATGCTGCGGCGCATATCCTCCGGCATGGGCTTGAGCGTATCGCCCTCATAAATCCACGCTACGCCATCGTATTGTACCGGCAAACCGATTGGGCGGCTCTTCACATCGAAGACCAAAACCCGCTTTCTTTCATAGTTGAAGAGCTGAAAATCAACATTGACCTTCAATTTCTCAATCAGACCCATGCGGGTACGCTCCGGCTGGTCAAAAGCTGCGCTCCCGACCACGCTGCGGGGTCTCTTGTCCGTGATGCCAAATACCAGCTTGCCGCCGCCATTGTTCGCCAAAGCGCAGCAGCACTTCGCCGCCTCTCCAAAGTCAAAGCGATTTTTTGCTTCCTTGAATTGGACGTGTTCGCCCTCTTTGGCTTCCAAAAGCTCTTGGACAGTTTCTAAATATGGCATAGCGTTTCTCCTTCGTATTGCGCGCGCTCCGGCTGATAAACTCTAACTGTTATATTTCAAGTTCTTTCCTCAGAGCATCTATAAGGTTGTTAATTTCAGCACTATTTTTGGTAAATTCATCACGTTTTTCTGCGATAACTTCCGGTTTTCCTGAGTCAAACAGGGCAACGACAAATTCGTGCAATGCTTTCCCGATTTTCTCCGCAGCATCAAACGCAGTTGCTTTTGTTAAAAATGCTCCGCTACAAATAGCTTCACGGTCATGGTTGATGCAGTCTCTTGTAAATGTAGTTTTCCAAAAGGTAGAGGTACGAATTTGTGACATTGCCTTTTCGTTTGAAAGAAGATCGTGAATTTCAAGATATTTGTTTTTACAAGCATCGATAGGGCTATGTACTTCTGCCTCGGGATCAGGATTGTTCTCAAATGTTGTAAACCCTGATACAAACGTACAGAAATTTATGATTGAGTTAAGGCACCTGTAGCACTTAAGCCGTGTTTCAAATAATGCTATTTTATTCTGCTTCTCCGCAATTCGCCACGGGATCCAAATTGCAACGGCTATTGTAATAATTGAAAGAAGGATCGTCCAGAAGTCACTCTGCTGGCAAGAGCACTCGATAATAACACTGTTCTCCATTTTCACACACCTCACACCAACGAAATCCGCTCATTTTCGCGTGATAATTCCACTAAATTTGCTATCTTCAAATGTGATAGGGGCATCTATTTTAGAGAAATACTCTCTGATAACTTTTTTCAGTTCTTCTCCCATCCACGGACCAAATGTAATGTGTATATTCTCAATTTGATCAAAATGAATTGGAATCATAAGGTATTGGTAATTCTCAATTTCAAACACTTTTGTGCTATTATCGCTACATAATTCAAGTGAACGAAACTCAGCTACGATTCTACTTTCGTTTAAAAATGCCCATTCTTTAGATTTTGTAGATGCCAGAGCAGTTACATTTGTTGCCGTAGCCCCCATTGTAGCGGGGTTCTCGGTCACTTCCTTATCATCGAATACTACATCCTTTATCGATGTATAAATCCCTATAGGTGTCTCTAATCTTTTGGGGCAAAATGCATACTCATCAAATGAACCACTAATTGGATACGCTTTTACGCTACGCTCAAAATCTATCAGTCCTTGTCGAAAAGAATATGACCGTTTTTTCACTGTAAAACTAACTCTAACGCCCGTTTCTGCTCGGGTATACATATACCAAAGCGAAATGTTCTCATCTTCCTCGTGGTTTAGGCTAACAATATACGGCAAGCTATCATTGTGTTCCATTAAGGGCTTTAAATATTCGCCCTCATTCCTATCATCTAGTAAATCAATTCTTGTTGCCTTTAATTCCTTATTTCTCAAAATTGAAAGTAGCGCATTTAGATTTGTATAATGAGAATAAGTAAATCTATTGCTTGCGTCCCGCCATGCTTTTGCTGCTGGACTATCAGATATTATTTCAGAATAGATGGCTCGTCGGCCTACAAAAACTTTCATTTAACGCCCCTCTTCCGTAACGCACCTCACACCAGCGGATTACGCTTGAAATCCCATGAGTTTTCATAGGAATCCCAATCTGCCTTCGACAAAGAAATCATAGCTTTAACAAGAAAGTCGACAGGCGCTTCTTTCTCATTATTTATGACGATGGGAATTTTAGCCACATCACCAGCGTTCATGTTTATTGTGGGATTGAGCATTTGGGTGATATTAGATGTTATTTTTGTGTTTAGCAAACCCAATATATAGTTCAAGTGTTCGCTTGGAAAACAACTTATCCCAGCAACATTAAACATAAAATAATCAGGGAAAAACCTTACAGAAAAACCTCCGCTGGTAACTAAAGACCAACTAAGACTGGCTCTAAAATTGTATACCAAATTTTGTGGACGCGACCTCAATTTCCCTTTACTATCTTTGAAATTAAGAATTTCCGCTCCGTCATTTTCCCAATTCACAACATAGTCTTGATTCCCGTACCATCTTCTAAACTCACCACCCTTGTTTATTGGTCTCCACTTCATTTTAGAATTTCTTTCAAGGGCAGTGTTAGCCAGCGAAACTTCGTGCCAATATCTTAAAAAACGATCATTATCACCGGTTATTAGCCCTTGTTTTGGAGCCGCATAAGATTCAAGTGACGGACAATTTCGAAAGATGGCAAGGAGTTGTCTGCTCACCCAATACGCCACCGGCGAGCCGGGGATTTTGGAGAAGTTGGACTGGTCAGCAACAAAACGTCCTTTTCCTTCGAGAAACCACTTTTCTTTTGTTTCAACCGAATCAACAGCACCTTGCTTCTCAAACAATCTACAATATGTTCCCTTATATCCGTGGATATTACTTTTTGCAATTACAAACGCTGTTGTTCCAAAATCTGAGCCAAAAACGCCCCGTCCGAAGTGAACCATATTTGCGAAAGTGTCCTGTGCGATCAGGCTTTCACGCAGCTTTTCATAGCTCGATAAGAACATCCAAACAGGAATGTTAATCATGCTCATATAGCCTGTTTTTTTGCACATTTTCACTGTTTTCTCCATGAAAACAGTACTCATATCACTCTTTGTGTTCGGGTAATTCGACTTTACATACTCCGCAAGTCGCGCGTTCATACCAGACGCACCCATATACGGCGGATTTGTCACCACCACATCGTACTTCTGCGCCAGAACCTCGGCGCACCTAACCAGCGGCAGCAGTTCGTCCAATGCCGACATCTGCATCATGTTGATGTCGTTGCGGATCTCGTCAAACCGGGCGTATAGTCCGGCAAAGTCTACGGGCGTGATGTTCAGGATAGAGCCGTACTCTTTGGCATCCCGCATTTCGGTGACGATGCGCTCAATATCGGCTTTCAGCTTCGGATCATTCTTATGGAAATACTCGATGGTCATTGCCTGAATGCCGTTGCTCTCGCGGATGGAGAAGATATTGGGCTGAATGCCACGCGTGAGCAAACGCCGGTCATACTGCCGCGCCTTCATCATGACCGCGAAATAGGCAAGCTGCGCCGCGCGATCATCAATGTCTAACCCAAAGAGATTATTCTTGAGGATGCTCTGCGCCGCCTCGCGCTGATCCCAACCGGCAGAGGTATAAATCTGCATCAGCACATCGAACGCATAGACAAGGATATGACCGCTGCCCATGCATGGGTCGATGACCTTGATCTCTTCCGGTTTGATAGTCTTGTATTCCTCACGGAGCTTGGCAAGCTGCGCTTCCACCTCCGGCTCCTGATCGGCTTCATCCAGATAGTATTTCCAGCCGTCGTGCAGCTCGGCATTGGGGTGACCTTCCAGCCAAAGTCTGCCGAGGGAGTTTTCCACCATGTAGCGGACGATCCAGTCCGGCGTGAAAAGCTGCGTTGCGGCGGGGATGCGCTCTTTCGTGATCTTGACATTCTTCTTGAGCTGGGCAAAGGTATCGTCTTTCAGCTCGGTGTTGTAATACTGATACAGCCAGCCGATGATCTGGACGGCATCCTGCCAGTCTCCTTCGGGGATGTCGGAAACCATGTGACCAAGGACGCTGTCCTGACGGAGAATGTTGTTGGGCAGCAGCATTTCCGTATAGCCGCCCATCCGTTCGAACATGACAGGAAGCGCACTGTTCAGGGCGTTGCACTGCGTCAACAGCAGATAGCGGTAGAGGGCTTCGGTGTCGTTGCTCTCGATGTACTCCGCCACCTTGCCGCTGTCCAGTCCCGGCAGATCAAGGTGCAGCACATCGTTCAGGATCTCCGGCTTGAATGCACCGGAAGCGTCTGAGAACACGCGGATATGGGAGGGCAGATAATTGTTGACCTCCATAAAGCGCAAGGCGATGAAGCGGTTGAACCAAGTGTAGGCAACCTCTTCCATGACCTGTTGATAGCCCTTTTCCTTGATTTGCTTGATGAGTTCCTGCCGCTGGGACTTTTCCTCCGCCGTCAGTAGCCGCCCATTCAGTGTGTCCGCAGAAGCGTCACCGAAGCCGGACTCGTCAATTCCATATTGATAGGCACGCTGGGAAACCTGCGCGATCAGCTCATTCCGCGCCCAGATCGCAAACTTCTGAATTGCGTTCTTGTTCATCTTCTGATACTCCTTTAGTTGATCTGCACGCCGTCGCAGCTTTCGAGCGTCTTCATGAGCTTTTCGCGGATCGCCTCGACGTACTTATCAATGTCTTCCTTGCTTTGCAGACGCTTGACTGAGCAGAGGTCATACCGGCGCACGGTCATGATCTTCGGGGGCTTCGGCGCGGGCGTTCCGGGCTTTGCGGTCGCTGCGGGCGTGGGCTTCTGCGCTTCCTGCTGACGGGAGGCAGTCATGACCTCCATGCGGCGGCAGATCGTGTCCTTATAGTTGAGAAGCTGCGTGATCATGGCATCCAGTTCGGTGAGAGAGGTCGCGGTTTTCGCCGCTTCACGCTTGTTCACGAAATGATCGTCCGCCTGATGGAGCAGTGCCCCGGCGTCCCGCGCTTCGCTGGCAAGCTGGTGAACATCCTGCATACACTGACGGATGTTCTCAGCAACTTCCTCGCGCTTCATATCCAGCAAGCTGTCATAGGCGGTCTTGACCTTCTGGACAAGCTCCGGCAGCTCCCCGATGCGGAAATAGGGCTTCGGCATGGCAAGGATCGTAGACATCGTGCTGATGACGTTCAACGTGTCCGCATCCGCCGCGAAGTAGTCTCTTTCCTTGAGAATGCTGGCAAGCCGCTTCTTGGCATCGTCGAACACCGTCCGCTGCGCCTTGAAGAACATCTCCACGCCTTCCATATCCTCGGCGGAATCGAGAAGATCATCCTGCCGCTGCACCATTCGTTTGAGCAATACAACATTGTCCTTGCGCTGGCTCAGAACGTCGTTCATCAGGTTGCGGGCAGCAGTGACGGTTTCCTTTTCGGGGTAACGCTCTTTGGAGTAGAACTCGTCAAGGAGCTTCTGATAGTGGCTCTGCTTGGTTTCAAAAGTGTTCAGCACGAAGCGGATCAGCCCATCCTCGTCGGAGGGAATGTCCATCGCGCCCAGATAGTCCCGCAGGAAGTTGACGCTCTTGCGGATCAGCTCTTCGGAGGGCGCAATGCGCCGCGCGACGATGGCTTTGTCGATCTCGGTCTTCTTTCGCAGGAAGTCCACCAAACGGCGCTCTTCCTTGCCAACAACTGCGCCGCCATAGTTGATCTGGATTTTCTGCTGGACAATCAGGCGGGCAATCAGGGCTGCAATGTCGATCTCCTTCCAACCGTAGGGGATCGCCTGATACCGGCGCTGCACATCGCCCATCGAAGTCTTGAGCATCTTCTGGTTTTGCAGCTCCAACCACTGACTGATCTCATTGAGCGCGTCTTCGTTGTTCGCGCCCAGTCCGGTGAAGCCGACTTCTTCGTATGCGCCGTTGAGGATAGCGAGAATATCAGCGTCGCTGTCCACAAACTGATTGACCATGTTGAGCTTGGAATAGACGCTCTCAACAAGGCTCTTCATCGCCTCATCCAGCTTGTCCTTCGCAGAGCCGTATTTCAGGTCGAGGATTTCGCCGTGAACATAGAACTTGCCCTCGACGATGGCTTTTTCAATCAGGCTGCGGGCATGACTTTCCAGCTTTCGCGCCTCGTCATTGCGGTCGCGGATAATCCGCTGGATGCTCTCCGGCATCTGCGACACATTCCGCTGCTTGACATACTTGCGGATCTTCATCGCCTGTTCCAGCTCGTCGAAGTAGGGCGTGTCCGCCGAGAGAACGACGATTGCCTCGTTGTTGACCTGTGAGTCCATGATAAGCCGCTGGTCTCCAACGCCGTAGAGGTCGCTTGCCACGGTGACAATGCGAAGCCGCATTCCGCCAGTGGACGCGCCGTTGAGCGTCTCGTCAACGTACTGATCGTAGGCAAAGTCATACTTGCCGTATTTATATTTCTTTGCCGGATAGATTTCGCCGTAGACTGTCTGAGAAATGCTCTGGACGATCTGTGCGCTGTCAACGGGCGTATTCTTGATGTCGATGGCAATATCCTGTTCCTCGTCCGTCAGGAAAGCGTAGGTATCACCATTGCGGGAGATGTAGTTCTGAGACAGAAGGCGTTCCAGAGAAGCCGTGATGGATGCACGGAGGGCGATCTTGTCGGTGTGAACATCGTCGATCATCAGGATAGCGATGTTCTCGATATTCGCCTTGACGTCCTCAATATAACGGACGAGGTAGAGTAGCTTGAGGACATTTACGTCCTGCTGTTCCAAACCGTCGTGCGCGTCCGCCGCGTTCTGGCAGCGGTCGATGACCCGGCGGATGGCGCTCTCCAAGAAGGTATGTACCGTGTCATAGAACTGATAGAACGGCACAAGAGCGTTTTCATCCTTGTTTTCAATTTTCTGCGCCGCCTCTTGGAAGCCGGACAGCATGGAGCGTTCGCCGCCCGAAAGGTGTTTGCCGGAGTTTCCGTGCTTGCGGATCTCTGCGAGAACCTTCTGGATGACGATGAACTGATACGGGACAAAGGGGAACGTTGCGCTGAACTCTGCCGCGCTGGTAAAGCCCTTGATGTCGAGGATCGGATTATCAAAGGCAAACAGGCTCTTTAAGCCCGAAGCCTCTTTCTCATACTCCATTTGCAGGAGGTGATCTGCGTCCTCTGTCTTCGCCAGAACACGCTTTTTGATGACCTCATCGACAGACGAGGAAGAAAGGCTCAGACGGGTGTTGAAGCGCCCCTGAATCTTGGAGAAGTCATTGCCGGTGATTTTCACGACAGAATCAATCGCTTCCTGGCTCGTGACCATGACCCAAACCTTGCCCCGGCATTTGTCACCAATCTCTTCCACCAGCGATTGCAGATTCATCATCAGATCGCCATCGTCACCGATGTACTGACCGACTTCATCCACGCAGAACAGGAGACGGAAGTTTCCTTCCTTACTGTCCACATACTCCTTGATCTCGGAGACGAGCTGCTTGATGCTCATGTCGGCGTTCTCTTCGCCGTTGAACCAGTTGCGGGCTGCCGTCTCGCTCATGCCGAGAACAGACTGCAAAACCTCAACCACATCATCCTCGAAGAAGGCGGCGGAATCGCGGGCGTTGACCCACTCGTCCCCGTTGACTTCCTTGAAAGCAGCGCGGAAAGCCTCCGTCTTGCCCTGCTTGTCAATGAAGCGTTCCAGCTTCGCCACCTTGAGGTCTTCGCCATAGAAGCCGCAGTGGTTGTAGAACACCTTCGCAAAGACGCGCAGCACGGCGGTCTTGTCCTTGTTGATCGGTCCCTCGATGTCGATGTTGAACAGGATGGACTCCGTGGGAATGCGGACACATTTCTGCACCGTCGCATACATCATCGGATCATCAAACTTGTCCGCAAAGTAATCAAAGGCGTGTTTGCCGTCCACCTCTTTGTTGGAGAGAAGGTAGGAGAGCATTTTCAGAAAGTGAGATTTACCACTGCCAAAGAAGCCGGAAATCCAGACGCCGATCTTATCGGTCGGGGTATCAATCGCCTTGACGTAGTTATCAAAGAATGTGGCAAAATGACGCCGCAGTTCCTTCGTGATGATGTATTCACTCAGTTCATCCTTTAAGCTCTGCTGGTCATCCTGCATGACCTTAACAACGCCGTTGATAGGACGGTCGATGTCCTTTTGGAACATACTTTGTATTTTCATGCTGCCTTCCTCCAATTACAAAAGGTTGAATGCCCGGTAGTAGTGTCCGTCTAAAAACTTCCCAAACAATCCGAGGTCTTGCCCGTTGAACGATCCCGGATAAAACATCACAATAGGGATGTCCTCGAAGAGATGCTGCATACTGTCCAGCATTTTATGAGAGCGCATAAACGGGAAGATTTTTCCCACGCCGGTCAGGAAAAGAACATCGCCGTATTCATGCGGCTCATACTTCATGTATTCCAGAAGTGCCTCTGGCGTTGCGATCTTTTGAAGCTGCTTGAGAAGGTATTCCTTTCCGCGTTTTTCTTCCAGCCCGTCCACGGATTTCAGAACACGCTTGTCCTCCAAGAGTCTCAGAAAAATCTCGTAGAGGTCACATTCCTTGATGTGGTACGGCATTCCGCTCTCCGCTTTCAGCCGGGAAACGAAGTCTCTGACGATTAACTCGTCTGCCGGATCATAACAGAACACATGAATGCCAACCTCGTTGCTCAAGCCTTCATTTTTCAGAAAACTTGGTTCGGAAATGCGCCCTCTGATTTTATCTAACTCTTGCTTGATGTCACTCATGCCAGAGCCTCCTATCTAAAGCAATTAAAAGCTGCAAGTGCTTCGAGATCGTTGTTCCTGCGAATGCCTTCTTTCAGCTCATCGCAGAGAAACAGCGGATTGAGCCGCGTCGATTTGAAGGTGTCAAGGATCTCAACCTCAACTAAAATTTTCGTCAGCACTTGCTTGATCTTATTGACCGTTGATTCACTCCATCCAGCGATGTCATCGTTCTGCTCCTGCAAGTGAGAGAAGAAGACATTCAGGTCTTTCCGCGAAAACTCGAAGTCCTGACTCCGGAACTTTTCTCCGATCACGCCGACCATGAAGTCCCAGACAATGCGGTTATAGCGCATCATGGCATAGAGGTTGATCTGCTTTGCAATATCAGCCGGAGCCGATGATAATTCCTGCCGGAGTTGTTCATCGTCCAAAGCGTCCAGACGCTTATAGCAGCTTCGCACCATACGGGCAACAAGCCGCTCAGTCGGGTATTGAAACAGATTGTTCTTTTTGATTTCTTCGATAGCGTCCTCCACGGATGTCCCGTCGAGGTAATACTTCGATGCAATGCGGATTTCATAGAAGAGGAATTGTTCCGCCGTGATCGTTCCATTATAGATTAAGGATCTTTCCATGCGCTTCTCCATCTGAACTTGTCTTCCAAGCTCATTGTTATCCTATCATATTAGCTGTCCCATAAAGCGGACTCTTACTTGCTTTCGTCCACAAACTCCACAATGTCACCGATATTGCAGTCGAGGCAGATGCAGATTTTGCGCAGAGCTTCCATTGACACATCTTCGCCCTTTCTGAGCTTGGTCATCGTACTGGAAGATAGCCCCGACGCCTTGTGAAGATCGCCTTTGCTCATATCCTTATCGACAAGCAGTTTCCACAATTTTTTGTAGCTTGCTTTCATAGCTTTCACCTCAGCACAGAATGGACAATATAGCTATTTTAATTATACCACCGCAGGATCGGATGTTCAATAAAATTTCGTAAGTTATGGATGAATACGACCGATTTGCAGGAATGTCTCTCTACATAAGGATTCATTTTGCTTGATTTTTGCTTTCAAAATATATCGGTTTATACTTGTTTTGACACACTGTTTTTTGATTCAGACCAGTATTTCGGAAATTGTTTTTTCTTGTGGACAGCCATGAATGTACTCGTGCTGCCGTCTGAATACACGAACAGCATACTGTATTTGTCGGGAAAAGGATATACTATAAGATAAAGAAAACATTTGGAAATGTGCAAATGCACAGCGTCCAATTTCCTGCAATATATTTCCAGCATTTCGCTGCATTCTTTTACAGCCGATCATCTGATTGAGCTAGTCCTCGGTGATTTTGCAGATGCCCACTTTTTCCGTTTGCTGATTCGTCTTTGTGCCGGGATCCGGCGTAAATGTAAAGCTCTAAGAGCCGGCATCGTGAGATCAGCCAGACCAGTGCAGGTATTGAATGTCTCGTATCCGCTCTTTGCACATTACCTGGGTCCGCGACGCGCCCACTCTGACCGCGATACTTGATTAGTACGCCATTTTCGATTTCGAAATCGCCTGCGTTGCCTATCTGTCAATCCTCCAGATTCCAGGTTTCTATTTCGTGGATGATCTCCTTCTGCCGCTCGTAGAACAGCAGCTCTTTGTTGTGGTCAAAATATTCCTTACAGCCGTAGCGGCTGATGAAGCGGGCACTGTAGAAGCCGGCTGTCAGCTCTGTGATGAGGATTAGCAGCTCCTGCCCTTCGCCGAACGCTTCCTCGGAAAAGCGAAACACATTGGAAAGCTGCCGTCCGGCTGCCACCGCCTGTGTTTTGAGTGCGGCGGTTCTTTGATCGAAATCCTGTTTCAGCAGCGCGAAAGCCGAGCCGCCGCTTTCCGGTCTCTCTGCGGTCAGCTGCGCCTGAAGCGCCCGCAGCGCCGCGATTGTGCTGCGGAGGGCAAACTCCGTATCCGCCTGGAGTGTGGATGCCTTCTTTCCCGCCCGAAGCCGTTTTTCCAGCGTATCAATCTGTCCCTGAAGGACTGGCTGCGGTTCTGATTTTGACTGCGTCAACGAAAGCCGGCTGTTTTTCAGTGCGCCGAGAAGCTCCGTCTGCGCCAATTCCGTCCGCGTGACGGCCCGCAGCTTTTCCATGACCGCGTCCAGCAGCAGCCCCAGCAGCGCCAGCCGCTCGTCGAATTTCGCGTTTTTTGCTCGGCTCACGATCTCCGATGATGCACTACCGGCAAGGATCGTATCCACCTGATAGTCCGCCTTGTACTTCTTCCACAGATCATAATAGACAGCAAACGATCTGGCAATTTTGGGATCCTGCAAATATTGGGCAACAAGCTTTTCATCCACGCCGAGCCCACGCTTCTCGTACAAGACGAGCATATCGGACAGGTCGCTCCAGCCGCGCGCGGTCACGAAGCGCTTGCCGTCTACGGTCGTTTCGATCTTATAGAAGTCCGATTTCCGGATGTCCAGATAGGTCAGGATCGCGGGATGCGTTCTCTTCCTGCTGGCGTATTCCTTCCAAGCCTCGTAGTCCGGCTCGACATCGATGCGCTTGAGCCGGTCCCAGGTCACGATGTCAAACTCGCGCACAGAGCTGTTGTATTCCGGTGGGTTTCCCGCCGTCACGACGATCCATCCGCCCGGAACGCGGTGGCGGCCGAAGATCTTGTATTGCAGGAATTGCAGCATGGCGGGTGCCAGTGTTTCGGACACGCAGTTGATCTCGTCGAGGAACAGAATTCCCTCCTTCACGCCGGTGCTTTCCATCATGTCGTAGACCGACGCAATGATCTCGGACATGGTATATTCGGATACGCTGTATTCTTGTCCGCCGTAGAGCTTCTTTTCAATATAGGGCAGACCGAGCGCCGACTGGCGGGTGTGGTGGGTCATGGAATAGCTGACCAGACCCACACCAAGCTCCGCCGCGATCTGCTCCATAATAGCGGTCTTGCCGATGCCCGGCGGTCCCATCAGAAACACCGGCCGCTGGCGCTCGATCGGGATCTCATAATTGCCAAAGGCGTCTTTTGAAAAATACGCTGTGATCGCATTTCGGATTTGTTCTTTCGCTTCCTTGATGTTCATCCTGATGCACTGTCCCCCTTGCTTTCAGACATCCCATAGATCTCATCTTTTTGCAGCACCAGCCTGATCGCCCAGGCGGGCACGTTCGGGTTATTGTATTCCTCGTCGAGAAACACGAACGCAGTATGATAATCCGGCTTTTTTTCCGGAAACACGCCGTATCCATCCGTGAAATAGATCAGACCCTTGAGGTTTGTAAGCGCTTTCTGTCTGCGTAGCGTTTCCACATATGCAAAGACCGGCCGGAAGTCCGTGCCGCCAAGACCGTGAATCTGCATGGTTTTCAGGTATTCGTCAAACTCCTCCTGACAGGTGATCTGCCGGTCCTCCTGAATGGCCGCGTCGCACTGGATGATGTGCAGATTGATCTTCGTAAAGAAGCTCTCGGTAGAATTCAGGATATTGTAGGTTTTCCGGATGAATGCTTGCACCAGCTCTCCCGAAACAGAGCCGGAGGTATCGATTGCGATCACGAACTCCCGGATCGCTTTGATCTCCTTGTATTCCAAAGGCTCGATCAGCGGCATTTTTTCATAAAGCCGCAGCCCGTAGGTGTAGAAAATATAGTCGAATTCCTCGTCATTGATCCGCATGGCCTCGCCCAGAACCGCAAATTTCCGAAGGAATGCTGTGTAGTCATATTTCTCCCGGTTTACAGCCGCGAGACTTTGCACCAGACCGTCCGACGCGGACCCGCGATATTTTTCAAAGGTCTCCAGCTCCATCTGGATCCGTTCGGCGATCTCCTGCCAGCGCTTTGCCTGCTCCGCCCGGCTTTCGCTGGGCGGAGGCTCTGCTGCCTGTTCAGATCGTTCGCCTGTACCAAGCCGCTCTTCGACGCACTGCGGCGTCAGATACCAGAGTGCGTGATCATCCGCGGAAAAAATGTCCTGGAGCTGTGCGAGCCGCATCGGATTCGGCGCGGTCTGACGGAGATATGCATAGAGCTTTTCAGCAGTCACATGGTTCAGATCATGCTGGATCGCCTTAAAATATTGCTTTTGTTCCTCCTGCCGCGGCGCTTCCGCCGCCTTGATCCCAAGGCCGGTAATCACATACTCCGCCGCAATGTCACAGGCCAGATCCCAGTATTCCCGGTCGATGGACGGGCTCATGTACATATGCCGGAAAATGCAATGCATCACAACATGGAGATAATCCCGCACGGGGATCTCTTTCGCTGTCTGAAACGTGCGCAGCACCCACTCCGGCCGATAACAGAGGTGCTCCCCATCGGTCAGGAGTGAGGAGGCTGCGACGGGACGCAGCTCAAGCTGATTGAGGGCCGCATCCAGGAATCGCAGGTTGACCAGCAGCATATTGCGGGACAGACGCAGGATCTCTCCTGCGATCTGCTCCGCGTTTTTCTTTTTTTCCGTCATTCCGTGCCTCCCAGCCGCGCCCGCTCCGCTGACACGGCTCAGTCGATCGAAAATCTTACTTCACTGGTATAACCGGGGAACCGCCTGTTCCGGTAGTCCATCAGATACGCGGTGCAGGAGGCAGCATGCTTCGCGATCGACAGATCCAGGAAATAGCTGATCTGCTCCGCACAGAAACCGCTGAGGAACTCCTCGCGCAGATATTCGGGATCCTGATCCGTGATCGCGGAACGGATGATCGCCGCAAAAAGCTCCGTCAGGACGGCGTTCACTTCCCGCTCGTTTGCGTTCTCGCAAACCTCCATCTTGCCAAGCAATGTGCGCATCCTTTCCGCAGGGGTATGATCCAGATGCAGGCTGCTGCCAAGATATACCGTGCTGTCATCCGTGATATGCACACCAGCCGGAAGCGCATCCAGATCCATCTCCGCATACTTGGAGCGGACGTACAGGCCGCGTCTGCGCAGATTCTTCACGAATGCGTTCCATTCCTCGTTTGCGATCTGGATGCCGAGGGCCAGCTCCGGCAGCTCCGCCGCGCCCCTATGGAACACAGGCTCCCAAAGGCCATCAAAGCTCGGCGCGATCTCGGCATCGTGCTCTGCAAGCGTATGCCGCCAGGCCGCCGCTTCTTCTGCGGACAGCTCCAGCGTATGCGCAATATGTACACCGCCGACCGGTGAATACGGCTGTCCGTTTACGTCCACAACCGCATCACTCCGAACGAGGAAACGGTTTTCTTTTTCGTCGACCCACACAGTCTTTCCAATCAGCTGCCGCATAACAGGGTCACGCAGATAGACCTTCTCCCAGATCTCCGGGCTAACAGACGCGCCGGACAGATTCAGCTTCTGAAGCCGCAGCGCGCGGTTTTTATAGTATTCCGTGTACGCTTTCTTATACGCCGCAAACGCTTCCGCGGCAGCTGCCGTCTTGTCGGGATCCGTTCCCCTTTTTGACATGGAACGAACCTGCTTCCCGGCGCTCTCATCATACAGAGCAAAGGCAGGCCCCGGCGTTACCTGAACGGCGATTGTTTTTCCGCCGAGGTCATAGCGCGGCGGCTGCGCAGCATCGAAATCGGGCACAGGAAGCAGCTTCGTATCGCGGAGCAGCTCCGCAGAAGCGCCGTGATAGCGCGCATATGCCTCCAGCTTGTACTTGCTCTCCAAAAAACGCATGGCGGCGGGCGTTTCGCTGATCATCAGCGCGCCCATGAGATTCTGCGCGAAATACCGTGCTTTGGATGGGCCGCGCAGCCGTTCGTTCAGATCCCGCGTCTGCGCTTCCACCTCGGCGTTATCTGCATACCGCGCCCACGCCAGAAGGAACAGCCTGTATTTGTTGCCGCCGAGCAGTTTGTCCAGCAGCTCCATCAGCTCCGCGTGTTCCAGCGCCGCAGCGATCTGGTCAATCTCCGCATCGATCTGAACCTTTGTGCCGTCATACAGGACCGTTCTTGTGTTCATCTCACCCTGCACCACCGCGGCGCAGCGGTTCCACTCCCGTGCGGACCAGTTGAGGAGGCAGATCAGCACATCCTTGGAGCAGAGTTCTGTGGAATCCTTCCAATGGATCCCCTTCTTGACCGCCTTTACAGTCTCGGGATCCGACGGTGTCTGTGCGAGCTTTTCCCGCGCCAGCGTTTCCAGCTTCACCGTGGCGCGCTCCTCTCTCTGCACGGGCTTCTGCTGCCCGGCTGTGGCGGACATACTGCTTGAAAATGCAGGATCCTTGAACAGGTCGTCGAGATCCGCGCTCTGGGTCCCTTGATAGAAGGTCAGTAGCGCGCGGATGTGCTCCGGCGAAAGCGCATGCCAGTGCTTCTTTATAAACCATGCAGCATACGCCGCAGTTTTCTTATCAAACGGTTTTATCTGACCCAAAACCGCGATCATCTGCTCCAGCCACACGCTCGGATCGGCAATCTCAAGCCCTTCCGCCCACGCTTCCCATGCGCTCCCATGCTGACGCAGGCACAGCCAAACCAGGCTCTCGTCGGAAGCCTGAATATGATAGCCGCAGAGCACAGGCGGCAGCGCGTCCTTCTGCCGGGCGAGCTGGTCTGGGAGCACAAAGGTCAGCTTTTTGCTCTTCGGGAACGCCTTGGCGTCCACACTTCCGATCTGCTCCGGCAGGAGCACGGTTTGCAGCTTTGTGCAGCGTACAAATGCATCTGCTTCGATCCGTACAAAGTGCGGCGGAAGCGCAATGGTGTGCAAATTGTTACAACCCCAAAAGGCACCCTCTTCAATGACCTGCAGCCCCGCCGGTAAGGCAACGTCCGTCAGCGCGCCGCAAGATGAAAAAGTTCTGCTTCTGATGACCGAAACGTTATCAGAATACTTTACAGATTTCAGGTTCTTGCAATTTGAGAATGCACATCCGACACTTTTTACGCTGTCCGGCATCGTGACCACCGTCACTGTCTCACATTCTTGAAACGCCCCGTCGGCAATCAGGAAGACACCGTCCGGCACAGTTACATCCCCGCCGCTGCCGCAATAACGGAGCAGAACGCCGCCGAGCATCAAAAAATCTCCCACTGGCGCTGCCGCCGCGCAATCCTCGAACGCCTGACACCCGACCTCGGTCACCGTGTCCGGGATGTCGAGCTGCGTCAGGGAGCGACAGCTCTGGAATGCGCTGTCTCTGACCTTCTCCAGCTGCGCAGGCAGCCGCAGCTCCTTCAGCGCGGAGCAGTCCTCAAATGCACCGTTTCCGATCTCTGTGACGGTATTCGGAATGTCGAGCTGCACCAGAGAACGGCACCCTGCAAATGCATAGTCTTTGATTCTTTTCAATTGCGTTGGCATCCACAGTTCCTTTAGCGCGACGCAGCCCGAGAACGCGCCGTCTTCGATCTCTGTGGCGGGATTCGGCAGGGCGACGGCTTCCAGCGCGCAGCAGCCGCTAAACAGCCGTGCCGGAACGCTGCCGAGCTGAGTGGGCAGCACGGCCCGCTTCAGCTTCTCGCAGGTATCATACTCGTCTGGATGCTTCGTCACCGTCATATAGGTTCCAAACGCACGCGCACCGATATATTGCACGCCCTTCGGAAGCTCAACAGACTCCAGACTGCTGCATCCGGCAAATGCCTGAATGCCAACGTACTCCAGACCTTCGGGCAGCGCAACAGCTTTCAGTGCGCTGCACCCGGCAAACGCATTATCCGAAATGCTGACCACACTCTGTGGAATGGTGATCTGCGTCAGTTCCTCGCACTCTGTGAACACATCGCTTCCGATCACGCGAACCCCGTCCGGGATCACGAAATGCCCCTTGACTGGCTTCGGAACGCTGAACAGAATGCCGTCCCTGATCTGCAGACCATGCTCATCCGTCGGAATTTCAAAGTCGCCAAGCGACGAAAGCCCCACACAACGCAGACTTTTCGGCAGTGTGATCTCGGTCAGCGGGCAGGCTTCAAACACACTCTCCTTCAGTTCGACGACGCCTTCCTCGAGCACGACCCGTTCCAGCCCGCCGCAGCAGCCGAACGCATCTTTTTCGATCGTTCGGACACTTCCCGGGATCGTTACGTCGTTCAGGTCATCACAATCGTAAAATGCGGATTCTCCGATTCTTGTTACGCTGGATGGGATCTTCACGCTGCTGATAAAATCATCATACGCGAAAATGCTCGTGAGCGTATGCACATTGTCCGGGATTACTAGCTTGTCCTCCTTCGGATACGACTGGACGATCCCGTCTTTGACCCTGAAGCCATTTGTACTTGCCATGATAATTCCTTCCTTTCTTTTTATGATCCTGCATTATGTATTTCCAACATTATACTGTATTTCAAGCTGATTCACAAGACTTTCCGCGCAGCAGTCTCTCTTTCCTGCGCTTCTGTTTCAGATTATAGCATATCACATGTCCAATAAACCGGTCTTAAACTTACTTTCTGCATTTTTGCTGCGTAAAAATCCCCGCAAGAAAGCGGCAGGCGTCCCGGTTTTTGCGAAACCTCGGCGCGGCGGACTGCTTTTCTTCTAATTTGCGGCGATCTCTATTGCTCTTTCGCCGGAAAACCTGTACAATTATGGTATCGTTGATTGGTAGGGGGTATTTCATGAAGTTTCTTCATTTGTCTGATCTGCATCTCGGCAAGCGGGTCAATGAGGTCTCGATGCTGGACGATCAGGACTATATCCTGCATCAGATTCTGGAAATCACAGACGTAGAGAGCCCGGATGCGGTCGTGATCGCAGGCGATATATACGACAAGAGCGTCCCGTCCGGCGAGGCAGTCACGCTGTTTGACTGGTTTCTCGTTGCGCTTGCAAAGCGCCGCGTTCCGGTACTGCTCATCAGCGGCAATCACGACAGCCCGGAGCGGCTGTCCTTTGGCAGCCGATTGCTTGATGCGAGCGGCATCCATATTTCTCCGGTCTATAGCGGCGAGGTCCGCCCCATTACGTTACAGGACGAACACGGGCCTGTGCACTTCTGGCTGCTGCCGTTTCTCAAGCCCGCGCACGTAAAGCGCTTCTTCCCGGATGAACCGATCGAGAGCTATACGGACGCCTGCCGCGCGGCGATCACGCAGATGAACGTTGATTTCTCCGCGCGCAACGTGCTGGTCACGCACCAGTTCGTGACCGGTGCGAGCACCTGCGAGTCCGAGGAGCTGAGCGCCGGCGGCACGGATAACGTCGATGCGTCCGTATTTGACGGCTTTGACTATGTGGCGCTGGGGCATCTGCACAGCCCGCAGAAGGTAGGGCGGGAGACGCTGCGCTACTGCGGCACGCCGCTGAAATATTCCTTCTCGGAGGCGGGGCAGCGCAAAAGCGCTACCTTTGTGGAGCTGGGCGCAAAGGGCGAGGTGCACATCACCACCGCGCCCCTGACCCCCCGGCACGAGCTGCGCGGGCTGCGGGGCAGCTACATGGAACTGACCGACCGCCGCTGCTACGAGGGCACCGCCGTGGACGACTATCTGCACATCACCCTGACCGATGAGCAGGATGTGCCGGATGCGCTGGCGCGGCTGCGGGTCATCTACCCCAACCTGATGCAGCTGGACTACGACAATCAGCGCACCCGCCAGCAGCAGGAGATCAGCGCCCCAGAGCGCACCGAGAGCATCTCCCCGCTGGAACATCTGGCTGCCTTTTACCAGCTGCAAAATAACCAGCCCCTGACCGCCGAGCAGACGGCATTCTGCCAGGAACTGATCGAGGAGATCTGGAAGGAGGGCGACACTGTATGAGACCGCTGCGACTGACCCTTTCGGCCTTTGGCCCCTATGCCGCCGAGACTACGCTCGACCTTGAAAAACTGGGCAAAGGCGGGCTATACCTTATTACCGGCGACACCGGCGCGGGCAAGACTACCCTTTTTGACGCCATCACCTATGCGCTGTACGATCATTCCAGCAGCGGCATCCGGGAGGGCTCCATGCTGCGCTGCAAGTACGCAGACGACAAGACCCCCACCTTTGTGGAGCTGGAATTTGAGGTGCACGGCGTGCGCTACACGGTGCGCCGCAATCCGGAGTATCAGCGCCCCAAGGCCCGGGGCGAGGGCATGACCACCGAAAAGGCAGATGCCACCCTGACCTACCCGGACACCCGCCCGCCGGTGACCAAGGCGAAGGACGTGACCGCCGCCGTGCAGGAGATCATCGGGCTGGACTACAACCAGTTTTCCCAGATCGTACTCATCGCGCAGGGGCAGTTCACAAAGCTGCTCAACGCCTCCACCGAGGAGCGCAGCCGCATCTTCCGCAAGCTGTTCCGCACCCAGCGCTACGCCCAACTGCAAGAGCGCTTACAGGCCGAAGCATCCGCGCTGAACCAGCAGCGCACCGCCCAGAACGCCAAACTGGACAGTCTGCTGGGCGGGCTGCAATTCAGCCCGGAGGACCCAGACGCCGAGGCGCTGTGCGCCCTGTGCGCCCAGACCGTGCCGGAAACGGCGCTTGCTTTACTGGACGCCCTGACCGCACGGCAGGCTGCGGCGCTGGAAGAAGCCCTGCCGGGCTGCACCATCGTTCAGTGCGATGTGGCCAGCCGGGCCAGCTGCGAGCTGGCGTTCCGTGCGGCGGAACAGGCGCTGGGTCGGGTGGATGTGCTGGTGAGCAATGCCGGCATCGCACAGCAGAAGCTGTTCACCGACATCACCCCGGAAGAATGGCAGCACATGTTGGACGTGAACCTGACCGGTGCGTTCCACCTGTGCCAGCTGGCGCTGCCGGGCATGATCCGCCGCAAGGCGGGCCGCATCCTGACGGTGAGCAGCATGTGGGGCCAGACCGGCGGCAGCTGCGAGGTACATTACTCAGCCGCCAAGGCGGGCCTCATCGGCCTGACCAAGGCGCTGGCCAAGGAAGAAGGCCCCAGCGGCATCACCGTCAACTGTGTGGCCCCGGGGGTCATCGACACCGATATGATGGCGGCATTTACCGCCGAAGATAAGGCCGCTCTGGCTGAGGAGACCCCTGTGGGCCGCCTGGGCAGCGCGGACGAAGTGGCAAAACTGCTGCTCTACCTTGCCGGAGAGGACGCCGGATACATCACCGGACAAGTGTTTGGTGTCAACGGCGGGCTGGTGATCTGATGCAGTTTTGTCCGCGGATTTTAAGAGCAACACCCCGGACGGGGTTTTCCCAAAGCGAAAAGGAGAGAGCGAAATGGGCATGACTTTAAAGGAACTGTTGACCAAAGGTGAGGGCACCCTGTCGGCACAGGAGGCCAAAGATTTGGCTGCACAGTGCAGAATGGACGTGGAAACGCTCTACACCCTCCTGGAGGAGCGCGGCATCAAGATCCTGGACAACGAGACCGAGGCGGATACCAGCCTGGACGTGGACAGCATCATTGCCGAGGTGGAAAACGCCGAGAACAACAGCGATGACATGGGCATCAGCGAGGAAGAGGAGGAGAGCGCGGAGGAGAACCCGGCTGACCTCAAAGCTGCCATGGATGAGCTGCTGGACGACCCTGTGAAGAACTACCTCAAGCAGATCGGCCAGATC
>ERZ780198.1034-NODE-1034-length-27664-cov-19.185628_pt1 | contig 27664 bp, 24 predicted proteins | sample MGYA00510979_ERZ780198 | MGnify/ENA primary metagenome ERZ780198 (study PRJEB29588, sample SAMEA2158039) | human gut metagenome | biome: human gut; feature: human-associated habitat; material: faeces | place: Denmark | collected 2008/2010 ...
ATTTAATCCGTTTCTGAATATCTTCAACAGATGGCAGTTGCTTTTCCAGATCATCCGGCAGGCTACTGGTTATTTTGTATTCGCTTACACCAATCGGCTTTGAAATATCCTTGAGTGAATATTCTGCAACCACATTGTTTTTGCTTTTGCACAGAAGCAAACCAATGGACGGATTATCCTGCTCTTTTTTCAAAATGCCGTCCACGGCTGACAGATAAAAGTTTAGCTGACCAGCATATTCCGGCTTGAAATCACCAGTTTTCAATTCGATAACTACATAACAGCGAAGATTCAGGTTATAGAACAACAAATCAATGTAAAAATCATCGCCGCCTACGTTCAGGTGATACTGGTTTCCCAGAAAAGCAAACCCTGTTCCAAGCTCCAGAAGGAGATTTGTGACATCCCTAACAAGTGCCTGCTCAATATCCCGTTCGAGCATATCCTCCCGGAAAGAAATAAAATCAAATACATATGGGTCTTTCATTGTCTGCACCGCAAGTTCACTTTGCGGAGACGGTAAGCGGTGATTAAAATTTGTAACTTTATCTGCCAGAACCTGCCGCTGATACAAGTTGCTTTCAATCTGATGGACAAGAACATTTCGAGACCAGCCGTTTTCCGCTGACTTTTTGATATACTATTTACGTTCATCCATATCAGCGACCTTATCCAGAAGAACTATATTGTGACCCCATGGAATTTGTGCAACAACCTGTTGCACAAATTCTCGGTCTGGATAAATCTCTGCGAATTTTGCCATATACTTCAAATTACGAACAGAATATCCTTTGCTTTCTGGAAAAGCAATCCGAATATCTGCTGCAAGGTTATCAATAAACTTGTTTCCCCATGATTTATGTTCATTGATTACGCAACCAATATCATAATAGAGAAGCAGCATATCTGCATTCACATGAATTGCCGCACGATATTGTGCCGCAGTAATTTCGCTCTTGATATTTTCGATAATGGAGAGATACTCAGTTGTATTCATTAGCACACTCATCGCCTCGCTTTAACATAATTCTTATCATTATTTTCTCTATATAAGATGCTATAGTATGAAATATTTTTCACGTCATTTGTCCTTATTTGTTCCATATGGAGCTGTTTCTTCAGCAGCCATACTGTATGTTGCTTTTGACTCATAAATATACGCCTTATGTTCCTGAAAGGAGACTACCTTATCACTCATCATATCATTATTATCCGTCCAAAGCTCGCACTGCGTCATTACGGTCTGAACAGCATCCGCCATCCCTTCCGGTGGGTATTTATGTTTTTTCAACAGGCGCTTAATAAGGGTACGCATTTTGGCACGGGCAGATTCTTTGCGCTGCCAGTCAATCGTTTTATTTCTACGAAGTGTATCCGCCAATTCCTTGGTAATCGCAATCAGTTCTTCATTTTTGTAAAAGTCCTTGATTGCTTGCGGTTTTGTAAGTGCATCGTAGAATGCCAATTCATCGGCTGTAAGGCCGAGCTGTTCGCCCTCTTTGTGGGCTTCAGCCAGCTGCTTAGCAAGTTTCAGCATTTCTGCGATGACTTCTTCATTGGTGAGCATACCATTCAGATATGCATTGATTGCTCGCTGCATGATTTCGCTGAACTTTTCAGACTTAACCACATTCGTTCTTCTATAAACAGATACCTGTTCCGCTATCAGTTTTTTCAGCAGCTCAATTGCCAGATTCTTCTCCTTCATTTTGCTGATTTCCTCAAGGAACTTCGGATCAAACAAGGAGAATTCCTCTTGCATATCAGAAAACAGGTTAATAACGCCCTCGCTCTTGATGCTCTGCTTCAAAAGCTCATTGATACGAGCGTTCATTTCAGGCAGAGAGATTTTCTTGCCGCTTCCCGCATTGGTCAGTCTCAGCACCAGAACACGCACCGATTCAAAGAACGCAGCTTCAAAGCGGTCAGCTTCGCACACCATGGAAGAACAAAGAGAAAGAGCCTGGTGAAGCATAAGTGCTTCCTTGATAAATGTATCTTTTTCTTTGTCCTTTTCGCGGGCGATGATATAGTTTACCGCACCGCTGATGGTCTTTGCTCTTTCTAAATCTGTTCCGGTCGTGAACTTGGTGTAGTCAAATCCATGGAACATGTCACGGCAAACACCGAGCTTTTCAATAAACTTCGGATAAGCAACCTTAGCAACATCCGTATCACCATAGTTTTTCTTATCACGGGTGGTGTAGTCATTCATCGCCTGCTTTAGTGCGCTAGCAATGCCTACATAATCAACTACCAGACCGCCTTCCTTGTCACGGAACACACGATTGACACGGGCGATTGCCTGCATCAGATTGTATCCGCTCATCGGCTTATATACATACATGGTAGCCAGAGACGGAACATCAAATCCGGTCAGCCACATATCAACGACAATGGCAATCTTCATCGGGCTGTTGTTGTCCTTGAATTTTTTCGCCAGCTCGTCCTTGTGCCGCTTATTGCCGATAATATCATGCCATTCTTCAGGGTCGTTATTTCCACCGGTCATAACAATACCGACTTTTTCCGTCCAGTCAGGGCGCAGCTCCAGAATCCGCTTATAAATCTTCATTGCAATCGGGCGGGAATATGCCACAATCATCGCTTTGCCTGTAAGCAGACCTTCACGGTAATTCTCGTAATGGTCAAGAATATCGCAGACCAGAGAGTTTATGGTATTGTCATTGCCCAATACGGCTTCCATCTGTCCCAGTGTTTTCTTGCTCTTTTCAATAACCTCCGGATCAGCATTGTGCGCCATGATTTCATACTCTGCATCAATCATGCGTAGCGTAGCTTCATCTAGGTTGAGCTTAATGACACGGCTTTCGTAATAAACCGGGCGGGTTGCACCATCTTCAACAGCCTGCGTCATATCATAAATGTCGATGTAGTCACCGAACACTTCACGAGTGCTGCGGTCTTTCGAGGAAATCGGTGTTCCGGTAAAACCGATGTATGTAGCGTTCGGCAAACTATTTCGTATAATGCGGGCAGTACCTACAACACGCTTGGCGATCTCTTCACCGTCCTCATTCTTGGTCATCTTAATCTTTTCGGTTAAGCCGTACTGTCCACGATGGGCTTCGTCTGCCATAACGATGATATTTCTGCGCTCAGAAAGAGCTTCGTGAGATTCCTCAAACTTCTGCATAGTCGTAAAGATAATACCGTTAGCTTGTCTACCTTCCAACCAATCTTTTAATCCAACATCATTTTTACTCGAAGTCTCTGTCAGTTTTCTACAAGTAGCGTGTACCGGTTCCTGACGCAAGAAATCCTTGCACTTTGCAAACTGTCCGAAAAGCTGATCGTCCAAATCGTTTCTGTCGGTCAGCACAACGATAGTTGGGCTATCCAAGGCTTCTTGGAGCAGATGGGCATAGAATACCATCGACAGCGACTTGCCGCTGCCCTGCGTATGCCAGAACACACCGCCTTTACCATCGCTAACGGTAGCTCGTTTGGTCGATTCGATTGCTTTTCTTACAGCAAAATACTGATGATAACCAGCCAATATTTTGAAGGAGTTCACACCCTCGTTGGAAAAGCAAATAAAGTTCTTTATCAGGTCAAGCAGGCGTTCCTTTTGGAACATTCCCTCAAAGAAGGTGTCAAACTGTGCGTACTGCGTATTTTCATAGCTTCCATCAACTGTTTTCCATTCCATGAAGCGATCTTCACCGGAAGTAATTGTACCGGCTTTAGAGGTCATCTGGTCGCTCATAACGCAGATGGCATTATAGATGAACATGGAGGGAATTTCCTTCATGTAGTTACGGAGCTGCCGGTATGCAGCAGAAGCATCGGTTTCTTCTCTGGACGGAGATTTCAGTTCTACAATAACAACCGGTATTCCGTTCAGGAAAAGCAGAATATCCGGGCGTTTGTTGCTGTTTTCGATGAAAGTCCATTGATTTGCTACAATAAAGGAGTTATTGTCGGGATTTTTATAGTCAACAAGATAGACGATGGAGGAGCGTTCCTCGCCTTTTTCAAAATAGCGCACAGGAATGCCGTTTTGCAGATAATCCATAAAGACAGTGTTTTTCTGCACCAGTTCTCCGTTTTCAAAGTTCTTCAGCTTGAAAAGTGCATCACTAATAGCGTCCTCCGGCAGAGAACGGTTCAAACGATATAGGGAAGCAACAAGCTCTTCCTCATACAGAGGATTGTGAAAATCTCTCTCTATGTCGGGGCCATACAGATAACTGTAGCCCATGTTCCGGAATAATTCGATCACGGAGTTTTCATAATCCGCTTCTGTATATAATCCTGGCATAATATCGCTCCTTTTCTGTGGTATTTATACTCCATTTTTATATCATAGCGTTTTTCTTTGTATATTAGGTCGCTTCACCGGTGACGATTTTCTGGTAAACGAAAATTTAGCGGCTTAGCCTTTTAGTTTGTTATATTGCTTTTTCCATGCCCGTGATGGCTGCTTGCAAATACAATCTACCTAGGAAAAAGCACAGATATTCGGCAATCCATTATTTTCGCATATATCAGGATTATTGGCTCTGCATAGGTTTGTAATTCGGTATCTTGTGGGTGTAGCGGTGCATTAAAAGGTATGGAGAGGTCTTTTTTATTCATAATCCACCTCTGATACATCTATTTCGCCACTCATAAGTTTCGGGAGTAGAGTATCTCTTGTTTCGGCAAGCTTTTTGCATTCGATTCGGTTCGTGATGATTAAGTCATAAATAGGATGAAGTAAAGATCCGATTCGGTTGTAGTCTGCCGTGTTAGGGATAAGAACCTCTGCTTTTGCAAGTTCGTCACGCTTGATGTGTCCCATCGTTGTTGCTTTATCGGCAGCCACAGCTATAAACCGTTCAAGATGATGTTTTGTCCAAGCATAATAGAACCACTTGTCATACACGCTTGAAGTGACCTTGAACAAATGTTGGTTTAATCCACAAATACCACCACACCAAAAATCAACTAACAGACTGCCAGACCAAGAGAAAATAACATCGCCATCATGAATGATGTAATTTGTCTTGATATTTGGGGAACATACTTCGCTGGTAGCATCGCAACAACCTTGACGCAGTTCTTTAATCTTCAGAACTGGGATGCCTACTTCATCGACGGCAGGACGATATTTTTGCATAGCCAAACCATTTAGGTAGTCTGCAATATCTATCAAACTGCCTCGTTTCCAGCCATCGGGTAGTGATTCAAGAGATAAGAACTCATTTGCAAAGATAGCTTGCGCTTGCTGTTGTAAATTTTCGTTTATCGCATTATTTTGTTTGCTCTTGGCATCAATGGAGGACAGAATTTCCACCAACGCATCCTGTTTTTCTCGCTCTAATTCGGGAATAGGCATTTTGCCAAGTGTTTGTGCATTTATGTTTCCTCTTGTGCTACCAGTATTGAAAGAATGAATCCAGTCTTTGTACTGTTGTGACAAACAGAAGTATTTTACATACTTCGGATTTATTTTCGATGGGTCAATACTAAACTTAATCAAAAAGCCTGCATACACAAACTTCCCATCAGAACCATCATAAAAGTAGTTTCTTCCTGTACTTGCTCCAGTTCGAGCAAAAACTATATCATTGGGTTGCAATAGGTACTCGCAGGCTTTTTCATCATCAACAGATTTCAAATCGGCCATATTCAAAGTGCCATCATCATTTATATCCGTTATTCGCAAGTAAGTGTAAAGGTCGTCAGAAAACGGCACCGCAGAAGCGCCTATGCCATAATAACCTCTACCATTAACTGAAACATCTGAAAGCGTAATAGTTTTCATATTTTCGTTCTCCTAACCTATGTATTTGCGGTGAGCAATCTTTACATTGCTCTGTTTGACCATTGCATACTGCAAGGTCGTGTCTATTCGTTGATGCCCCAAGAGCCGTTGCAGCTGCTCCACAGGCATTCCTTTGTCAATCGCCATTGTAGCGAGGGTTCGTCTGAATTTGTGCGGATGCACTCTTTGAAGCGAAAGCCGCTTGCCAAGTTCACGCAGTCTTGATTCTACACCGCCAATCTGCAATCTTTCGTATGGCGCTTTCAGCGATACAAACAGGGCATTGTTGCTATCCGTTCTTTGCGCAAGATAGTTTTGAAGATGGATTTTGGTTCTGGCATCAAAGTAGACCATTCTTTCCTTGCTGCCTTTACCAAACACCACGCACTCTCGCTCTTCGAAGTTTATGTCATCCCGATTGAGAAGCACCAATTCGCCAACGCGCATTCCGGTTGATGCCAGCATATCAATCAACGCCAGATCACGCAAAGAATCACAATGATCACGCATGGTTTCCAGTGCTTCGTCTGTATAGGTTTCTTTGATGGTCACAGCTGTTTTCACCTTATGAATCCTGCGTACCGGGCTTTTCAAGATGTAATCTTCATCTTCAAGCCAAGAAAAGAAGCTGGATAAGATTCTGCGGATGTTGTCAATTGTAACCTTGCTGGATTTTCGTTCTGCCTGATAGTCAGTCAAATAGGAACGCAGATCGTTGGTCATAATATGCGTAATCCCTTTTCCGATTTTCTCAGACATGGTTTCGATTGTCTTTCGGTAGTAAGTAAGTGATTTTTCAGAACATCCCTCAATTCGCTTTGCCGAAAGAAACGCACCTGTCAACCGTGCATTTTCTGTACTTGCATCCTCAGTTGTACTATCTGTTTTTCGCTGAATCTCATATCCGGAAAGATTATGCTTCAACACTCGCCGCAGCTGCTCCGCCTGTCCATTATCAAGATAGGCCAGCATATTTCGCAGTACATCATTTACAAATTCATCATTCATAGTCTATTCTCCTTTAATAATCAGGGAATGACTATGGAGTGGCAATCCTCAGTATAAACACCTGCCACTCGCAGAAGTTATGGGGTAGGTCGTAAACGAAAATTTAGTAGCTTAGAGATCGATGTCAGAGACATCAAGCGTGCCGGACATCAGCTTTGGTAAAAGAGTATCTCGAAGTACAGCAAGATGTTCGTTTTGCTTGCCATTGGCAAAAATTTGATTGAAAATTGATTTGCAATAATCATCAAATGCTATAACTTTATCTACTGGCGGAATTAAAATAGTTTCCGTTTCAATAAAGCCTGAGAAATCGAGGTTCTTAATGCCTGTTGTACCGTTTTCATAAGAGAAAAAGACCCCTTTGCCATACAGGTATTGCCAATAATAGTAGATAAACAAACTGTATCCTTCTTTAGGTTTTATTGCCTTACAGAAATTTGTACAAACCATACCGCTATCATAGCGGTCGAGTAATGATTGAGTTATAGCTGTACATCTTCCAGTTGATTGAGTAGGACTACCTCCTGAAATCTCAACAACAATGTCACCGTCTGTAAGTTGTTTTGTGGCAAAATTTTTAGGAAGAATATACCTTGTGGGCATTTTTCCTTTATTGCCTGCTTTGACTTCGGGAATATCTGCACCTCTGATGCAATAAACCTTTTCAGTATTATTGCCTGTTGGTGATTCTTTTCCCCAATCGCCATTTAAGGTTGATTTAATAAGTTCAGAGAATGTTCCTGTTGACCATTCATTGTTTTCGGGATTGTCTATAAACCATTCTTTGAATATCGCCTGAGCTTGCTGCTCTAAATTTTCGTTTATCGCATTGTTCAACTCAATTTTTTCGTCTAATGACTTCAAAACACTGGCAATTTTCTTTTGCGTACAAAAATCAAGCATCGGCACCTCATACTGCATTATTGAGGTTTTGTCGCCTCTTGGCATTTTTGTCCCTTTTGATGTTGCCATTGAATATGTAAAAAAATCATCATCTGCAAGTAAATAATATAAGAAATCTCTATCTGTAGTAGACTTTGGAACAAAAACTAATACATCGTTGGAACAACCGCCATCATATCGAGCTTGCCAAATTTTTTTGAAATACGGACGAATATTCGAAACGAGGACATCACCATTTTTATATTCCTGTGTTGAAGAAACATTCGGTAAAGAGGTGGCTTCTGTTATACCGCTTTTGTTTGGCAGCATATTTTCGGTTGATATATAGTTTTTCGTATTTAAGTTTTCTACTTCAACTTTCCCCTTGCGAAAATCGCAAATATCAGAAAGCTTACACTTCATAACCAATTGCCCCCAGCTTCTTACGGATTTCTGCTTCGAGTTCATGAGACTTGGCAAACATATCAGAAAGCTCCGAAGTCAGGCGAGCCATTTTTTCATCAAACGGTTCACTATCTTCTTCCTGTTCTTCAATGCCAACATAGCGCCCAGGGGTCAGAATGTAGTCTTGCTTTTCGATAGTCTGCAAATCAGCCACCGCACAGAATCCCTTCACATCTTCCAGAGTGCCGTTCTGGAATGCTTCAAAGGTGTCCGCCAGTTTCTGAATATCTTCATCAGTGAAGTCTCTGTGCTTGCGGTCAACCATATAGCCCATCTTACGGGCATCAATAAACAGTGTTTTTCCTTTCTGCTTTTTGTTTTTGCTAATGAACCAGAGCGTAACAGGAATCGTCACACTGTAAAACAGCTGTGTAGGCAGGGCAACAATACCTTCTACCAGATCGGCATTGATAATGTTCTTTCTGATTTCACCCTCACCGGAGGTCTGCGTAGACAGTGCACCGTTCGCAAGCACCAAACCTATCTTGCCGTTCGGTGCAAGGTGGTGAATCATGTGCTGAATCCATGCGTAGTTGGCATTACCGGGCGGTGGCGTTCCGTACTTCCAGCGAACATCATCCTGCAATTTGTCCTGTCCCCAGTTAGACAGATTAAAAGGCGGGTTTGCCATAATGAAATCCGCACGAAGATTGGCATGAAGGTCATTAAAGAACGTATCAGCCTGATACGGACCGAAGTTTGCATCAATGCCACGAATCGCCATATTCATCTTCGCCATTTTCCAGGTATCCGCATTGGATTCCTGACCATAAACGGAAATGCTCTGACGATTGCCGCTGTGTGCCTGGATGAACTTCACGCTCTGCACAAACATACCGCCGGAGCCGCAGCACGGGTCATATACACGGCAATTATTGAACGGCTTCAGAATTGCAACGATTGTCTTAACAATGCTGGACGGTGTGTAGAACTCACCGCCCTTCACACCTTCGTAAGCAGCAAACTGTGCGATACAATACTCGTAAGTTCTGCCCAGAAGATCCTTGCCTTCCTCGATATCAGACATATCCATATTGGTAAACAGATCAACGACATCACCCAAAACTCGCTTGTCCAAATCCGGGCTTGCGTAATTTTTCGGAAGCACATTTTTCAGCGATTTGTTCTCCGCTTCAATCTCTCTCATTGCTTCATCAATGACTGTGCCGATTTCCGGAGTGTGAGCCGCAGCTGCAACCGTAGACCATCTTGCTTTTTCAGGGACAAAGAAAATATTCTCACCCAAATACTCGTCACGATCTTCTTCAAAGCCCTCGCCTTCTGCAACAAGCTCGTTATATTTTCTCTCAAATGCACTGGAAATATAGCGAAGGAAAATCAATCCGATGATTACCTTTCTATATTCAGCTGCAGGAATGTGCCCCCATAACACACAGGCAGCATCCCAAATTTGTTTTTCAAAGCCAATGTTGGCATTATTCTTTTCAGCCATTGTCAGTCCCTCTTTCTTACTACTTATTCAAATCCATAATTTTCTATTTTCCATATCTCTTTCCGCTCACTCTGCGGATATAGTCCTTTTTCTGCAAGGATTCCATGATGCGCTTCTCGCCTTGTTTGATATATTCTTCAAGCTCAAATTGCCAGTTCTTCTCTGCTGACATAGCTGCACCTCGCCTCTTGCTCAATATGCAATCCTAAAATAATCAAGATATGCCTTATATCTATCCTGCGCAGCAAGACAGGTATCCATCAGATAACCGTTTTCCTTGCCCCACTCCTTTAAGCCGCGATAGTAAAACATTTTCAGATTATCTTCTATAATAAACGGAACGATATGATACTTTAGGCACTCTTTAAACATAATCAGCCTGCCAACGCGACCATTACCATCCTGAAACGGATGAATCCTTTCAAAACGCACATGAAAATCCAGAATATCTTTAAACGTCTTACTCTTTTTCGCATTATATTTTGCCAAAAGCGCTCGCATCTGCTCGCTAACCTCTTCCGGTAAAGTGGTATCTCTGCCGCCAACCTCGTTCGGAAGCTTTTTATAATCACCGATAGCAAACCAATCCTTACGCGCATCACTCGTGCCGGTTTTAAAAATAAAGTGCAATTCCTTAATCAGCTTTTCGGATAAAGCAGTCTTTGCCTTATCTATAAGCAAATCAATACAGCGAAAGTGATTAGCAGTTTCAATAACATCATCCACGTTCAAAACTTCATTTTCCACACCAATCGTATTCGTTTCAAAAATATAACGCGTCTGCTCATGTGTCAGTCTGCTGCCCTCCATATGATTAGAGTTATAGGTCAACTCAATTTGCGTTTTATGATAGATACCGCCTGCATATCTGCTTGCTTTTTCCTCCTGCAGAACAGTTAACAAGCTACGCTCGCTCTGCTTAATCTTATTAACACGCTCCGGTTTTACTGCCGTTTCCGGAATACTCCATACTCTGCCATGCAGCTCTGCTCCCTGCACACGTCCCTGTGCGCAATAATTACGCACGCTGCGCTCGGATATCTGCCACTTTTCCGCTGTTTCCGCTACTGAAAGATACTTCATCATCTCACCTCCGTTACGTTGTATCTAAGAATAGTATAGCATGTTGACGGCAAAAACTTCAATTAATTTATTTTGATAGCCAATTATTTTTGCCGTCAAAAAGCGTTCCGCAATTTTTTATTATTACTTTTGGCGTATTTACGCATTCTCACACATAGAAAAAATAACCAAGGGACTGTCACCGCAAGTAAGTTTTACTTACGCTACAGTCCCTTTTAGCTTATCAATATTACTTCAGCAGTTCCTTTTCTTCCAGATACACAGCCAGCAGCTGAGCCACCTTATTCACCAGCTTCAGGCAATTTTTCAAATGCTCACGTGTATTAAACTCGTAAGGCATCAAATCACCGCAGGCACAGGAGCCGAATTCCTTGGCAAAGCGCTCATGAAATTCCAGCGTTAACGGATAAATTTCTGCCAACGGCTTCTCGCTCGGCTGATTGCGGCCGGCCAACGTACTGATGACCATCACGCAGCCTGCCATCGCCCCGCACAAGTCGCGCGCATGACCAATGCCGCCGCCAAAACCGGAGCACAGACGGAAAGCGTTATCATCAATATTCAAGCCTGCCTCCTTGCGAAAGGTTTGCACAATCGCTTCGCAGCAGTTATAACCGCTCTTAAAATTGTTGCCTGCTGCCATGCCCATTTTTTCGCTAAATTCACTCATGTCATTCTCCTCCTTGCGTAACAATATAAAAACGCTCACTTCCTGTCATTATCGCTTTCCGTTGCATACGGCCAGCCGCTCATACCGCCCTCCAGGCTGTAAACATCACGGAAGCCGCGGGCGCGCAGAATAACCTCCGCTTCGTAGCCACGCAAATCAATCTGACAGGCTGTAACTATTTTCTGCTCTTTATCCATTTTGCTGATATCCGCTGTACGCAAGGTATCAAGCGGCAGATTTACTCTCGACGGAATGTCGGCAATACGCTTAGCTGCTACCTCTGCCGGCGTGCGTACATCAACGAATAAATAATCATCCTGCGTGCGATTTTTTTCAAAGTCTACAGGATTAATGCTGCGCAGCTGTCCGTCAAGTTTATTTTGCAGGACATTAGCTGCCGTTGCGATATTCTCAATCGGCGTATTAAACGGTGGAGCATAAGCCAGATCAAGTCCGGATAAATCCTCCAGCGTTGCACCTAAAGAAATTGCCGCCGCCAATGTATCAATACGCTTCGCTACGCTCGCTCCGACAGCCTGCGCACCCAATACGCGTCCGCTGCTCTTTTCTGCCAACAGCTTCAGCACAATGCGCCCTACTCCCGGCATATAGCCTAAACGGTCAGAGCCTGGTACAATTGCGCTTGCAAAATCAATACCGGCCTGCCGCGCAGTCCGCTCGTTCAAACCAGTTGCCCCGGCTTCCTGCGCAAAGAAGCGACAGGCGGCAGTCCCCAGGACACCGGGATATTGCTTCCGCGCTCCGCAGATATTATCCGCAATTACGCGGCCATGCTTGTTGGCTGTAGACCCCATAGGCACAAACACCTTGGCTCCGCTGACACGATGAGTATTTTCCGCACAGTCACCTCCGGCATAAATTGCATCATCGCTTGTCTGCAGGTATTCGTTAACCGCAATACAGCCGCTCGGACCTATAACAAGGCCGGCCTCGCGCGCCAGCTCCACGTTCGGACGCACGCCGACGGCAACGATAACCAACTGTGCCGGGATTACGCGTTTATCCGTCTGCACTCCGCTAACTTTGCCGTTTTCTACGGTAAAGGCACCTGCTCTTTCCTCCAGATAAATATCGAGCAGCGGATTTTTCGTATCACGCAGCAGCAATGCTGCCATATCCTCATCAAGCAGCTGCGACAGCAGTCTGTCCTGCTGTTCCAAAACGCTGGTATGCAAACCGCGGCGCACAAAAGCTTCTGCCAGCTCCAGACCGATAAAGCCTGCGCCGATGATAACTACATCCTTAACGCCGCCTTCGGCAATTTCCTTATCTACTGCTTCAACATCCCACGGAAACCAGAAGCTGTGAATGCCTGCGGCATCAGCATTAGGCAAGGGAAGCTTCACCGGCGTACTGCCGGTTGCCAACACCAGCACGTCATAAGACAGCTTTTTCAGCTCTCCCTTTTCCATATAATGCACGCATTTTTGCACTCTGTCTATTTTTTGCACATTACAGCCGCATCGGGCATCAATGCCCTTCACGGCCGCAAAATAATCACTGTCGCGCAAGGCTCCCTGCGGTGTATGGTCAAAGCTGTCCATGCTCTTAACCTCACCGCTGATAAAATACGGGAAGCCGCAGGCACCGTAGCTCAGTTGCGGTCCGCGTTCCAGCACGATAATCTCTGCTTCGGCATCCAGCCTGCGCAAGCGCGCCGCCGTTTTCATACCGGCGGCCACCCCACCGACGATTACTACACGTTTACCCATAATGTCACCTCCAAGAACGAATTTAATGTTATCTTACTATTGTGAAAATTTAACTGCCAAAATTGCTTCTGTCAGCAAATATTACTCTATAATCATTATAACAAAACAGCCCCCAAAAGCAAAGCTTCAGAGACTGTTTACCAAAATTATTATATACTATTTTGCTTCATACACACTCAGCGCTTCCATTGCCAAGGCATAGCCCGCAAATCCCAGGCCGCAGATTTGTCCGACGCAGCCTGCCACCGTTACAGAATGATGGCGGAACTCCTCACGCTGATGGATGTTGCTGATATGCACCTCAATCGCAGGAATATTTACTGCCTTCAATGCGTCCAGAATTGCTACGCTGTAATGCGTAAACGCCGCCGGATTGATAACAATGCCGTCAAAATGACCGTAAGCATTCTGAATAGCGGTAACTATATCGCCCTCATAATTGCTCTGCAGCAGCTCCACCTCTACGCCAAGGCGGTCGGCCGCAGAACGGATGTAAGCACACAAGCTGTCATAATCATCACGGCCATAGATATTTTTTTCACGGATGCCCAGCATATTAATGTTAGGACCATTTAAAACTAATATTTTACGCATCTTTATCCCTCCAGCTTAGCGGCAATATTCAGCAGCTCATGCAGAACTCTGCCGAAATCGCCGTTATTATCAATAGTATAATCCGCATATCGGCGGTACAGCGCAATACGCTCGTTATATAAAGTATAAAGCTTCTGCTTATCGGCAGCAAGCAACGGACGCGCATCACCGGCAATACATCCGATGATATTTTCCGGTTTGCGGTCGATAAAGACCACAACACCGCCGCGCTTTAGCAGCTCCATGTTTTCCGCACGCTTTACGGCACCTCCGCCGGTAGCGATAACAGCTCCGTCACATTCCGCCAGATACGCTAGCGTGCGCGTTTCCGCTGCGCGGAACGCATCCTCGCTTTCCGCAAAGAAAGCCTTGATTGTACGCTGCTCACGCTCTTCGAGGACAGTATCAGCATCATAAAACGGCAGCTGCAAACGTTTCGCCATGCGCTTGCCAAATGTGCTTTTGCCGCAGCCCGGCATACCAATCAGCACGATATTTTTCATATATTCTGCTCCAAATCCTGCATGATTTTGACGATAAGCTCGCTGTCGTATTTTCCGCCCTGCCAGATTTCCTGAGCAGCCACAGCCTGCGCCACAAGCATGAACAAACCATTGACAGTCTGCATCTTCGCCTCGGCAGCCTGCTTCAAGAACAATGTCTGCTTAGGATTATAAATCAAATCTACAGCAGCATCAAAATTGCTGATTTCCTCAGGCGTAACCGGTGCAGCATTAACCTTGGGATACATGCCCACAGGCGTGCAGTTGACAATCACATCACCGGTCAGCGCTGCTAAGCCGTCATAATCAATAAACTTGCACTTAGGCGCAATTTTAAGGAAATCCTTATCAACATGGGCAACGTCACGCGTAACAAGATACAGCTTGCCGACACGCTTATCAACCATATATTTGACAACCGCACGCGCAGCGCCGCCGGTACCCAACACCGCAACACGCTTAGCTCGCACATCAATATTGTTGTATTCCAGCATTCTGCCAAAGCCGAAGTAATCGGTATTGTAGCCTTCGGCACCGTTTTCATCAAATTTAATCGTATTTACAGCGCCGATAGCCTTAGCTTCACGTGTAATGCTGTCCAACAGCGGCATAACATGTAATTTATGCGGAATGGTAACATTGCTGCCCGCATAATTGGCACGCAGCTCTTCCATACGTTTGGGCAATTCCTCCTGCGGTGTTTCCAGCAGCGTATAATCGCCTTCAATACCCGTATATTTAAAAAACAGCTCGTGAATCTGCGGTGAAAGGCTGTGTCCCAGCTTACCGCCCAAAAGTCCGTAATGCTTCATCTGTTTATTCCTTTCGTTCGTAAGCACGATAATTGCCAAGAACCTTGCAATAGGTGCTCTTAGATTTTATTTCTTCCATCACATCGATAACTAACGGATCCGCCAGATTACCGGTGACATCGATGTAGAAAAAGTATTCCCACGTTTTGCCGACAATCGGACGTGATTCCAGATTCAGCATATTCAGGCCCATATGGTAGAAGCTGGCGAGCATCTTATACAGCGAGCCAGTTTCGTGCTTCACGGCAACAATCAGCGTAATCTTATTTGCGTTCGCTACGATTTCCGGTTTTTTGGCGATAATAACAAAGCGGGTATAATTGTTGCTGTTGCTATTGATGGCCGGCGCAATAACCTTCAAATTATACAGCTCTGCTGCCTGCTTACCGGCAATAGCACCCAAGGTTATATCATGCTTTTCAGCAACCTCCTCCGCACTCTTGGATGTACTGAAATAAGGAACCTGCTCTATATCCGGATAGTCATGAAAGAAATCAGCGCACTGCTTAAAGCCCTGCGGATGCGAATACACTGTTTTAATCGTACTCAATGAAGCGCCCTCACAGCCTAACAGATTTTGCTCAATCTTTACGCACTGCTCGCCTACGATACTGCAGTCATACTGACGCAGCAAATCATATACCTCGGTAATACCGCCTGTCGAAGAATTTTCAATAGGCAGAACGGCGTAATCCATAGTGCCATCGCTGATACTGAAAATTACTTCTTCAAAGGTCTGGAAGTGATGACGATTGTAGCGGCGTCCATGAAAATATTCCTCCAAAGCCTGATGCGTAAAGGAGCCTGCAGGACCGAAGCAAGCAACCTCATAGGTTTTGTCGTTTGCTTCGGACAGCGCAGTTTCTTCCAGCAGACAGGCCTGATCGATAATACCGCGCATAATATTTTTCACAGCCACGGAATATTCCTTGTTCTCCAAAAAGCCTGCAACCTTTTCAATAACCTTAGCCTCACGGTTTTTGTCCTTAACAGGCAGTCCTTTGGATTTTTTATAGGCAGCCACCTGCATTACCAGGTGCAAACGGCTTTCCAATACGTCTGCCAGCTGCTGGTCAACCTTATCTATTTCTTGGCGGATTTTTTCTAAATCAAGCTCCTGCATTTTATTTCTCCCATTTCTTCGCTTCTAAAAATAAATCCCACAGCGTCCACGCAACCACCGCTTCGATAACAGGCACAGCACGCTGTACAATACAGGGATCATGCCTGCCGACAATAGCCAGCGTTGTATCAGCCTGCTCCTTAAGGCTCACTGTCTGCTGCTCGCGCGCAATCGACGGTGTCGGCTTAATGGCCACGCGCACTACAAAAGGCATACCGTTGGTAATACCGCCGGTAACGCCGCCGTTGTGGTTCGTCAGTGCCTTCACCTTGCCGTCAACGTAATGCAAAGCATCATTTGCTTCAGCACCCGTCAGCCTGGCAAAGCCAAATCCATCGCCAAATTCTACACCTTTAACAGCAGGCACGGAAAACAGCGCATGGCTCAGCATGCTTTCCACGGAATCAAAATACGGTGCGCCGATACCTGCGGGCAAATGCAGTGCAATAGCTTCAATTACACCGCCTACGCTGTTAAGCTCGCTCTTAGCCTGCAAAATGCGCTCCTGCATTTTTTCGCCGACAGCGTCATCCATAACAGAAAACTTTTTCGTATGCAGCTCAGCTAATTCTGCATCACTTACGCCCATTGGATTGAAGCGCTCTTCTTTGATATCGTTAATCTGCAGAATATGCGACCCGACAATAATACCATATTGCGCCAACGCCTGCTTGGCCACAGCACCGGCAAAAACAAGCGGTGCCGTCAGACGACCGGAAAAATGGCCGCCGCCGCGATAATCGTTAAAGCCCTGATAACGTACATGGCCTGCGTAATCTGCATGACCGGGGCGCATTTTATCTGCCAGAATGCTGTAATCCTTGGAATGCTGATCGCTGTTGACGATACGTGCGCACAGCGGTGTACCTGTCGTAAATCCATTGAAGAAGCCGCTTTGGATTTCTACCATATCGCTTTCCTTGCGTGCTGTGCTCAACGCATTCTGTCCGGGAGCACGACGCGCCATTTCGGCAGCAATCGCTGCTTCATCAAGCGCCAGTCCCGGCGGCAGTCCATCCAGCACTACGCCGATGGATTTGCCGTGCGATTCGCCGTATATCGCCATTTTTATATTCATGCCAAAAATTCCGCTCATGCCAGCACCTCAATTTTTCCGCCTACGCTCTTGTAATCCTCCCAAAAGTCAGGATAGGATTTGCTTACACTGCCTGCACCGGTTAAGGTAATCGGTTCTGCGCAGCACTGCGCAGCAATTGCCAAGCTCATGGCAATACGATGGTCGTTCCAGGCATCTGCCTCTACGCCGCCGCGCAGTCCCTCAGGCTTGCCTGTAATTGTCAGACCTTCCGGTTCTTCCGTAATAGCTGCGCCCATTTTATTTAATTCACTCGTCATAGCCGCCAATCTGTCGCATTCCTTGATACGCAGGCGTCCTGCGTTGATAATCTTCGTTGTTCCCTCGCTGACTGCTGCCAGCACGGTAAGCACAGGAATAATATCAGGGCAATTTGAAGCGTCTATTACCGTTGCCTGCGTTGTACTGCTGTTTACGGTTACGCTGTCGGCATTTTGGGCAATATCAGCACCCATGCGCTGCATAATTTCTACCACAGCCTTATCACCCTGCAGCGAAGCAAAGTCAATACCGCTTGCCGTAATGCCTGCGCCCAAAGCACCGCCGACAGTCCAAAAGGCTGCCTGCGACCAGTCGCCCTCAACCTTGCTGTCCTGCGCTTTAAAACGCTGCTTGCCAGGTACGAGATAATGACGGTGTGCGCCATCTACATTTTCTATTTTAACACCGTACTTCGCCAGGCAGTTCAGTGTCATATCTACATAAGAAGCGGATTCCAACGGCGAAGTAATGATAATTTCGGAATCACCCTTTAATAACGGCAAAGCAAAAAGCAGACCGCTGACAAACTGACTGCTTACATCTCCCGGCAGTTCAAATTTACCCGGCATCAGATGACCGTTGACTGTCAACGGCAGATTGCCATTATCATTAAAATACTGCACAAACTGCTTATCAAGAATATCGTAATACGCCTGCAAAGGACGTGATACCAGCTTGCCGTGACCGATAAAGGTCAGCGGACAGCCAAGATTTGCTCCCAAAGGAATAAAAAAGCGTAAGGTGGAACCGGATTCACCGCAGTCAACATTATCTGCCGCTGCAATCGGATGACCTGTGCCTGTAATCTGCAAAGCCTTACGTCCCTCTATCATGCTGGGGATTTCGTCCACGCTCACATTCATAGCACGCAGAACGCGCATCGTTGCTTCAATATCCTGAGACATGCTGATATTATCGACAATGCTGGTGCCGCCTGCAAGACCTGCACAAATGATTTCTCTGTGTCCCATACTTTTAGATGACGGCACCTGCACCGTTCCTGCCAATTTTGCAGGATAAATTTTTACCTTTTCCATTTAGCCTCACCCCAAATACTTTGGCACTTCCTGCCAATCAACTTTCTGCAGTACGCCCTCGCCTATCTGCTGCAAAATAATGAGGGTAATGCTGTTGCCGTTCTTTTTCTTATCTCTTGCCATTGTATCAAGCAGCTGCGCTTTTTCTACGCCCGCAGTCAACGGCAAATTATACTTTTCAAGTACGCTCTTAATACGCTCGGCGCTGCCTTTGGCTGTCATTCCCAGCTCTTCGGTGCGCTTAGTCAGCTGATACATGCCAATAGCCACACCCTCGCCGTGCGTAAAGCAGCTGTAGCCGAAGTGCTGCTCTACAGCATGTCCCAAGGTATGACCGAAATTCAGCAGCATCCGCAGGCCTGTATCAAATTCATCCTGCTCTACAATGCGTGCTTTTATTGCACAGCAGGTGGCAACAACACTGTCAATATCTGCCAAAAGCGCAGCATCATCAGCATAGCCGGCAATTTTTGCAAAAAGCGCTGCATCCTTAATGCAGCCGTATTTAATCGCTTCTGCCAAGCCATCGTGCAAAAAGCGGGTAGAAAGCGTTGCCAGTAAGTCTGTATCAATAAACACAGCCTTCGGCTGATAAAAGGCACCGGCAAGGTTTTTTCCGGCCTTTAAATCTACAGCTACCTTACCACCAACGCTGCTGTCAATCTGTGCCAGCAGTGATGTCGGTATCTGCACAAAGGCAATGCCACGCATAAAGCTGGCAGCGGCAAAGCCGCCCAAATCACCGACAACACCGCCGCCAAGCGTCAGCACAACGTCAGTGCGCGTAAGCCCTGCTGCAGCAAGCTGTTCCAATACATCGCTGAGCACCTGCATGTTCTTGCTTTGCTCACCGGCTTCAATTACCACCTTATGCACAACAAGGCCAGCCTCTTCGAGGCTAGCCTGTAATTTTGCTGCATATAACGGTGCAACATTTGTATCGCTGATAATTGCAGCCTTGCGCGCCTTCGGCAGCAACGCTGCAACCTTAGAGCCGGCCTGCGGCAGCAGGCCGGCGGCTATTTCAATATCATAGGCATGAACGCCTAATGCAACATGAATTTTCTTCATTAAAAAAGCTCCCTTCTCCGTGCTCCCGCCTTGCGCATCAGCTCCTTCAGCTTTTCGCCGTCATCACTGCGCAGAGCGTCGCGCCACAGCACCAGCTGCTCCATATATTTGTCTATTTCATCCGCAACCTTTTCCCTGTTGGCCAGGAATAAATTGCACCATAATTCAGGATTGATATCTGCTACACGAGTGCCATCTCGGAAGCTGCCGGCAACGAAGTACTTGGTCTTATCATCAAAGGACGCGCTGTCCATAAGCGCTACCGCAGTAACATGCGGCAAATTGCTGGTATAGGCAATCGTTGCATCATGCTGCGCCGGTGTTACCTGCACCGTATGCTTGCAACCAAGAGCCAAAGCAAATTGCTCCAGCCAGCTGATAGCAGCCTGTGTGTTATGTTTTTCCGGCACGATGATGTAGTTCGCATTCTGAAAAATATGCGCATCGCTCATACCCAAGCCGCTGCCCTGGCGTCCGGCCATCGGATGGCCGGAAATAAATTCCATGCCACCCTTTAAAAGTTCCTGGCCTCTGCTGATCATATCGTTTTTAATGCCTGCAACATCAGTCAGCAAAACACTTTCGTTAAAGAAATCAACGTTTTCAGCTATAAAGCCCACGATTGCTTCAGGATAAATAGCGCAGATGATTACGTTGGCCTCCTTAAGTCGGTTATCAGGCTCAGTCATGCCAATATCAACCAACCCCTGCTGCTTTGCTTCCTGCAATGTTGCTGCATCTCGCTCTATACCGATAATCTGCTTAACGCCCAGTTTACGCAATGCTTTGGCATAGGAGCCGCCAATTAGCCCCAAGCCAACGATAGCAAAGCTGAGCTCCTGCCACCTTGTACTTCTATTTTCGCCACCAAAATCAGCTTCCAAAAAAATCACTCCTAATCTGCCATATTACTATTATAACTCTCTGCCGACAATGTTCGCAATGCCTCTGAGGTCACCCATCAGCTTAGCAAAACGGTCCGGTTTCAAGGATTGGGCACCATCACACCATGCTGCTTCCGGATCATTATGTACTTCAATCAAAAGGCCGTCTGCGCCGACTGCAACTGCTGCCTTAGCCAAAGGCTCTACCATCCACCACATGCCTGCTGCATGACTCGGGTCAACTACTACCGGCAGATGGCTGAGTCTTTTTACTGCAGGAATAGCACTTACATCAAGCGTGTTGCGAGTATAGGTTTCAAAGGTACGGATACCGCGTTCGCAAAGGATAACATTTTCGTTGCCTTCGCTCATAATGTATTCCGCTGCCATCAGCCATTCCTCAATCGTTGCCGCCAGACCACGCTTCAACAGAATAGGCTTATTGGTTTTGCCCAATTCCTTAAGCAGATCGAAGTTCTGCATATTGCGGGCGCCGACCTGAATCAGGTCAACGTCTTCAACAAAGCGTTCCACCATGTAAGGTGACATGATTTCCGTAACAATCGGCAGGCCGGTTGCAGCCCTGGCATTTTTCAGGAAATCCAGACCTTTTTCCTTTAAGCCCTGGAAGGAGTACGGAGAAGTACGAGGCTTGAAGGCACCGCCACGCATCAGCGTAGCGCCTGCAGCCTTAACATCCTTGGCAATTTCCGTAACCTGCTCCTGGGTTTCTACGGAACAGGGGCCTGCGATAACCTGCAGCTTTTTGCCGCCGAATTTTCTGCCTGCAACATCAATAATGCTGTCCTCGGGATGGAACATGCGGTTCGCACGTTTGAAAGGCTCCTGCACACGCATTACCTTTTCTACACCCTCAACAACACGTAAAAGGTTGATATCCAAAGCGCTGGTATCACCAACAACACCAAACAGTGAAGCATTTACGCCATCACTGGCATGAATCTGAAAGCCCTTGCTTTCTAATTGGTTTTTCAGCTTAGTTTTTTCCTCAACAGTTGCATTTTGTTTGAATACGATAATCATGATAAAATCTCTCCTTTAATCTAATCTACAATGCTACAATACTACTCCCAGATCAGGAGTTATTACAAACCCTTACGCTTTTTTATATTGCTAAGGGATAATGCCTTGACTTACATATCTCTGCCAACAATTCTGGCAATACCCTTCAGCTCGCCCATCAATCTGGCGAAGCGTTCAGGTCTTAAGGACTGTGCGCCGTCGCAAAGCGCTGCTTCCGGATTGTTGTGTACTTCAATCAACAGTCCGTCGGCACCTACTGCAACCGCAGCCTTTGCCAAAGGCTCTACCATCCACCACAGGCCTGCCGCATGACTCGGGTCAACTACTACCGGCAGATGGCTGAGCTTTTTCACAGCGGGGATTGCGCTTACATCCAATGTATTGCGCGTATATGTTTCAAAAGTGCGGATACCGCGTTCGCAAAGGATAACGTTCTCGTTGCCCTCGCTCATGATATATTCCGCTGCCATCAGCCATTCCTCAATTGTTGCTGCCAAACCACGTTTCAAAAGAATCGGTTTATTGGTTTTGCCCAATTCCTTCAGCAGTTCAAAGTTCTGCATGTTGCGGGCGCCGACCTGAATCAAATCTACATCTTCTACAAAACGCTCAATCATATACGGTGACATGATTTCTGTTACAATCGGCAGGCCTGTTTCTTTTTTTGCACCTTTTAAATATTCCAGGCCAACCTCCTTCAAGCCTTGGAAGGAATACGGCGATGTGCGGGGCTTGAAGGCGCCACCGCGAAGCATTGAGGCGCCGCCAAGCTTAATGGACTTGGCAATGTCCGTAACCTGCTCCTGCGTTTCTACGGAGCACGGACCTGCGATAACCTGAATCTTGCGTCCACCGATTTCAACACCGCCGACATTAATCACGGAATCCTGCGGATGGAACATGCGGTTAGCTCGCTTGAACGGCTCCTGCACACGCATTACCTTGTCTACCGCATCATCAATACGCAGCATATTGATATCAAGTGTGCTCGTATCGCCGATGATACCGAAAATGGTCATGTTGACACCATTAATTTCGTTAATTTGGAAGCCCTTGCTTTCCAAATTGCTGCGCATTTTCGCTTTATTTTCCTCCGGCGCTCCCGGCTTAAATACTATTACCATAAATTGTCTCCCCTTTGTTCTGACGCCCTTGTCATTTAATTTACCATACTGCTATAAGCTACCATGCTACAAAAAAAGCAGGCTCCCGTAAAAGAGCCTGCTGTAAAAGTCAAATCTTAATTGCAAGCACTGCGCTCGCAAATACTATTTATAGTCTCCAATACGATGATTACTGCTATATGATTTTTCCCATGCAAAATAACCGGTGCTAAAATAATAGTTAAATACCGGTGCGTAATAAAAACCATATTCAATTGCAGTGTTCATCATTTTAGATTCCATCATTTTCACCTGCAACAACTTCAGCATTTCCTTATGCTTCAAAATTTATCGCCATAATCAGCGATTGAGATTATTTTACTCCTCCTGCTCCGCAAACGTCAAGGAAAAAGCTAAATTTTATTTATTTTTTATCTTATCGCACTATTATTGTAAACTAGGTTACAGTAATAGTGCTATTTTTAAAGCATTAACACAAAATTTTACTGCTGATTTATAAGACAGCAATATTTTAAAGTTTACTTATAAATTCTGCCACCCGCTCCACAGCAGCATCAGCGCTCCTACAAGCACCACCGCCAATGCCAGCTTACGGAACAGATGCTGATTCAGGCGATAGAAAAATTTTTCTCCCAACCAGATAGCCAAAAGCATCACCGGTATAGTGTACAGCAACAAACTCCAATCAATGGTACCGCTGACATTACCGTAAAAATAATTCACCAACACCGTCAAAAAGCCGCTTAATCCAAAGAACCAGATCATGTTAGCCCGCATAACATCCTTCGGCAACTTTTCGTTAATAAAATACAAAACCAGCGGCGGTCCGCTGACACTGGTAGATGCGCCGAAAAAACCGCTCAAAATTCCTGCAGCAAAACGTCCGCAGGGTTTATTTTTAATCGGCAGCGTAAACTGCAGGCTAAGCAAAACCGTGGCGACCACAAGCACCGCTCCCAAAAACACCTCCAACTGTGCCGCAGGCAGCACCTTCAGCACCCAGCTTCCGGGAAGTATACCAACAACACTTCCCAAGGTCGTCAGGATAACCGTTGCTTTATCATAGCCTTCACGCACCCTGTACATAGTAATTGCCCGCAGAACCAAATTCAACAGCAACACAAAAATAACCGCCGCTTTAACCGACATCACCAAAGTAAGCACAGGCATGGCCACCAAAGCAAAGCCAAAGCCGGAAACAGTAGAAAAAAACGACGCTGCAAAAATAATACCTATTGTCAAAATAATCGCAGTATAATCCATTAGCTTCTCCCATACAGATTAGATATTATAAATTTAATTGTAACAAGTACAGGAAACGCCGTCAAATTAAATATCATATTAAGCAAAAAATCCGTGCAAACCAACGTCAAGCTTCTGTTTACACGGATTTTCAATTTCAGCTTTCTTCTAAAACACAGGGATTAGTCAACGCGCCTACAGCATCCGCACGACAGCGGTTGCAATGCTGCATCTGCGGCATCCACTGCCTGCAAACATTACGCAGCTGCATAATTTCTTCAGCTGCAGGCTCCGCAAGATGTGCAAAGCCAGTTCCCTCCACTGGCAGCATCGGTAAAATATTCTGCAGCTTCGCTCCCAGCAAAGCCATACGTCTGGCAATCGCCGGAATTTCCTGGATATTCACGCCGGAGATTGCTACCGTATTTATCTTCACCTTAACGCCATATTCGCCAAGCAGCTGCAATCCTTCTATCTGTCTTTCTAGCAGCAGCGCAGCAGCCTCTTCGCCGACATATTTTTTGCCGTCATCATTGATAAAGCTGTAAATATGCGCGCCGGTGTTGCTGGTAATCGCATTCACCGTCACCGTAACATAATCAACACCTAAAGCTGCTATCTCCTTGGCATACTTCGGCAGATAAAGGCCATTAGTCGAAAGGCAGAAGAAAACATCCTTATCAACCTCACGAATCATGCTCAGCGTTCTGCTGACCGTTGCCCAATTGGCCAGCGCATCGCCGGGGCCGGCAATGCCTGCTACCGTCAGCTTCGGTACCTTGTCCTTCATCTGCAGATACCAATCGACTGCATCCTCCGGTACCATAACCCTTGCCACGACGCCGGGACGGCTTTCATTTACACAACTGTATTTGCGCAGACAATAATTACACTGCATATTGCATTTAGGTGCCACAGGCAGATGAATACGGGCGTAATCGCTACATTTAGCTGTAAAACAGGGATGTGTTTCAAGCTCACTCATGATTTACCTCACAAATACTTTCACGCAAGCCGGCATATCGGCCATCTGTTTTATATTGCTGCTGCAAGGCACTGTTAACAATCTGCTCAATGAGCAAGGCAGCACCACGCGCTCCGACCAGCGTATTATCGGTAAAGCACAGCCGGTCAAAGGCAGGATAAGCACAGCGCACTAACGGCACCTGATATTTTTCAGCCAAATTCTTTAAAAATGAAGAACCGCAAAACAATACAGGCTTGTGCTTTGCTGCAGCCTCTGCCATTTTATCCAAGCTAAATTCCGCAGTGTCCTCTGCAATAACAACGTGCATGCCCAGTTCTTCGGCAAAAAAGCTCTGTAAGCCTGCTAAATGTGCCTTGTCCGTAGCCAAAGCCACCGGCATCTGATACAAATTCACCAGATAATCGGCACTGCGATAAACGAGCTTTTCAGCCGCAGCCTCCAGCTCAGACAATTCTTCAGCAAAATCAACCTTCAACGCTGCGCCTAATTGACGCAAAAACTTCTGCATGCCTGCCACACCATAGGGATAAGCGCATTTGATATACGGCACGCCAAGTTTTTCCTGCATCTTTTGTGCCAACAGCTCACCATAGCCAAAGCAGATATTCAGCTCTGCCTGCGGCATTGCTGCAATATCGCGCAAGCTGCAATCCTGCAGTGCGCAGTTAACTCTAACCTTGGAACCCAAAAATTTCTTCAGCTCGGCTAAATCATTATCCGCATAAGGATCATCGTTCATTATGCCAAAAATATTTATCGTGGCAGCTTCTTTTTTCTCCGCATGTTGGAGCAAGGGCAACAACGCTAAATAAGCTGTTTCGACACCGCTGTCAATATTCCCTGCATATCCCGGCGCTTTTACATGCAATAATTTCTGCGAACCTTCGGTAGTAGCCAAAATACCGTCCACATCATCGCCAATCATATTCGGCACGCAGCCGCTGACTACAAATACCGCACCGCAATGCGCAAAAATACGCTCTGTCTCCTGCAAGGTTTTACGCAAAACCTTCTCACCGCCATTAACAACATCCTCATCATAAATAACATCAGAGGCCTGACGTACATCATAAGGCTTGCCGGCATATCGGAAAGTCAGGCTGCCCCACTGACAGCCGACAACGGAATGCTGCAGGATTAAGGCATCCTTAATACCGGCAAGAGCACGCACAGCACCAAATAAAGCACAGCTACTTAATGGTTTCATTATTTTCTCTGCCTCCATACTCTGCTATACAGTTCGCGTGATGCTTTACTGTCTTTATCAGCTTCGCGCATCGGATAAAATACCGGGTCATAGGCCAGTTTGCTCAGCAAAAGATTGCTGCCTGTTCGCTGCGGTTGTTGCAGCATCTGCCAAACCTCTTCCATAATATCCACAAAGCCCTGATAAGACCACACCGAGCGGTCAAACAAATTATAAAGCACGGGAACATCCAAAGCAGCATAGTGCGGATGACCGTTGCAGATAACAAAATCACAGCTCTGCGCAGCCTCACGCAAGGCATCCTCCGAAGGCTCTAGTAAAATTTCCGCATCACAGCCATACTCAGCCTTAGCAAGCTCTATCCTGTCCTTAAATCTCTGCATCATTGCATCATCCAGACCTGTTTCTGCCTGGTAGGAAGGATTCATGATAATACATATTTTCGTAATCGGCAGACCATAATCCTGCTGATAAACGCGCAGCGCATCCGGCAAATAGGCAATACCATGCGCAATCAGGCAAAACTTATACTTGGCAAAGTCTGCACCCAGCTCCTGATAACGGGCGGCAACCCGTTCATATTCTTCCTGCAGCACGCGTTCAACAGCATTCTCGCAACCAAGCATTTTGCCAATCTGTCTGTACAAATCACTGATTCCTTCAATACCATGCCACTCCTGCATATCGGCAACATGCAGAAACGGCGTACCAAAGCGCTGCTCCATTGCCAGCGCCCATTTTTTGCGACGTACTATATTCAGCGCTGCCCGCGGAGCCTTTTTGATTGTCTGCAAATCAGCGGCAGGCAGATAGGCATTGACGGTAATCGCCATTTTCTGCAGCATCTCACTCATGCCTTGCAACTTATCCTCACCGTTATAGCCCCAGGCAAAGGTTTCGATATTTACGCTCCGCGGCTGTACTCTTTGAGGCTCCATCACCTGCTCAACTAAAGCGTCCATCACCTCTACATAACCGCAGCCCTGATAGACAGCACTAGAAGAAAACTTTTGCTTCTGCTTTTGGCAAGCCTTTTCACGCAAAACCTTGCGGCCATTGCTCTTGTCCATATGCGAAAAAACCTGCGACGTAATCGGCACGAGCTTCGCTTTAAACTGCGGCTGCAGGCTGCAGGCCAGGCCTGCCAAATCATCATTAATAATATCCGATACTACGGAAGGCAACAGAAAAATAATCTCCGGCTTTTGCTCACGCTCCACCTTTTGCAGTAAAGCCGTAAGCTTTTTCTCACCGCCGAAAATTACATCATTGTTGCGCAAATCCGCACATTCCAGCTCATAAACCGGGCTTTGGCCGCTACGCACATGACAACGATAATGAAAGCCGCAGCCACGCGGACTGTATAAGACAACGGCGGCATTTTTGATTTCGCTGATGCAGGCAAGATTTCCAGACACCTTGCCGTTAACGGCGTAGCGATGCAGATAACTTGAAGGGTTCATGCCAAAAAGCATGTTATCCTGATAATATTGGTTCATACTCATCAACTCCAATATATGACTTACTTATTTTCAGCAGGCAAGAAATTAACATTGCTCAAACATAACATAGGAAATTTATCTTACATGTTTTTCCCGGCAAGAAAAAACG
>ERZ780198.1042-NODE-1042-length-27563-cov-7.820161_pt1 | contig 27563 bp, 17 predicted proteins | sample MGYA00510979_ERZ780198 | MGnify/ENA primary metagenome ERZ780198 (study PRJEB29588, sample SAMEA2158039) | human gut metagenome | biome: human gut; feature: human-associated habitat; material: faeces | place: Denmark | collected 2008/2010 ...
GGCGGCGGCTGTGTGACCCAGCCGCGAAACTACCCGATGCTTCACCAGAACGGCGTGATTTTCTGGCTGAAACGGGACATTTCCAAGCTTCCCACCGACGGCCGTCCCCTGTCCCAGGCTAGTCCCTTGGACGCAATATTCGCAAAGCGCGCCCCCATGTACGCCGCCTTTGCCGATCACGCCGTCAGCAATGACGGCACCGCCGAGGAAACCGTCGCCGCCATTTTGTCGATCATGGAGGAACCCATATGAAAATTCTGGTCATCAACGGCCCCAACCTGAACATGCTGGGCATCCGGGAGCCGGGTATCTACGGTAAAAGCACCTTCGCCGATCTTCTGCGGCTGCTGGACGAAACCGCCAGCGCCGAGGGTCTGGAAGTGGAGCAGTACCAGTCCAACCACGAGGGGGACATTGTGGACAAAATCCAGTGGGCATACGGCAAGGTGGACGGCATCGTCATCAACCCCGCCGCCTATACCCACACCTCCGTAGCCATTCTGGACGCCCTGAAAGCCGTTTCCATCCCCACCGTGGAGGTTCACATCTCCGACGTGGACGCAAGAGAACCGTTCCGGCAGATTTCCTATGCGGGAATGGCCTGCGTGAAGACCATCAAAGGCCACGGCCTCGAGGGCTACCGGGAGGCCATGCTGTACCTCAAGGAGCGCTACGGGTAAAAAATCCCCCCATTGCCTTTTGGCAATGGAGAAACGCTCACTTGCGGAAGACCAGCAGCTTGCTGGAGACGTAATTCAGAATGACCACCAGAACGCTGATAATCAGCTTCCAGATATTTCCGTTCCAGCCCAAGATGTCCACGGTCAGGAGTATCAGCACCGTTTCCAGACCGCCGGACGCTGCCCGACAGCCGACGAATTTGCCCAGCTCCGGCAAGACGGTTTTCATGGACCAGTCGTGGCTCTTGAACACGAAGGGCTTGTTCGTCACATAGGCAAAGGCCACCGCCGCCACCCAGGCAATGATATTGCTGACGGCCGCGCTGATGCCCAGCAGGTTGTAAAGCGGCAGATAAACCAGATAATTGACAATGGTCGTCAGCACGCCGAAAAAGAGATAGCTGACCATGTCCCAATGCTTTTCCACAAAAGCGCGGATTTTTTCGATCATGTTTTTCCTCCTCACAGGCCCAGATCTTCCCCTACCAGGATAAATTTGATCCGCCCGGGGGGATTGCAGTTGCGGGTGATGAGGATCTGGTTGCAGATGCAGCCGTCGCTCTTGCAGTCGGCGCAGGCGCCTGTCACCTCGCAGGGCGTTTTGGCGTCGAAGCGCTGCTTGTTCTGGGGCGCGGCAACCGTTCTTGCCCGCTCCACGGCGGCGTCCAGAGAATCCATCACCTTGTTCATTCCCGCAATGACGATCACGGATTCCGGCCCATAGACGATGGCCGCTACCCGGTTGCCGTTGCCATCGATGTTCACCATCTGGCCGTCCAGACTCAGCGCGTTCGCGCCGGTGATGAACACGTCCGCGCCAAGGCACTGCTTCATGATTGCTTTCCGCTCCTCCGGGGTCGCAGCCCGCTCCCGGTCGAGGGCGCGGTAGTCCCCTGTCCGTACGGTGTCTAACAAGCCGATCTGCTGGGCCGACATCGCGCCGCCCCAGCCCACGCTGGAACCGGCGGGAATCCATTCCAGCGCCTTTTCCAGCGCTTCGGCTTTGTCTGCGCAGTAGCAGGCTTCAAAATGGCGGCTGTGGAGATTCTTGATCAGCACATTGGCGCGTTTTTCATAGTATTTCCGTTTCGGGTCGGTCACAGTAACCACTCCTTTTTCTTCCTATCATACCTCACAAGCAGGAAAAAGTAAAGTCTACAGATAAAGAGAGGACACCATCATGCAGAATATGATTTTCAAACGCAAGCTGCCCATCCCCAAGGAGATCAAGGAGCAGTACCCCCTGACCGCCGAACTTTCTCAGGTCAAAGCCCGCCGGGACAAGGAAATTGCCGACGTTTTCACCGGAAAAAGCGGCAAAATGGTGCTGATCATCGGTCCATGCTCTGCCGATCGGGAAGACGCGGTGCTGGAATACTGCGAGCGGCTGGCAAAATTGCAGGAGGCGGTGTCGGACAAGCTGGTTCTGATTCCCCGGGTCTACACCAACAAGCCCCGCACCACCGGCGACGGCTATAAGGGGCTTCTGCACCAGCCCGACCCCCGGAAAACCTCCGATATGCTGGAGGGCGTCATCGCCATCCGCCGCCTGCACACCAATGTGCTGGCCAACACCGGCCTTCCCACCGCCGACGAAATGCTCTACCCCGACAATTACCGCTATCTTTCCGACCTGCTGTCCTACGTGGCGGTGGGCGCGCGGAGTGTCGAAAACCAGGAGCACCGTCTGACCTCCAGCGGCATTGACATCCCTGTGGGCATGAAAAATCCCACCAGCGGGGACATTTCCGTCATGCTCAATTCCATCATGGCCGCCCAGCACCCCCACACCTTCATCTACCGTGGCTGGGAAGTGGACACCACCGGCAATCCCCTTGCCCACGCCATCCTCCGGGGCTATGTAAACAAGCACGGCGAGTCCATGCCCAACTACCACTTTGAGGAGCTGGAACGGCTGTACAACGCCTACACCGCCAAGGGATTACAGAACATGGCGCTGATCGTGGACGCCAACCACGCCAATTCCGGCAAAAAGTATCAGGAGCAGCCCCGCATCTGCAAGGAAGTGCTCCACTCCTGCCGCCACAGCGGAGAAATCAAGTCCATGGTCAAGGGCTTCATGGTGGAATCCTACCTGGAGCCCGGCTGCCAGAAGATTGGCGACGGCGTTTACGGCAAGTCCATCACCGACCCCTGTCTCGGCTGGGAGGAAACAATTCGCTTGGTTCAGGATATTGCGGATTTGATCTGAATGTGCTATACTGGGTACCATCGAGCCTAAAAATGGAGTGATGCAATATGACAGCAGAACAAATGGTGCAATATGCCTATGAGGAAGGCTTTTCCGCCGCCGCAGTGGTGGATACCGCCGACATCGTCTTTGACCCCTCGTTCCGGCCTTACTGCGAGGAAAACCTCTGCGGGCAGTACGGCGCGAACTACTCCTGTCCCCCGGACTGCGGCACGCCGGAGGAAATGAAGCAGAAGGTGCTTGCCCACAAAAAGGCGCTGGTGCTGCAAAGCATCTGGCAGCTGGAAAGCTACACCGACACTCCTGCCATTAAGAAAGGAAAGTCCGGTCACAACACTGCCGCGATCCGCCTGATGAAGCGTTGCCGTGACGAAGGGTGCGACGGCTTTCTGGTGGGCGCCAGCGGCTGCGCCCTGTGTTCCCCCTGCACAAGAAAAAATAACGAGCCATGCCGGTTCCCCGACCTGAAATATTCCTGCATGTCCGCCTACTGCATCTTCGTCAAGAAGCTGGCAGATCTGTGCGGTATGGAATATACCTGCGGCGACGGCCTGATCGCGTTTTTCGGTATGTACGTATTTGACTGAGTTCTATAGCAAAGCTCCCCGTTTTCGATGGAAAACGGGGAGTTTTTTGCTAATTACAGATTAGTATAGCCCATCAGGCTTTCGTCCACTACGGCGGCGGTGTCCCGGCCTTCCCGCAGTGCCCACACCACAAGGCTCTGTCCCCGGCGCATATCGCCGCAGACAAATACCTTGGGCTGGCTTGTCGCGTACTTCACGTCCGCCACATTGCCCCGGGGCGTCATATCCACGCCGAAGGCTTCGGCGACATAGCTCTCGCAGCCCAGAAATCCCGCCGCAATAAGCACCAGATCGCACTCCACGGAGAATTCCTCCCCGGTGGGAACCATCATCCGCCGCCCGTCCACCACCTTGCTTTCCAAGCGGGCAATGAGCGCCCCGCAGACCTGCCCGGCTTCGCTCTTGTAGAACTCCTTGACGGTGGTCTGGTATTCTCGGGGATCGTGGCCGAACATGGCAATAGCCTCCTGCTGGCCGTAGTCGGTTTTCAGCACCCGCGGCCACTCCGGCCATGCGTTGCCGGGAGCGCGGGTCTCCGGCGGGCAAGGCATCATTTCCAGCTGCATGATACCCGTGCAGCCCTGACGGATGGCGGTGCCTATACAGTCGTTGCCGGTGTCGCCGCCGCCGATGACCAGCACCTTCTTGCCCTTGGCCGTGACAGCCTTGCCGTCGGCAAAATCGGAGTCAAGCAGACTTTTTGTCACGCTGGTCAGGTAGTCCACGGCAAAGTAGATTCCCTCAGCGTCCCGTCCGGGTACACCGATGTCCCGGGGCTTTTTCGCGCCGCAGCAGAGTACCACCGCGTCATAATTCTCTTTCAGTTCCTCGGCGGAGACGTCACGCCCCACGTCGGCGTTGGTAATGAACTCGATGCCCTCGTCTTTCAGAATCTTCACCCGGCGGTCAATGACCCACTTTTCCAGCTTCATGTTGGGAATGCCGTACATCAGCAGGCCCCCCACCCGGTCGGCGCGCTCATACATGGTCACCTTGTGACCGCGCTTGTTCAGCAGGTCGGCAACAGACAGCCCGGAGGGGCCGGTGCCAACCACCGCCACCCGCTTTCCGGTGCGCGCCGGTGGCGGGACGGCGTGGATTGCGCCGCTTTCGTAGCCGTACTCCACGATCGCCCGCTCGTTTTCCTTCACCGCCACGGGAGACCCCGTGGCCATGCCGCAGGTGCAGGCGGCTTCGCACAGCGCCGGGCAGACCCGGCTGGTGAATTCCGGATAGCGGTTGGTGGCAATGAGCCGCTTCGCCGCCAAGTCCCACCGCCCCTGATATACCAGATCGTTCCATTCGGGGATGAGGTTATTCAGGGGGCAGCCGCTTGCCATGCCGCCGATCATCATGCCGCTCTGGCAGAAGGGTACGCCGCAGTCCATGCACCGCGCACCCTGCGCCTGCTGTTCGTCGCAGTGCAGCGGAATATGAAATTCATTGAAATTTTTGATACGTTCCTCAGGAGCGATCTCCCGGCTGGTCTGCCGGTCGATCTCCATAAATCCGGTCGGTTTTCCCATATTCCCGCCTCCTTATTTCCCGTTTTTCATGGCGTAAAACGCCTCGATCTGCGCCTGCTCGCTGTCCTCGCCCTTTTCCTCCATCTTGGCAATCAGGCGAAGCATCTTATCATAGTCATGGGGCAGAACCTTCTTGAATTTCGGCAGATATTCGCCGAAGTTCTCGAGGATTTCTTTTCCACGGGGCGAGCCGGTGGCCTCCACATGCTCCCGGATCAGGTCTTTCAGCAGGGACACATCGTACTTATGCTCCACGCTTTCCAGCGTGACCATGTCCTTGTTCACCCGCTGGTAGAAGTCCCAGTCCTCATCCAGCACGTAGGCGATGCCGCCGCTCATGCCTGCGGCAAAGTTCTTGCCGGTCTTGCCCAGCACCACCACCGTGCCGCCGGTCATGTACTCGCAGCCGTGGTCGCCCACGCCCTCCACCACGGCGACAGCGCCGGAGTTGCGGACGCAGAACCGTTCCCCGGCCACGCCGTTGATGAACGCCTTGCCGCCGGTGGCGCCGTAGAAGGCCACGTTGCCGATGAGGATATTTTCACTGCGGTCATAGGTCACGTTTTTCGGCGGGTAGACGATGATTTTGCCGCCGGAAAGTCCCTTGCCCAGATAGTCGTTGCTGTCGCCGATCAGTTCCAGCGTCAGCCCCTTGGGGATGAACGCGCCGAAGCTCTGGCCGCCGTAGCCGGTGCAGACCACGCGGAAGGTGTCGTCCGGGAGGGTGTTGCCGAATTTTGCCGTGATCTCGCTGCCAAAAATGCTGCCGAAGGTGCGGTCGGTGTTGCCCACCTCCATCTGAACGGTCATAGGCTTGGGTTCCGCCATATCGAAGCTCTTTTTGAACTTCTTCATCAGCACCTTCATGTCGGGAGTCTGTTCCAGCTTGAAATCGTAGACTGCCTTGGGATCAAAGTGGACGTTGGTGTTCTCCACCAGCGGGTTTTGCAGCAGTCCCGACAAATCCATTTCGCTGGCGCGGGAACCGGCGGGGGCGGGACGAACTTTCAGCAAGTCCGTGCGGCCTACCAGTTCGTCCACCCTGCGCACGCCCAGCTTCGCCATATATTCCCGCAGCTCCTGGGCCATGAACTTCATGAAGTTCATCACGTACTCAGGCTTGCCCATGAACTTCTTTCTCAGCTCGGGGTTCTGGGTGCAGATGCCCATGGGGCAGGTGTCCAGATTGCACACCCGCATCATTACGCAGCCCATGGCCACCAGCGGGCCGGTGCCGAAACCGAATTCCTCAGCGCCCAGCATGGCGGCGATGGCCACGTCCCGACCGCTCATGAGCTTGCTGTCGGACTCGATGCGGACGCGGGAACGCAGACCGTTCATGATGAGGCACTGGTGCGCCTCAGCGATGCCCAGCTCCCATGGAAGTCCGGCGTTGTGGATGGAGGAATTGATGGACGCCGCGCCCGTGCCGCCGTCAAATCCGGAGATCAGGATGACCTCCGCGCCGGCCTTGGCCACGCCGGCGGCAATGGTGCCGACGCCCGCTTCGCTCACCAGCTTGACGTTGATGGCGGCGCTGCGGTTGGCGCATTTCAAGTCATAGATCAGCTGCGCCAGATCCTCAATGGAATAAATATCGTGATGGGGCGGCGGGGAGATCAGCCCCACGCCGGTGGTGGAATTGCGGCACTTTGCCACCCAGGGATAAACCTTGCCGCCGGGCAGCTGGCCGCCCTCGCCGGGCTTTGCGCCCTGCGCCATCTTGATCTGGATCTCCTTGGCGGAAACCAGATATTTGCTGGTAACGCCGAACCGGGCGGAAGCGACCTGCTTGATGGCGGAATTCCGTTCGGTGCCGTAGCGTTCCTCGTCCTCGCCGCCCTCGCCGGTGTTGGACTTGCCGCCCAGACGGTTCATGGCAATGGCAAGGCATTCATGGGCTTCCTTGGACAGCGCGCCGTAGCTCATGGCGGCGGTCTTGAAGCGCTTGACGATGGACTCAACACCCTCCACTTCCTCAATGGGGACGCCGGTTTCGGGGTAGTTGAATTCCAGCAGGCTGCGCAGGTGCATATCGTCGCCGCCCTCGTTGGCCGCGGCGGCGGTGTACTGCTTGAACTTGCCGTAGTCCCCCGTCCACACTGCCTGCTGTAACAGATGGATGGTCTGGGGATTGTACAGGTGCTGCTCCGCAGCGCTCCCGCTGCGGAATTTGTGGGCACCCACGCTGGGCAAATCCATGTAAATGTCCAGCCCCAGCGGGTCGAACGCCTGCTGGTGGCGGTCTTCCATGTCCTTCTGGATATCGTCGATGGTGATGCCGCCCACCCGGCTGACGGTGTTGGTGAAGTATTTGTCAATGACCTCTTTGCTGATGCCAACCGCCTCAAAAATCTGACTGCCCTGATAGGACTGGATGGTGGAAATGCCCATCTTGGAGGCGATCTTCACGATACCCGCCAGCACCGCCTTGTTGTAATCGTTGACGGCGGCGTAAAAATCCTTTTCCAGCAGCCCGTCGCTGATCAGATTGCCGATGCTCTCCTGCGCCAGATACGGGTTGATGGCGCAGGCGCCGAAGCCCAGAAGCGTGGCAAAATCATGGACAAGCCGGGGTTCGCCGCTTTCCAGAATCAGCGCCATGGCGGTGCGCTTGCGGGTGCGAACCAGATATTTGGACACCGCGCTGACGGCCAGCAGACTGGGAATGGCGACATGATACTCGTCAATGTCCCGGTCGGACAGAATCAGGATGTTCGTGCCGTCCCGGTACGCCCGGTCAACGTCCACGAACAGCCGGTCGATGGCCTTTTCCAGCGGGGTGTTTTTATAGTAGCAGATGGACACGGTCTCCACCTTGAAGCCGGGGACGTCCATGGTCTTGATTTTCAGCAAGTCCGTCTCCGTGAGGATGGGGTTATTGATTTTCAGAACCTTGCAGTTTTCCGCGTCCTCCTCCAGCAGATTACCCTGGGCGCCCACGTACACGGTGGTAGAGGTGACGATTCTTTCCCGCAGTGCGTCGATGGGCGGGTTCGTAACCTGCGCAAACATCTGCTTGAAATACTCGAACAGCGGCGGGCGGGTGTGGCTGAGAACGGCCAGCGGAGTATCGCTGCCCATCGCGCCGGAGGGTTCCGCGCCGTTTTTCGCCATGGGGAGCATGATGGTCTTCAAATCCTCGTAGCGGTAGCCGAAGGCCTTCTGGAGCCGCACCATTTCTTCTCTGGTGTAGGAGGGTATCTTCCGGTTAGGCACCGTCAGGTCGGAGAGGTTCACCAGATTCCGGTCCAGCCATTCGCCGTAGGGCTGGCGGCTGGCGTACTCCGCTTTCAGGTGTTCATCGTCCACCAGCTCGCCCTTCACCGTGTCCACCAGCAGCATCTTGCCGGGGCGCAGGCGGTCCTTGCGGATGACGTGCTCCTGCGGGATGTCCAGAACGCCAACCTCGCTGGAAAGGATCAACCGTCCGTCGTCGGTGATGTAATAGCGGCTGGGACGCAGACCGTTGCGGTCAAGGACCGCGCCCATCACGTCGCCGTCGCTGAACAGAATGGACGCGGGGCCGTCCCAAGGTTCCAGCATAGTGGCATAATACTGGTAAAAGTCCTTCTTCTTTTGATCCATGTTCCGGTTGTTGCTCCACGGCTCCGGGATAGTGACCATCACCGCCAGAGGCAGATCCATGCCGTTCATGACCATGAATTCCAGCGTGTTATCCAGCATGGCGGAGTCGGAACCGCCCTGATTGACAATAGGCAGCACCTTGGTCATATCGTCCTTCAGAAAGCGGCTGGCAATGGTCTCCTCACGGGCGAGCATGGTGTCCACATTTCCCCGGATGGTGTTGATCTCGCCGTTGTGGAGAATGAACCGGTTGGGGTGCGCCCGGTTCCAGCTGGGAGAGGTGTTGGTGGAGAAGCGGCTGTGGACCATGCCGATGGCTGTCTCGTAGTCCTCGTCCTGCAAATCCGGGTAGAACTGCCGCAGCTCCTTGACCAGAAACATGCCCTTATACACGATGGTGCGGCTGGACAGGCTGCACACGTAGGTCTCCTGACTGGACTGCTCGAACACCCGGCGAACCACATACAGCCGCCGGTCAAAGGCGATACCAGCGACCATTCTCGGCGGCTTTCCCACAAACGCCTGCCAGATGCTGGGCATACAGTCCCGTGCCTTCTGCCCCAGATACTCGGGGCATACCGGCACCTGCCGCCAGCCAAGGAAGGGCAGCCCCTCCTTCTTGCATATGATCTCAAACAGCTTCTTTGCCTGATTGCGCTGCAGCTCTTCCTGCGGGAAGAAGAACATGCCGACGCCGTATTCCCGCTCCGCGCCCAGCGTGATGCCCGCGGCCGCAGCTGCTTTCACAAAAAACTTATGGCTGACCTGTAACAGAATGCCCACGCCGTCACCGGTTTTTCCCTCGGCGTCCTTGCCTGCCCGGTGTTCCAGATGCTCCACGATCTGCAGCGCGTCATCCAGCGTCCGATGGCTCTTGCGTCCCTTGATATCCACGACCGCGCCGATGCCGCAGTTGTCGTGTTCAAACCGGGAATCGTACAACCCGGCTGGAGCTGTGCGTTCGGTGAAATTTTCCATAGCTTTTTCTCCTTTGGGCTACAAAAAATAAACGGCGTTTCCGCGCACAGGGCAAAAATGCCCCATGGGGAACGCCATTGTTCTCTGGGCTTATAATAGCACAAAGGGGAACACTTTACAAGGCAGAAGAAATCCCGTTTTTCTCCGGTATCTTTGTTTCATTTGCCCAAAATCCGGCAAAAAGCCGCCGCAAAAATCGCGGCGGCTTATGAAAAATCACTTGTGGCTGTCTCTCTGCTTTTCCAGCTTGAGATACATTTCCTTCAGGTGCTCGGCCAGAGGGCTGTCCGAACGGAAGGGGGAGAAAAAGTGATATTTGGCAGCGGCATTCTGGTTGAAATCCCGGATGTGGTCCTTGATGCTCTCGTATTTCACGACGACCTTGTTTTCCTCGGCGAACTGCTTCAGCTTGACGATGATCTGGCTGGAATGCACCACGTCGATGATGAACACGCCGAAGAACATACCAATGAAGAAGGAAAACGCCAGATTGTTGGACAACCACGCCAGCGCATTCAGGATATAGGGATGCACCAGAAAATAGTACGCCGCGCCAAGCGCCGCCCAGAAGAAGGAGAACAGCGGGCAGATGATCCCCTGAATATTGCCCCAAAGGTTTGAATAGTCCCACAACCGGACTTTCAGATATTTCAGGCAGGCAAGACCCGCGATGTACTCGATCAGCGTCATGGCGACAGCCATGGCAAGAAACAGCGCCACCCGGTTCCAGATGGGATCCGCGATCAGGTGCAGATCCTCCATGGACGCCAGCAGGAACAGCGTACACAGGCCGAAGCCGTAAATCGGCAGATACGGGCCGGTGCAGAAGCCGGGATTGATCCACTTTTTGTGGCGGTGGGTCAGGTTGCGGTACAGCAGCTCCAGCACCCATCCGAAGCACGAGCCGATAAAGAACAAAAACGCAAGTGCCAGACTAAGCCTCATAAGGATTCTCCTTTTTCTATCTTGTTTCCAGTTTATTCATTTTTTCTAAACACTAACGAAATAATTCTTTACGAGACTGTAAACACGCTGAAAAAAACGATGACCCGCAAAGCACAATTTGGCGTATCTTATCCAATTTATTGCTTGCAGTCTTTCCACATTTTGATTATAATAGTTCCTATCCAAAAAGTCAACTTTCGTTTCGCCTTCGTGTGGGTTTTGCCCAAAGGCGCGTGTTAGGAGGATATTATGTCTGAAAAGAACCCGCCGGACAGTAATTTCATGACAAAGCTCGCCACATTTATTGTGGATAAGAAGACTTTGTTCTTTCTTTTGTACATATTTGCCGTTATTTTCTGCGCTTTTTCCTCCGGCTGGGTAAATGTGGAAAACGACGTCACCACCTACCTCCCGGAGGACACGGAGACCCGTCAGGGCATCGTGGCAATGAACGATAACTTCACCACCTTCGCCACCGCCCAGATCATGGTGTCCAACGTCACCTACGAAACGGCGGAGGAATTGTCCAAGCAGATTGAGGATGTGGAAGGGGTCAGCATGGTCACCTTCGACGACACCCCCGACCACTACACCAATGCCTCGGCGCTGTTCGATATCAGCTTCGACGGCATTGTCTCCGACGAGATCAGCGAGCAGGCGCTATCGGATGTGGAAGCGCTGATGGACGGCTACGACTACTGCGTGTACTCCGACGTCGGCTACGACGAAAACGCCACCCTGCAGGGGGAAATGTCCGTTATTCTGATCATAGCGGTGGTCATCATCATCGTCGTGCTTACCCTGACCTCCCGCTCCTACGCCGAGGTCCCTGTGCTGATGATCACCTTCGGCGTGGCGGCCATTCTGAACATGGGCACCAACTTCCAGCTGGGCACCATCAGCTTCATCTCCAACTCCGTGGCTGTGGTATTGCAGCTGGCGCTGGCCATTGACTATGCCATCATCCTGTGCCACCGCTTCACCGACGAGCGGGAGACCCGCACCGCCCGGGACGCCTGCATCACCGCCCTGAGCAAGGCCATCCCGGAGATCAGTGCCTCGTCCCTGACCACGGTGTCCGGCCTCGCGGCGCTGGGCTTCATGGAATTCAAAATCGGTTTGGACATGGCGCTGGTTCTGGTCAAGGCCATTCTGTTCAGCCTGCTGTCCGTGTTTACCCTGATGCCGGGACTTCTGATGCTGTTCAGCCCGCTGATGGACCGCACCCGCCACAAAAAACTACTGCCAAACATCACGCCTATCGGCAAGTTTGCGGTGAAGACCCGGCGCGTTGTGCCGCCGCTGTTTGCCATTCTTCTGGTCGGGGCATTCATCCTGTCCAACCGCTGCCCCTTTGTTTACAGCTATAACAACATCGAGACCGCGAATATGAACGAACGTCAGGCGGCCTACTTTAAAATCCAGCATACCTTCGGCACGACCAACATGGTCGCGCTGGTGGTTCCCAGCGGCAACTATGACGCGGAAGCGAAAATTCTGGAGGAACTGGATACCCGCCCGGAGGTCAAGAGCACCATGGGCCTTGCCAACATCGAGGCTATGGACGGCTACACCCTGACGGACAGCCTGAACCCCAGAGAGCTTTCCGAGCTGGTGGGCATGGATTACGAGGTAGCGCAGCTTCTCTATTCCGCCTACGCCATTGAGAACGACCAATACGGAGAATTCGTACAGGGGCTGGATAAGTACGACGTTCCCCTGTTCGATATGCTGATGTTCCTGAAAGACCAGCTGGATTCCCATAATATTTCTCTGGATGACATGGACGAAGCGTCTCTGAACGATATTTTCTCCCAGCTGGATATGGCTCAGAAGCAGCTGAAAAGCGACCGCTACAGCCGGATGGTGGTTTACCTGAATCTGCCGGAGGAAAGCGACGAGACCTTTGCATTCCTGACCGAAATGCGGAACATTGTGGGGAAATACTACGACGGCGATTACTACGTGGTTGGCAATTCCACCAGCTCCCGCGATCTGTCGTCCTCCTTTGTCAAGGACAATCTGCTAATCTCCATTCTGTCCTCCCTGTTCGTCATTCTGGTACTGCTGTTCACCTTCCAGTCGGCGGGACTGCCTATTCTGCTCATCGCCTGTATTCTGGGAAGTGTCTGGATTAACTTCTCCTTCCCCACTCTGGCCAATCAGCCGCTGTATTTCCTTGGCTACCTCATCGTGCAGTCCATTCAGATGGGCGCGAACATCGACTACGCCATCGTTATTTCCAGCCACTATCAGGAGCTGAAGGCCACGATGACCCATAAGGAAGCCATCGTGGAAGCGCTGAACGCCTCCTTCCCCACCATCTTCACCTCCGGCACCATCCTGTCCGCCGCCGCTCTGCTGATCGGCAACATTTCCACCAACCCCGTTATCTCCATTCTTGGCACCTGTCTGGGCCGCGGTACGATCATCTCCATTGTCATCGTTCTGGGTGTTCTGCCTGCCACGCTCGTGCTCAGCGACTCCATCATCAACCGCACCTCCTTCAAGATGAAGGGCATCGAGCTTCCCACCAGAACCGCCAGCGGCACCATGTATGTCAGTGGGCATCTGCGGGGTCAGGTCAGCGGCGTTCTGGACGGTGAATTCACCGGAACGATCCGCGGCGATATGCACGCCATCGTCTCCACCAGTACTCAGGTCAAAAAGCTGGACGAATCCGAAGCGGAAGGAGGAGAAGACAATGCGTAACCTGATAAAACGAATTTCCGCGCTTCTGCTGTGTCTGCTTCTCGTTCTCAGCCTGCCGGTAACGGCGCTGGCCGAGGAAGCCAAGGACACCGATGAGGCAGCGGCCGCCGAAGAAGGAACGACCTTGCGCATTCTGCGTCAGAAGCAGTTTCTGGACTTTGCGGAAAACTGCCGTCTGGACAGCTACAGCCGGAACCTGAGTGTGGTTCTGCTGACGGATATTGACCTCACCGGCGTAGATTTTGCAGGGATTCCCATTTTCTGCGGCAATTTTGACGGCAACGGTCACACCATCTCCGGCCTCAGCATCACGCAGGACGGCTCTAATATGGGACTTTTCCGCTATGTTGACGCTTCCGCGCTCATTCAGAACCTCACGGTCTCGGGAGAAATCATCCCCGACGGGAGCCGCAGCGCCGTGGGCGGCATTGCCGGACACAATGCCGGTAAAATTCTGAACTGCTTCTTTGACGGCACGGTTTCCGGCTCGGATGACGTGGGCGGCATCGCCGGCATCAACGCCATCACCGGTATCATCGACGGCTGCCACTCCAAAGGCGTCATCACCGGCGACCACCGGGTCGGCGGCGTCGTGGGAAATAACCTTGGCGTTGTCCGCAGCTGCAACAACCGCTCCGGGGTCAACACCACCGCCGAGGAAAACCAGATTAAGCTCTCCGACATTTCCCTGGAGACCATCACCGGAAGCGAATCCGTCAGCACCGTAACGGACATCGGCGGTATCGCCGGTACCAGCAGCGGCGTCATCCGCCAGAGCAAAAACCGTGGCAACGTGGGCTATCAGCACATGGGCTACAACGTCGGCGGCATTGCCGGAACCCAGACCGGGTATCTCTACAAATGCGAAAACTTTGCTCAGGTTTATGGCCGCAAGGAAGTGGGCGGCATCGTCGGCCAGATGGAGCCGACCACCTTCATCGAGTACACCGAGGACACAATGCAGATTCTCCAGTCCCAGCTTGGCACCGTAAGCAATCTCACGGGGCAGGCGTTTTCCACCATTCAGGACGGCAATTCGGACATGGGCGTTCAGGTGGACGACCTCTACAATTCCCTCGTGGATGCCAAGGACGCTCTGGATACCCTGCTGCCCAACGGGGATGACCCCTATCCCCCCGACCGGGACACCATCGACGCGGCCATCAACAACGCCAACAGCAGCCTTGCCGCCGCCGGTTCCTCTCTGTACGCCATCATGGATTCCGTCAACGACACGGCGGATTCCCTCAGCCGCATCATGCGCTCCATTGCCGGGCAAATCAGCGCCATGAGCGCCACCGTTGGCAACGCCTCCCAGAATCTGGGCGGCACCATTGAGGACATTTCCGACCGGGACACCGCAGAAATTCTCTCCGGCAAGGTGGAAAAATGCACCAATTCCGGTGCGGTTCTGGGCGACCTGAACGCAGGCGGCGTCGTGGGTGCCATTGCCTATGAAAACCGCCTGGATCCGGAGGACGATCTGCAAATCGGCGGGGACAACTCCATGAACTTCGACACCCAGCTGCGCGCCGTGATCCTCGGCTGTGAAAACAGCGGCAGCGTCACGGCGAAGCGCCAGAACGTGGGCGGCATCGTGGGCTGGATGGCACTGGGGCTTACAAAAAACTGTCTCAGCACCGGCAGCATTGACGCGGAGGACGCCGACTATGTAGGCGGCGTCGTGGGCAAGAGCAGCGGCTATGTCCGCCAGTGCAGCGCCAAATCCGACATTACCGGAAACGCCTATGTGGGCGGCATTGCGGGCGAGGGTCTCACCGTCACCGACTGCCGCAGCATGGTGCAGCTCACCGGCTCCGAGAAAACCGGCGCGGTTCTGGGTATGCGGGGCGAACGTTCCGGATTCCTCAAGTCGGAATCCGACGACGACAGCGGGGAAACGGACGAAGAAACTGTCACAGGGAACTACTACTTTACCGTCGGCTCCGACATCGGCGCCATCGACGGCGTGAGCTATGCTGACACCGCCCAGCCCCTTTCTCATGACGATTTCGTCGCGCTGGAAGGTCTTGATCCGATCTTCAAGGTCATCTCCGTCCGCTTCGTCTATGACGACGGCATGATGCACACCGTCACCCTCACCCCCGGTGAGGCGCTGTCGCCGGACAGCATTCCCAAACTGCCCGAAAAGGCTGGTTATGTCGGTCGCTGGGACGGTCTCGCGGACGCCGATTTGTCCGACATCCGCTTCGATGTTTCGTTCCCGGCAGTGTACACCGCAGAGCTGGAAACGGTGCAGAGCAAAGCCCTTGGCGAAAGCAAACTGCCCACGCTGCTGGCACAGGGCCACTTCTCCGGCGATACGCCCATCCAGCTGACCCAAATGACCAAAGGCCCCGCTCCGGGTGTCCACGACAAATTCCTGGAGGGCTACGCCTTTACCCTCCCCACCGGTACAGCCGATACGCTGCGCTACTTGCCGGAAACTGAACAGAAAAATGTCCGGGTCATGGTAAAGGGCGCGGACGGAAGCTGGCGGGAGGTTTCCCACACCCAGGACGGCAGCTATCTGGTCTTCGCCATAGAGGACGGCGATGAGAGCTTCTGCCTGATCGGGTCGATGAAGAAATCGGTCTCCTGGCTGCCCATCATCGGTGCCGGCGGCGCAGCCGTGGTCGTGCTGCTGGTGGTCATTCTTCTGGTTCATCATCGCCGCAAGAAGAAAGCCATAAAATCGGAAACACCCGCTGTAAACGAAAATACCTGACTGTAGGGTCGGTCACCAGAACTTGGTGGCCGACCCATTCTTTTTGCAAAGAACCGGTTAAAATATTCCACAATTAACAATTTGTTTACAACATATTTGCTATAATGACAAATATCGTTTTGTAAAATTGTTACAAAAAAACAGAAGATGGAGAAGTGTGCTATGAATACATACCGCGCCGGTATTGATATCGGCTCAACCACCGTCAAGCTCGTTCTGCTGGACGAAAACGGGAAAATCCTGTTCGGACAGTACCGCCGCCACTGCGCCCATACCCAGCAGACGCTGGGGCAGCTCCTTGCCGAAGCCCGGGAACAGGTCGGCTCCTGCCTTTTGCAGGTGAAGATTACCGGCTCCGGCTCCATCAATCTCGGCAAGGCCATGGGCATCGGCTTCGTGCAGGAGGTGGTGGCCGTCGCCTCCGCATTGCAGGCCGTCGCGCCCCAGACCGACGTGGCCATTGAACTGGGCGGCGAGGACGCCAAGATCATCTATTTCCGGGGCGGACTGGAGGAGCGGATGAACGGCGTCTGCGCCGGCGGCACCGGCTCCTTCATCGACCAGATGGCGTCCCTGCTCCAGACCGACGCCGCCGGACTGAACGCACAGGCCGAGCACTATCAGGAAATCTATCCCATTGCCGCCCGCTGCGGCGTGTTTGCGAAAACCGATATTCAGCCCCTCATCAACGAGGGCGCGACCACCGCCGACCTGGCCGCATCCATTTTTCAGGCCGTGGTCAATCAGACCATCTCCGGCCTTGCCTGCGGCAAGCCCATCCGGGGGTGTGTGGCATTTCTGGGCGGCCCCCTGCATTTCCTGCCGGAGCTGAAAAAAGCCTTTATCCGCACCCTGAAGCTCACCCCCGAGACCACCGTTGACCCGGAAAACTCCCATCTTTTCGCCGCCATGGGCGCGGCGCTGGAATCCGGCGACGCCGAAGCCGTCAGCATGGACGGCCTGATCGACCGGCTGGACAAGGGCGTGGAAATGGCCTTTGAATTAAAGCGTCTCGACCCCCTGTTCGCCACGCGGGAAGACCATCAGGCGTTCTGCGCCCGCCACAGCAAAGCCGTCGTCCGCCGGGAGAGCCTGTCCGGGTATCGGGGTGACTGTTTCCTCGGCATTGACGCCGGTTCCACCACCACGAAGGTGGCGCTCATCGGCAGCGACGGCCAGCTTCTCTTCTCCTACTACGCCAACAATCAGGGCAATCCCATCCGTACCGCCATGGAGGCCGTGGCACGACTCCGGGACGAGCTGCCCGAGGGCGCGCACATCGCCCGCTCCTGCTCCACAGGCTACGGAGAATCCCTCCTGAAATCTGCTTTCTGTCTGGACGAGGGCGAGGTGGAAACCATCGCCCACTGCACCGCCGCCGCGTTTTTTGACCCGGAGGTGGACTGCGTGCTGGACATCGGCGGGCAGGATATGAAGTGCGTCAAGCTGAAAAACGGCAGCGTGGACACCATACTGCTGAACGAAGCCTGCTCCTCCGGCTGCGGCTCCTTCATCGAAAACTTTGCCAATTCCCTCGGTTACAGCGCCGAAGGGTTTGCCAAAGAGGCACTGTTCGCCAAAAATCCCATTGATCTCGGCACCCGCTGCACCGTGTTCATGAATTCCAACGTCAAGCAGGCCCAGAAAGAGGGCGCCACGGTGCAGGATATTTCTGCGGGACTTGCCTACTCCGTCATCAAGAATGCCCTTTACAAGGTCATCAAGCTGGCAGACCCCGCCGACCTTGGCAGACACATCGTGGTGCAGGGCGGCACGTTCTACAATCAGGCGGTGCTTCGCGCCTTTGAGAAGATTGCCGGCGTGGAGGCCACCTGCCCCGATATTTCCGGCATCATGGGTGCCTTTGGCGCGGCGCTGGTGGCGCGGGAACGCTATCACGGTCAGGAAAGCACCACTCTTCCCCTGAACGACATCCTGAATCTGACCTACACCACCTCCACCACCCGCTGCGGCGGCTGTTCCAACCGGTGTATGCTGACCATCAACAAATTCCCCGGCGGACGCCGCCATGTCACCGGCAACCGCTGCGAAAAGGGCTTAGGCGGCACCGGAACCGGGCGGAAAGGCCCCAACGTGATGGCATATAAGCTGAAGCGGATGTTCGACTATCCCCCGCTGGAAAATCCCAGCCGGGGCGTCATCGGCATTCCCAGAGTGCTGAATATGTACGAAAACTACCCCTTCTGGGCAACATTCTTCCGGGAACTTGGCTTCCGGGTAGTCCTCTCCCCCAAGTCCAACCGAAAAATTTACGAGCTGGGCATGGAGTCCATCCCCTCGGAATCCGAGTGCTACCCCGCCAAGCTCTCCCACGGTCACGTCCAGTGGCTCATCAATGAGGGAATCAAAACCATTTTCCATCCCTGCGTGTTCTACGAGCATCAGGAGACCCCCGGCGCGCAGAATCATTACAACTGCCCCATCGTGGTCTCCTACCCGGAGAATCTGAAAAACAACGTGGAAGCCGTCGCAGACGGCGAAGTCCGCTACATCCGCCCCTTCCTCGCCTTTACCAGCGAGAAAATCGCCGCAGACCGGCTGGCCGCCCTGTGCAAGGAAGAATGGGGCATCGATGGGAAGGAAGTCCGCGCTGCCGTCCACAAGGCATGGGAAGAACAGCAGCGCGCCAAGGCCGACGTTCGTGCAGAGGGGCAAAAGGCGCTGCAATGGATGGCGGATAATCACGCACGGGGCATTGTTCTGGCTGGCAGACCCTACCACATCGACCCTGAAATTAACCACGGTATCCCAGAAATGATTGCCTCCTACGATCTCGCCGTCCTCACCGAGGACAGCCTGCCCATCGATTTCACCCCCGAGCGCCCCCTCCGGGTCAACGACCAGTGGGTTTACCATTCCCGGCTGTACAGCGCGGCAGAGTTCGTGCGGAATCGGGAGGACTTGGAGCTGATCCAGCTGAATTCCTTCGGCTGCGGTCTGGACGCTGTCACCACCGATCAGGTGTGCGAAATTCTGGAGGGCAGCAACAAGCTCTACACCGTCCTGAAAATCGACGAGGTGAACAATCTGGGCGCTGCCCGTATCCGCATCCGCAGTCTGCTGGCCGCCATGAACCAGCGTCAGGCGCGGGGCATCCGCCCCCAGCCCAAGCCCGCCGCCTATCATCGGTCGGAATTCACCAAGGAAATGTACCAATCCGGCTACACCATCCTCGCCCCCCAGATGAGCCCCATTCACTTTGACCTGCTGGAGCCGATTTTCAAAAAGTACGGCTATCACATCGAAGTGCTTGCCAACGACAACCGCGCCGCTATCGACATAGGTCTGAAATTCGTGAACAACGACGCCTGCTTCCCCTCCATCACCGTGGTGGGGCAGATCATGGACGCGGTGCTTTCCGGGAAATACGACACGGACAAGCTGGCCGTGATGATGACCCAGACCGGCGGCTGCTGCCGGGCGAGCAACTACGTGGGCTTCATCCGCCGTGCGCTGGACAAGGCGGGGCTTGGCCATATCCCGGTCATCTCCCTGAACGCCAACGGCATGGAGACCAACGAGGGCTTCAAGCTCTCCCCCGGTCTTCTGTTCACCGCGCTGCGGGGCGTGGTCTACGGCGACCTGTTCATGCGCTGCCTGTACCGGGTGCGTCCCTACGAGAAAGAGAAGGGTTCCGCCAACGCTTTGCACCGGAAATGGCTGGAAATCGCCATTGATTCGCTTGTAAACAGCAAGAGCAAATGGTCGTATAAGGCGGTTTGCAGCGGCATTGTGGAAGCCTTTGACGCACTTCCCATTGACGAAACCCTGCGCAAGCCCAGAGTCGGCGTGGTGGGTGAGATTCTGGTCAAGTACATGCCTCTTGCCAACAACCATCTGGTCGATCTTCTGGAAGCCGAAGGGGCAGAAGCCGTGGTGCCTGACCTGATGGACTTCCTGAACTACTGCGTGTACAATGGCGATTACAAGCATGAATTTTTAGGCGCCGCCTGGACAAGCGCCGCCACGGCAAAGCTCGGCGTGGACGCCATTCGTCTGATACGCAAGCCCGCCCTGGACGCGCTGGAAAAGAGCCGCCGTTTTGAGCCGCCCATGCCCATTGAGCAGGTGGCAGAGCTGGCGAAGCCCTTCCTCTCCATCGGCAACCAGTACGGCGAAGGGTGGTTCCTCACGGGAGAAATGGCGGAGCTGGTTCTCTCCGGCACGCCCAACATCGTGTGCATTCAGCCCTTCGCCTGCCTGCCAAACCACGTTGTGGGCAAGGGCGTCATCAAGGCGCTGAAAAAAGCCTATCCCCAGTCCAACATTGTAGCCGTGGACTACGACCCCGGCGCGTCGGAGGTCAATCAGCTCAACCGCATCAAGCTGATGCTGTCCACCGCGAAAAAGCGTCTGGCCGAGGAAGAAACCGCCGCAGTATAAGTTTAAGGCAGGACACCGATTGGTGTCCTGCCTTTTGCTTATTCAAAAGGAACATAGTAATACGGCTTACTCACCCGTTTGCCCTGATCGTTCAGTTCGCTGCCGTTGTAGAAGCTCACGCCTGCGATCTGTTCCGGGTCGAGAACTATGTTGAGGGTGTGCTCAATGCACGTGTACGTGTGGCTGTCAGCATCCCATGAACCGCCGCCGTTGCCGTAAGGCCGAATGTCGGTGCCGTCCTTCAGGCGGATGCTCGCCGGGGTCGGCGACCAGCCCGTTTTCTCCGTAAAATCAAAATTGTCCGTATATTCGTCCCCCAGCCGGAAGGCGAACTTCATGCTGTACTGGCCGATTTCCGCCTCTACCAGTGTCACGTCCCACAAATCTCCGACCTTGGCGTTGGGCGTCCACTTTTTCGGCGCCTCCGTGGTGCCTTCCAGCGTCCAGCGCAGCACCCAATTGCCGGGGGTGGTCATGATATCCTCGTCTTCAAACTTCTCGCCCTGAATGCCGAAGCCGGTGAAGGTCACGGCCATTTCCTTTCCGAACATGCTCTCATCCGGAGAGAATGCAAAATCGATGCTGAATTCAATGCTCCCGTCGGCCAGCTGATAGTCCAGAAGCAGCTGTTGGTCTTCTCCCACCCGGGGAACCGGCTGACCATTCTTTGCATATGTGGGATTGTGGTCGGCATCCCAAAGCACGCCGTCAAAAAAATGAGCGCCCCAGCTCATGGGCATCACTTCTCCGTCCACCCGGTAGTCCCACCATGCCCAAGGTGCCTGCCCTTCTTCCAGCTGTAAACCCTCAATGCGGAAAATGGCTCTGCCGCCGTACTGATCCATCAGCGTCTGGGCGAGGGTGACGGTGATGCCGTTGTCCGTCGCGGAAACGGCTTTCTTCTTTCCGTCCTTTGTCTCGGTGGGCGTCGCGGACAGGCCGCTTTGCTCTGCCTGCTTCTTGACCTGCTCGGAGATCTGCTGCGTTGTGCCGCCGTTGTCTCCGTACTGCATGGTCGCCGTCCAGCGGGTGATGGCCGCTGCCGCCGTCATGGTTGCCATAATCAGCGCCGCCGCCAGAATGAGCAGCAGCTTCTTTTTGCCGAAGCCCCTTGCTTTTCCCCTTCCGAATGTTCCGAATTCCGATTCCTCGATCAGCTCCGCATCCAGATTCTGAATGCCCTGCAACATATCCTTGCCTGTCATACCTGAAAACCCTCCTTTTTTAAGTAAACCGCCAACTTTTCCCGCATCCGGGACAGCCGCATCAGCACGGCGCTCTGGCTGATCTCGTAGCGCAGAGCAATTTCGCTGACGCTGTCGCCGAACCAGTACCGCCGGACAAAAATCATCCGGTTGTCCGCCGTCTGCTTCCATAAAAAGCTGCTCACCAATCGGCTGATTTCGGCGCTTCTCACGTCCGTTTCCTGCCAATGACCGGGAATGCACGCTTCCATCTCCTGCGTCAGCGCGACGACCTCGGCCTTGCGCTTTGCCGCGTTGTTCCAGTCCAGCCGGTCAAAGGCGAAGTGGCGGCAGATTTTTGCGAGATAGGCAAAAAAGTGAACCGGTTTCGTGGGCGGAATGGTGTCCCATGCCTTGAGGTAGGTGTCATTGACACACTCCTGGGCGTCCTCCCTGCTCCCTACGATATTCTCTGACAGCCTTGTGAGCTTCGCGCCATACCGGTCGTCCGTCTGCCGGATGGCGTCTTCGTTTCGGGTGAAGAACAGCTGTATGATTTGTTCATCGTTCATTCAACGCACCTCCTGTGTTTTGTCCTTCACCCTGATAGAAGGATTTCCAATCCAAAACCTAACACATTTCTTGAGAATTCTCAAGAAAATTTTAGATACGAAAAGACGGCATGGCCGAAGCCACGCCGTCCCGTATGCGGTGTATTTATTTTGCCAGCAGCTTTTCCAGCGCCGCAAGACGCAGGCTCAGGCACAGCACCTCCATGGCCTTTTCCAGCTCGGCCACCGGGGGCAGGCTGGGAGCAATGCGGAGGTTGGAGTCGTCCGGGTCGTTGCGGTAGGGGTAGGTCGCACCGGCGTTGGTCAGCACCACACCGGCCTCCTTGCACAGCGTCCAGACCCGCTTCGCCGTGCCGGGCATGGCAAACAGGCTGACGAAATAGCCGCCCTTCGGGTCGTTCCAATGGGCAATGCCCAATGGCCTAATCTCCCGGTTCAGCCATTTTGCCACGCACTCAAATTTCGGTGCCATGACGGATGCGTGGAGCTTCATGATCTCCAGCGTGTGCGCCTTGTCCTTAAGAAAACGTACATGGCGCAGCTGGTTGACCTTGTCGTAGGAGATCATCTGCACGCCGAAAATACCGGTGAAGTAGCAGATATTGGCCTCGCTGGCAGCCATGCAGGAAATGCCGCCGCCGGCAAAGGTGATCTTGGAGGTGGACGCGAACTCATAGACCATATCCGGCCGCCCCGCCTCGTCGCACAGAGAGAGGATGTCCGGGAACGGGACATAGTCGCCCTCGAATTCGTGGACGCCATAGGCGTTGTCCCAGATGATGGCAAAGTCCGGGGCAGCGGGCTTCAAGTGGGCAAAGCGGCGGATGGTCTCGTCGGAGTAAATAATTCCGTCGGGGTTGGAGTATTTGGGAACCGTCCATATGAGCTTGACCTGCGGGTCCTTCACCAGCTCCTCCACCACGTCCATATCCGGCCCTTCGGGAGTCATGGGGACGGGAATCAGCTCCGCGCCGAAGAACTCGCCGATCTGGAAATGCCGGTCATATCCGGGGGCGGGGCAGAGAAACTTCACCTTTTCCTCCCGGCACCATGGCTTGGGGCTGTGGAGCAGGCCGTGGGTGTAGGCACGGGACACCACGTCGAACATCATATTCAGGGAAGCCGCACCGCCGACGAACACCTGATCCGCCTTGCAGCCCAGCACATCCGCCCAGTACCTCCGGGCACTGGGAATACCCGCCAGTTCACCGTAATTCCGGGCGTCCACGCCGTCGTCGAAGCAGTCCTCAGGAGTCTGCAGCACGGTCAGAAGGCCGCTGACCAGATCCAGCTGCTTCTTGGCGGGCTTACCGCGGGCCATATTCAGATTCAGCCCCTGCGCCTTGCAGGCTTCGTAGGACGCCAGCACACTGCCGTATTCACGTTCCAGTTCTTCCCGGGTCATGCAGGAATAGGGAGTCATATCGATCATCCTTTCGGCATTTTGACAAGTTTTACGTGTATATTATATGTCCGAAGCCCCAAAAATGCAACATCAGATTGGGCAAAAATTCATTTTTCGTCTCAAAAGTCAAGAAATCTATGAAATGCACAAAGTTTCCTGCACACGTCAATTTGTTTTACTGCATATTTTCGCACAAAAACGGCGTGACCGAACCCGGTCACGCCGTCTTCCGTTATTTCGCTGCTTTTTTCGGGGCTGCGGGCGTTTCGGGAAGGATCACCTTTTCCTTCAGCACGAAGCCGGTTCTCGCGGGGATGTACAGCTCAATGTAGTCCCTACCGTCAAAACGCTTGGTTGCATATGTCTTTTCCGCCACATTTCCGAAGCCGCCGTATTTTTCGTCGTCGGTAGACAGAACCACCGTGTACTCGCCCGGCTGGCGAACCGGGACAAGAACATTATTCAGGGAATTACCGAAGTGGAAGTTGAACACGAACACCAGCCCGTGGCGGTAGTAGGCAAGGGTCTGCTCCGGCGCTTTCATCAGCAGCAGGTCTGCCATCCGCTGGTCGAAAATCCGGTTTTCCTTGGTCAAACGAACCATATCCTCGTCAAAGTCACCCAGCCACTGGTATTTGAGCATTCCGTTGTCCTTCAGGCTCCACTGGCGGCGGCAGTAATGGAAGCTCCAGCCGTTGCCCTCCCGGGGGAAGTCGATCCATTCGGGGTGGCCGAATTCGTTGCCCATAAAGTTGAGGTACGCTTCTCCGCCACCGGACAGAGTGAACAGACGAATCATCTTGTGCAGGGCAATGGCGCGGTCGATCACAGGGTTGTGACAGTCCTTGTTCATGTCCGTGTACATGTTCGCCCCGGCCAGGCGGAAGATCATCGTCTGGTCGCCCACCAGCGCCTGATCGTGGGACTCCACATAGGCCACGGTCTTCTCTCCGGGACGGCGCAGGCACATACTGCCCCACATCTGATTGATGTCCCAGAATTCGTCCTGCCCCTTCACCGCCTTGATCCACATATCCGGCAATCCCATACCCAGCCGGTAGTCAAAGCCGATGCCGCCGTCCGCAATGGGCAGGCACATGCCGGGCATACCGGACATGTCCTCGGCGATGGTGATGGCCTTGGGGTTCACCTGACGGATCAGCTCATTGGCAAGCTGCAAATACGTCACCGCCTCAGTGTCGGTGTTGTAGGAGAAATACTTGCCGTCGGAGGTGAAGTCCGTACCGAGGGCGTGGTCATGGTACAGCATGGAGGTCACGCCGTCAAAGCGGAAGCCGTCAAAATGGTACTCCGTCATCCAGAATTTCAGGTTGGACAGCAGGAAGTGGATAACGCCGGTCTTGCCGTAGTCAAAGCACTTTGTTCCCCACGCAGGATGGTCGCCCTTGGGGCCGTCGTGGAAGAACTGCCATGTGGTGCCGTCGAACATGTTGATGCCCTCGGCGGTATTCTTGACGGCGTGGGAATGCACCACGTCCAGCAGCACCCGGATGCCCATGGCGTGCGCCTTGTTCACCAGATATTTCAGGTCTTCCGGCTTTCCGAACCATGAGGAAGCGGCGAAGAAACTGCTCACCTGATAGCCGAAGGAGCCGTAATAGGGATGCTCCATAATGGCCATGAGCTGGAGGGTATTGTACCCCGCCTTGTGGATTCTCGGCAGGATGTTGTCGGCAAACTCCCGGTAGGAACCGACCTTGCCCTCCTCCTGCGCCATGCCAATGTGGGCCTCATAGATATACAGCTCGTCCTCGCCGGTAAAGCCCTTGTCCGTCCACGGGAATGCCTTACGGTCATCCACCACCTCGCACTCGAAGGTGATGTTCTGCTTGTTCTGCACCACCCGGCGGGCATACAGGGGGATGTGCTCCGTGCGGGTCAGGTTGGCGTCCACCACAGTCTTGACCTTGCAGCCGTCCCACAGGGCGTCGTCGCCGGGGAGATACAGCTCCCAGTTTCCGTTGCCCAGATTGGTCAGCGGGTGGGAGGTCTGGTTCCAGCCGTTGAATTCGCCCTCCAGATACAGCTGGTAGGCGCTGGGCGCCCACTCCCGGTAGTACCAGCCGCCATCCACGTGATGGAAGCCAAAGTACATGTGAGCGTTGGCAAAATCATTCAGGCTCTGTCCCTCGGACAGAATACGTTTTTTTGCCGACCGGTACAGGTGCATCCGCAAATCAATATCCCCGGCGAAAGGCTCAAGCTGGGGATTCAAATCCAAAATACGATACATAGCGTCTCCTTTTCCGCGAAAGTATTGTCTATCCAATGGAGGGCGGCATCACCCTTCGCTCCTATTTTAGAAGAATCGTGCGTCTCTGTCAAGGACTTTTCATTCTTTACAATTCGCTTTGCTTTTTGATTTTGATTTTACATAGCGAAGATTTTGGAATTTACATTAAACTAGTAAAATGCGAATCGTAGGATAAATCCCGAGTACATCAAAAATAAAGCCTACAAGGAGAAGTAAGATTATGAAAAAAGTCATTTCCATTGCACTGATTGCCATGCTTGTTGTCGCCATGGCCGGCTGCTCTCAAAGCCAGCCCGCCGCCACAACGGCCGCTCCTCAGATCGAAGCCCCCGCCGCGCTCTCCGGCACCGTCGCCACTGACGGCTCCACCTCCATGGAGAAGGTCATCGGCGCTCTGGGCGAAGCCTTCATGGAAGCGAACTCCGGCGTAAACTTCACCTATAACCCCACCGGCTCCGGCTCCGGCATCACCGCCGTGTCCGAAGGCCGCTGCGACATCGGCCTGTCCTCCCGTGCGCTGAAGGATTCCGAGGTTGCGTCCGGTCTGGTCGGCACCGTCCTTGCCTACGACGGCATCGCCATGATCGTCAACCCCGCCAACACCGTGGAAGATCTGGACATCGAGACCATCGCCAAGATCTACACCGGCGAGATCACCAACTGGTCCGAGGTCGGCGGCGCGGACGCTGAGATCGTTCTGGTGGGCCGTGAAGCCGGCTCCGGCACCCGCAGCGGCTTCGAGGAACTGACCGAGACCGTTGACAAGTGCAAGTACCGTCAGGAGCTGACCTCCACCGGCGACGTCATCACCACCGTCTCCCAGAACCCGGACGCCATCGGCTATGCTTCCCTTGCAGCGCTGAAGGACAACGTCAAGGCTCTGACCGTCGGCGGCGTGGCCCCCACGGAGGATACCGTCAAGGACGGCAGCTATGTCATCCAGCGACCGTTCGTTCTCGTGACCAAGACCGGCGCGAAGCTCTCCGAGAACGCACAGAAGTTCTTCGACTTCGCCCTGAGCGCGGAAGCCGCCCAGTACATTACCTCCGCCGGTGCTGTTCCGGTGAACGGCTGATATGAAAAAGAAACAAACAATGGAAGACGTCGTACACGGCGTCTTCCTCCTGTTAGGATTGGTCACAGTCGGGTGTGTGCTGCTCATTACCGTGTACCTGATCCTGTCCGGCCTGCCGGCCATCACAAAGATCGGCCTCGGAAAGTTCCTGTTCGGCAGCGAATGGGCCTCGACGGCCGCCGAGCCGAAATACGGCATTCTCCCCTTCATCCTCACCAGCGTATACGGCACGTGCGGTGCAATTCTGCTCGGCGTGCCGGTCGGGTTCCTGACGGCGGTGTTTCTTTCCAAAATGGCCCCGAAGAAGCTCCGCTCCGTCATGGAATCGGCGGTCAGTTTGCTTGCCGGTATCCCGTCGGTTGTCTATGGTCTGGTCGGTATGCTGGTGCTCGTTCCCGGCATCCGGAAGCTGTTCCACGTGCCGGACGGCGCAAGCCTGCTTGCCGCGATGGTCGTGCTGGCAATTATGATCCTGCCGTCCATTATTAAGGTTTCCGTCAACGCGCTCGACGCGGTTCCGAAGGAGTATGAGGACGCGTCGCTGGCGCTCGGCGCAACGCCGGTTGAAACCTGGTTCCGCGTATCGGCTCCGGCGGCCAGAAGCGGCATTGCCGCTGCCGTCGTGCTCGGCGTAGGCCGGGCCATCGGCGAGGCCATGGCCGTCATGATGGTCTCCCGCAACGCGCCGAACA
>ERZ780198.1046-NODE-1046-length-27474-cov-3.250410_pt1 | contig 27474 bp, 45 predicted proteins | sample MGYA00510979_ERZ780198 | MGnify/ENA primary metagenome ERZ780198 (study PRJEB29588, sample SAMEA2158039) | human gut metagenome | biome: human gut; feature: human-associated habitat; material: faeces | place: Denmark | collected 2008/2010 ...
GCAGTGTGCAAACGCAAAAAAATTATGTTGGAAACAAAGGAAGGATTATAAAATGGCTTTATTAGAAGAATGGCAGAAAGTTGCCTATAATCAGCATACGGATAAAAGAGAACTTCAGAAATTCTGGCAGAGATATTTTCTCCTGGAAAAAGGTGTATATGAAAAGCTCCTTACCAACCCGGACGAAAAAGTAGAGGGAACGGTAAAGGAACTTGCTGAGAAATATGATCTGAGCATTATGGACATGACCGGCTTTTTGGACGGAATCAATGACAGCCTTATTGAGCCGAATCCGATCGATACGATGGAAGAGGATACGCATGTAAGCCTTGCGTTCGACAAGGAAAAGCTTTATAAGAACATGGTGGATGCCAAGGCAGACTGGTTATATGAACTCCCGATGTGGAAGGAGATCTTTGACGATCTGACCAGAAAGAAACTGTTCTTAGAGCAGAAGAAGTCCGGTACTGTTATCGTTGGAAAGAAAGTCGGACGTAATGATCCGTGCCCATGCGGAAGTGGCAAGAAATATAAACATTGCTGCATGAACAAGCAGTAAATAGAGCTTTTCCGGTGTTTTGAACGATGTCAGAACACCGGTTTTTTTATGTCTTGCCCACAATTTGCCCACAAAATTTTTGTGTCCACAGATTTAAGAAGTCTTTGTGGAACGTTTGGCTTCACCGATCGTGACGATCTTATCATTTTCAAGGCTACCGAATGTTTCAAATTTGCTTACTGCATCCTCACGCATCGAATCTGTGACGTGGACGTAAGTTTCAAGGGTGGTTCTTGTGTTAGAGTGTCCGAGACGTTCAGATACGGCTTTGACTGGTACATTGGCTTCTATGAGCATTGTGGCGTGAGTGTGTCGTAGCGCATGAAAGTTAAAATGTATGCCGAGTTCATAATTGATAACTTTGGACGGATATTTCATTGAATCCGTTCCCTGAAAGCTCCCATCTTCTTTTATAAATACTGGATATGATCTTTCTAGCGGAACTTCAAAATTGGCATCCTGCATTGGAATTAGTCGTTTCACATCTTTATGCGTTTCTGTTATTTCATCTTTTATGTAATATTTCGTATAAAATTCCCCGTAGCGCAATTCATTATCTTCTTGCCATGCTTTATATTCTTTAAGGGCAGCAAGGAGAGTATCACCAATAGATATTGTTCGATAGGATGTTGGGGTCTTACAAGTACCAAAATACCAGCGCGTAAGTGCTTTGCCATGTGTGCCATATCTTTTTGTGGAATCAGATGCCTTGCCATTGACAGGTATTTTTTTGCATATTTTATTAACTGTCAGTGTTTTACTCTCAAAATCAATGCAGTCCCATGTAAGACCATATACTTCAGAAATTCGCAACCCAGTATAATATGCAGTTAGTATAGCATAGTAGTGTGACGTATGCTTTTTAAAGCGTTCTAGTATCCGTATAACGTCTGATTTGCTTAATATGATAATTTCCTCACGGTCGGATGTTTGGGTGATCTTTGGGAGTGTAACATCTTCTGCGGGATTTGTCTGGATCAGCTTTGCCGTAACCTTCGCATATTTAAAGGAGCCTTTTACTACTTTCAAAATATTTTTCATAAAACTTTTTGTAAATCCTCGATTGACGTAAATATCATTTATCATTTCCTGGAGCACCATCGTTGTGACGCTTCGGAGACGGTAATTTCCAATTCGTGGTTTGATGTGATTGGTTATAATGTTCCGGTATGCTACAAGGGTACTGTCTGATACATTTACTAGGCAGTAGTTTTTGATCCAGTAGTCAAGATAGTCTGCCACAGAAATTTCAGTGGGAGAGAAGTGCGTACCTGCGTTATTATACTCTGCAAGTGCCTTGTTCCCGGCAGCTTCGGCTTCACCTTTTGTCTTGAATCCGCCTTTGCTCACCTGTTGCCGCTTGCCATCAACGGGTGCAAGATCAAACCGGTATTCCCAGTTGGGAGCCTTTGGTTTGCCATTGCGGTCAAGTTTCCCTTTGTTTCTGTTTCTTGTACTGATTGTTGCCATAATATCATTCCTCCTTAAAAATGTGTATAAAAATAACAGCCAGCGTGGAACGGGTGTTCCGCTTGCGTAACTGCTCCGAGAATGATACAATATGCTTGTGTAGGGCATATGCTTTTCGGAGCTATGTTTTCCGCTCTGGTGTTGGTAGCACTGGGGCGGTTTTTTTATTTAGTTTACTTTCCACGAATTCCCGCAGTTCTGGCATATTGCCACGGTGTGGTTGATTGCTTTATTGGCATGTACATTGATTCCACCAAGACTGTGACGCTTGAAAAGTAGATTCCACCACCATCCGATCATCAGAAAGTAAATCAATTTCCACCACCATCCGATCAGAAGCCAATACAAGCAACTGTGACCTTTATCGTTCTGAATTACCACTTTGTTTGTTCCGGCTCCGATATTTCCGGTTTGTTCCCTCTGAAAAGTGATGTTCTGACTGCCACATCTCGGGCATGATATTTGTGCCATAATACTCCCTCTTTCTTTTTTTGTTTATATTATCCAAACACCCCTTATGCTTGGAAATATTTCTTATTATTTGCCATGTCAAGCAATTTATCTCTGTCCCACAATTTTACGCCCAGTTCCTTTGCTTCTTCCGTTGCCTGTGAAGTGAAATATTGGTTGGTTAGAACAACGGCAATATCCTTGTGATATAGGCTTTTGCCAGTATGAGCTTGCTGAACTGCTGCGTTTCCGATATTGGAAGAGTAGCATTTGCACTGAATGGCATATGTTATATCGTCTTTCTCTGCCAAGATGTCAATCCCGTGATCTCCGCTGCCTTGCGTAACCTCAACATTGTAAAATCCGTTGTGCTGCAAAAGATCCGCACAATAATGCTCAAAGTCAATTCCTGCCATGTAATCAAATTGATGGTTGTATAGTTTGTAGTGATCTTGAGTGGCAGTTTCGTGTAGTGGTGTTGGAATATTGCTTACGCATTGTATGGTCGCATCCTTTAATAAAAGTTCTAATTCCATTCGATCGACAAGAACTTTTCTCGGCCTAGTTCCCTCTTCTGGTCCCACGATCCCGGCTTCTTCCAACTGATCCATAATGCGAGCAGCACGGTTAAAATAAATGTTGAAGTGGCGTTGCAGCATTCCAATAGATCCTTTTCCTTTTTCTATAAAAAGGTCAATGGCATCGATAAAATATGGATCGGCATCTGTTATATACAGAGGAGATATGCTTTTTCGCCTTTCAAATCGTTTTATTGCAGATTCCTTACTTTTTAAGACGAAATCTAAATCCTGTGATGGGCTATTTGAAAAAGGTATTATACCATCATAGGTTTTTAATTCAGTAAGAACCGATATTAAGCGATCGTAAGAATGGTAAAATTCTTTTTCGTCTGTGGTACTATTAATAATATCTGCAAGGTGCTGACATTCAGATAGGAGAGTATCAGCTTGTAATAAATTTTTTTCTTTTGTGTTGAATCTATGCTTTAATGATTTAAAAAACATAATCGATTCTCCTATGGTTAAGCAATTCCTGATAAATAGTGGGATTTTTGTATTATTGGGAACAATTCTTCGGACGCTTCCATATTATGAGCGCTACGTTCTATTCTATTTATATCAGACTTTGAAAAATCATCCCCGGTTATGTGCTTCATTGCATGCAAGAATTCTTCCTGCTGTTCACTACGAGAGAGCGTTTCTTCAATGAATATTGTGTAGCTTCCATCTTCATTTTCAGTTACAGCTTCCCGAACTTTTCCATTTGGAAATTTAATCAGCTTGACGTGATAATCAATTATCTTCGCCACGCTCCTTTCTCTTCAATGCAAGCAGCATCTGGTAGACAGTGTCCAGATCTTCTGGCTGCGCGTCTTGTGCTGCGTCAAACAATACTTTTAATTCTTTGTTTTTGAAAATCTTCTGCGCTATTTCTGCAGTTTCATCGTTTATGTAATATTTTTCCCCACCGTCCTTTTCTTTGCCGGTCATAAGATAGTCTACAGAAACTTTAAAATAATCTGCAATCAGTTGAGCGTTTTTGCCGCTTATTAAATTACGCCGACTTTTCCAGTTTGACATTGTGGATTGACCTATTCCAGTTGCCTTACAGACATCAGCAGTTGTAACGCCGAATTTTTGTAGTAATTGTTCAAATACCTCGTACATCTTTGGCTCCTTTTTGTATAAAAAGGCAAACTTCCAAAAAGTGAAGCTTATATATTGACTTCCAAAAAGTGAAGTGATACTATAATAATGCAAACGAACTTCACAAATTGAAAGAATAAAAAACAAAACATCACTTTTTGAAAATTCACACATTTGTTTTCAGCAAAAACATTGTATCACATTTGTGAAGTACATGCAATACAAAATGAGAAAGAGGTGAAATATTTGTACAGTAAATATGAAGAGCTGTTGAAGAAAACTGGCGAAACTTCATATCAGGTGTCAAAGGCAACCGGCGTAGGACAGAATACCCTGTCGAATTGGAAAACAGGAAGGTGTCAGCCGAAAGTGGACAAGTTGCAGAAAATAGCCGACCATTTCGGAGTTCCATTGACCTACTTCTTAGAAGATACCACAAACACTATCCGATAAAACGTACAGATGTTATGTAAACTTTTCAAATGCAAGTTTGACTATCTTTTTGAGACAGATTGAGAAAGGAGATGAAGAAAACGGAAAGTACAATCGCAGTAAGCAAAGATGAAGTGCACGTTAAAACAGAAAAAACGGAAATCACTCATACAAAAGAAGCAATTTCCGTTTCTGCGCCTAAAATTAATATAGAAGGGAGATAACGATGAAAAATCAGAATATCATAATTGCTTCAAACGGCAAAGTAACGTATGTCATGGTGAATGGAAAAGTGTACGGCGACCATGTTGTAAAAGTGGAGTTCATTCACGATCACAAGGATAAACCTAACGACGCAAGGCTTCTTATCGCAACAGATTGTGCTCCGTTGGAGGGCGCCGCAAGTGATGAAGAAAGACAGGCGTTTATGAAAAGGGTTGAACTTTTGTCAGAACTGCAGAAGGGAGAGTGAGAAGAGTGAAAAAAGTAGATGAACTTATTGAAGTATTAGCAGAACATATCATCTATGCAATCGCATCTGGAGAAAAATATGAACATGAGATTTCAGAAAAGACAACGGCTCTCACAGAGCTGATTTCCGCAAGAGCCATGTTTTCGGTAAATAAAGTAGAAAAATCTATTGCGGAGTTAGCAGAAAGCGTCTCAACGCGTCTTCCGAACATTCCAGAAGACCAGCAGAACATAAAGTTGTCATCGTCTGAGATATTCCGAGGTAAACAGACACCTTAACAGCATTAGTCAAAAGCAATGCTTCATCTTCGGTAATTTGGCGGTCTAAACCACCGGCTAACATTTCAAGGATGGGCTGCAGATTGTTCTTGATTAAATTGTCGGAAGTTTTCATTGCGTACTGAATTATCAGTTCGTCCATAGTAATAAATCTCCTTTGGGATTGATATTTGGACGCGGCAACGTCCTGTAAGGAGATTGTACCACATGTGATTGAACAACGAAAGTTTGGAAGAAAGGAGTAACGGATCATGGTCAAGACATATAACCCCATATACAGGGTATCAGAAGTAGCAGAAGTGCTTCGGACAAACAGAAATGCGGTTTACAACCTTATGAATAGTGGAAAGTTACCGTATCTGGTACTTAACGGAGCAAAGAAAGTGAGAGGTACGGATTTGGAGAAATTTATTGAAAGCTATCCGACAGAATCGGTAGGAGGTGAGGAAAAGTGATTAAGACAGGAAACATTCTCATGGTGTCCGGATCCACGGCGGCGATCTTGTCAGCCTGCGGTTATGATGGACAACCTGTTTTCGGCGGGATCGTGTTTCTGGTGGGGCTGGCATTGCTCGGGATCGGAAACAAATTGAAGCAGATCCATTCGGAGCGTGAGAAAGTAAATCTCCGCTGCAGATTAAAAAGAAAAATAGCACCGTCAGATTCTTTGGCGAGAACCGGTGCTATTCAACAGTAATGCAAAAAAGCATTTTCTGTATTGTAACACGGTTTTTCAATTTTGGAAAGGAAAAATTATGAAATATCAAGTTTGCCGAGGATGCGGGGATCATCTGGACGCCGGCGAAGCAGTCAACGGTTACTGCCGCGATTGCCTGGAAGAAAAGGAAAAAAGAAAGGACATCGTGTACCGGATGCAGTGTATGGTGGCATCCAAGGATTTTAAACAGATGGAAATGGAGGAATTTATATGAGTTGCGATGAAACAATAACAATCCCGAAATCAGAGTACCGCGCACTGCTGTATGCTTCGGCAAGATCGCAGGCACTGAACGATTATATCAGATCGCGCAAGGATGAGATTTATATTGATACGAAGTCATTAAAAGCAGTTGCCGGATTGGATGGCGAAAATGATGGGTGATCCGTATGATGATTTTCTTCGGCGGGACGAGGAGCAAGCAGAGTGGCTGGCAAATCGTCCGGTATGTGAGATATGCGGGGAACCGATACAGGATGAAAGCTATCACAGGCTTTTTGATAAGAATGTTTGTAACAGATGTTTAGACGACAATGTGATTTTTTTGGAGGTATGAAATGGAAAATACAGAAATTAGAATAGCACAGAAAACAGGAGCAATCGAGTTTAACTTTGAGGAACTGAAAAGCCGCCTGGTGGATGAAATGAAGTATTACAAGGGGCTGATCTTTTCGGAGGATACGAAGAAAGAAGCCAAGGAAACCGTAGCGGATCTGCGGAAACTGAAAAAGGATATCAGGGATAAACGTATTGAGGTCAAAAAGTCCTTTATGCATCCGTATGACGAATTTGAAGCACAGGTAAAGGAACTGGACAAGCTGATTGATGAACCGATCGCCTTTATCAATGAACAGGTGGAAGAATTTGAGCGTAAGCGTGTGGAAGAAAGGAAAAAGCTGATCTCTGAAATTTATACTGGGATCATTGCGGAGCATGAGACCGTGAGAGATTATCTGCCGCTCCAGCGTATTTATGACAGTAAGTGGGAGAATGCCACTACTACCAAGAAAGCTATCAAGGAAACCATTACAGGATATGTTGAGCATGTGGAAAAAGACCTTGCCACTATCCGTGCAATGGAATCCGAGTTTGAGGATAAGGGGCTGGCGAAGTATAAGACCACTTTAGAATTATCCGATGCTATCGAAATCATGAACCAGTACCAGAAGCAGAAAGAGGAGATCCTTAAACGCCAGAAGGAAGAGGAAGAACGTAAAAGGGCAGAAGCAGAACAGAAAAAGAAGATTACCGAACCGGAAGCCCCGGTTGCGCCTGCCGTTCCGGCTGAACCGGTTACACAGGAAAAAGCAAAAGAAGAATTTGTAGAGCCTAAGTCCCGCACCGGTGCGATCAGATACGAAGTGATCGCTGATCCGTTCCAGATCGCGCAGCTTGAATCTGCTATGCGTGAGTATGGCATTGAATTCCGGAGGGTATAAGCATGGCAGAAACAGCAAAGAAAATGAGCATTTACGAAGCTATTTCCCGATGCATGGAAGAGATCGGGGCAGTTGGCAAAGATGCAGTGAATAAACAGCAGGGCTTTAAATACCGCGGCATTGATGCGGTTATGAATGCAATCAATCCGGCACTGGTAAAGAATCATATGTTTATTGTGCCGGAAGTGCTGGATCAGCAGAGACAGGAGAGAACTACAAATAAAGGAGCGGTGCTGATCTATTCAATCTGTCGGATCAAGTACACCTTTTATGCCGAGGACGGCTCTTTCATCGAAGCGGTGACGGTTGGTGAGGGAATGGATTCCGGGGACAAGGCAACCAATAAAGCTATGGCGATTGCATTCAAGTATGCGTGTTTCCAGGTGTTTTGTATTCCGACCGAAGAAATGAAAGATCCGGACGAAGAAACACCGGATCCGGTCAAGCCACAGTTTACACCGGCAACACCGGAGCAGTTGCATAAGATCAATGAATTTGTGGATGCCTACGCTGAAATGTGTGAGAACGCAAAGGCGGTAGATATCATGAACCAGCTTAAGAAAATGTACAATTTTTCCAGTACATCTGACATATCTACGGAGCTGGCAAGCAAGCTGATCGAACAGGTTGAGACCTGGTATAAGAAAAAGAAAGAAGCTGATGCCTGATGGAACTTACCGGAAAAGCGGTTGGCGCATCTCTTGATTTCGATACGAACCGGTTTCGGATCACATTTGAGGTCAATGAGAATGATGTGGTGAAAAGTGAATATGACAAGCTGAAAGGGTATGACAAATTGAAAATCAAAGCTGTTAGATACACGCAGCGGAGATCACTGGATGCAAATGCTTATTTTCATGTTCTTGTTGGCAAAATTGCGGATGCGCTGACCATATCTAAGGCAAAGGCTAAGAATGTATTGATCTGTAAATATGGACAACCCCAGTTATTACCGGATGGAAGCATGATGGTCTACAAAACAAATGCTCCGGAGGAATTTATGTGGGAGCAGGAAACGATCCACTGCATACCGGTTAAATATGAGGATAATGCTACTTTTTATAAGGTTTATCGTGGAAGTCATACATACGACACGAAAGAAATGTCGCTTTTGATTGATGGAACAGTGGCAGATGCAAAGGAACTGGGAATCGAAACCATCACGCCTGCGGAGATCGCAGAAATGAAAGAACGGTGGGGGATATGAGACGATTGTGGAGCGTATTTACAGAGGATATGGATCACTGCTATTTTACCGGCTCTGCCATCGTGGAACGCCATCATATATTTGGTGGGAATCCGAACCGCAAATACAGTGAGAAGTACGGATTTGTTATCCCGCTTAGTCCGAATCTGCATCCAAACGGCGTACATGCCGGAAAGAATGCGGCAGACATTGATTTGAAACTAAAGCAGATGGCGCAGAAGTATTTTGAAAGACATTACGGAAGCCGGGATGATTTCCGGCGGATATTTGGAAAGAGCTGGTTATGAAAGGTTGTGATTAGATACGCTTACAAAAAGAGAAATTGATCTTTTGAAATCCAAAAGACAATCGATGATACGCAGATGTAACAAGAATAATAAAAATCCCAAGGATAGAGCTTACAGAGAAAAGGGGATAACAGTATGTGATGAATGGATAAAATCTGAAAATGCTTTTATTGAATTTGCAGAAAAAAATGGGTATAAAGAAGGGCTGACCATAGAGAGGATTAATTCTCATAAAGGTTATTGTCCAGAAAATTGCAAATTTATACCGATGTCTGAACAGCCACTAAATACAGATAGAAATGTGTTTTTGGAAATAGACGGACAAATAATTATGCTTTCTGATTTTGCAAGAAAGTGTGGCGTAAAAGCCATTAGAAAGAGGATTAAACGTGGAAAATATCACGTTGTAAATAATCCAAACATCGTTGAAACACGAGACCAATGAGGTCGAAAGAAACTGTTCATGCGGTATCACGAGCCATGACTATTGCCCGGTGCTTTGGTGCCGGGAGAAAGGGGGCAAATTGAAAGACATCAATGATATTCCATATGGTCACATGTTCCCGATGCAGAGATCTGGAAACCCGGTCGAGGACAGGCAGTTTCGGAGAAAAGTTGAGGAAGCCAACAGGAACGGTGACTGCATTATAAATGTGGGAAATGGTTATTACCGACCTGTTCCCGGAGATACAACGGACGAATCCGAGTTACGCGAATATCTGGCGAAAGAGTTACACCGCGCCAGAGCGATACAGATAAAGCGATTAAAAATGAAAATGACATTTGAAAGGTGGCGAGAGAGTGGAGTACTTACTGGTAATTCCGGGGAGACTGGATAACTTGAACGACTTCATCCGCGCAGATAAATCCAGTAGATATAAGGGCGGAACGCTGAAAGCCAATAATGAGAAAATCGTGTCTGCATACATATCACAGTGCTTGCGTGGAGTTAAGATCCAGAAGCCGGTGTATATGGAATATGTATGGTTTGAAAAGAACAAACGGCGTGATCTCGACAATATATCATCATTTGGGCGCAAAGTGATCCAAGATGCTCTGGTCAACCGAGGAGTGTTAAAAAATGACGGTTGGGAACAAATCGTTGGTTTCAGTGACAGTTTTGCTGTCGATGCTCAAAATCCGCGGATAGAGGTACTGATCCGGGAGGTGGGATGATTGGATGGCAACTACATAAAGTTGAGCCGTGGGCTTCTTGAATGGGAGTGGTACACAGATATCAATACAACCCGGTTGTTTATCCACATGCTTCTGAAAGCTAACTGGAAGGATGGAAATTTCAAAGGAACAATGGTTCCACGCGGATCGTTTGTCTCATCCATCGGAAAGTTGTCGAGCGAAACAGGACTTACAGAGCGTGAAATCCGCACTGCAATTTCTCATTTGAAAACGACAGGCGAAGTGACAAGCAAAACGACAAATAGATTTACCGTATTTACTGTGGTTAAGTATGATTTATACCAGACAAACGACAAGCAAAACGTCAGTCAAGAGCCAGTCAAGCGACAACCTAACGACATTCTAACGACAACAATAGAAGAAAAGAAAGAAGGAGAAGAAATAAATAATAATACGGGCGCGTGCATGGGATTTGATGATTTCTGGAGCCGCTATCCGAAACAGGCACACCGGATGTTGGCAGAACAGGCTTATTGTTCTCTGGTCATTTCGGGAATCACCGAGAGCGATCTGATTACTGCGGCTGCCAATTACGCCGAGTGCTGTAAGGTCAAGCGTACACAGGCGGAGTTCATAAGCGCACCGGATAACTGGCTTGCTAAATCGAAATGGATTGACTATACGGCAAAGAATTACAAAAAGCCGGCGGTTAAAGAGGAAAAATCAAAAGGAACTATGAATAAATTCAACAATTTTGACCAACGCAACTATGATTTCGATGCGCTGGAACAGCAACTGACGGGAGGTATTCGAGATGGCAAAAATATATAAGCGCCGCCGCAGCCGTTTTGATCCGTACCGCGGTGAGATCGAGCATCTGCTTGCCGCCGGTTGCACGACAAACCAGATCACGGATGCCATGCAGGTGCATTTTGAAACGTACATCACGGAATCCTCGGTGTACTACTACATCCGATCCAATGGCTTAAAAACCACGGTGACAAAGGGAGCCAGAGATGGGCGGGTATATATTCCGCGGTGCCGCGAGTGTGAGAAGCGGTGTTGTGTCATCAATACAACCGGGCGCCGGGTGTGGGGATGCCGGGTATCTGATTCGGAGATCCGGTTGGTATCCAGAAGTATTTCAACAAGCCCGATGTGGTGCGAAAAGAGGGATGCAAATGCTGTGGATGGCGGTAACGGCAGATGAATACGAATTGCCGTTGTGTGTGACTGACACTGCGGCAGAATTGGCGGCAAAGTATAACACGACCAAAAGCAATGTGACGAGTTCTATATGCGCAGGGAAAACAGGCAGATACCGTGGTTATAAATTTGTAAGGGTAAAGGAGATAGACGATGAGTAACGCATTGAAGCGAAAGAAAAAGAAGATGGAGCCGTTGGGGTATTCGAAAAGCGAACTGCTGAATATGCAGAAATACGCAAGACAAAAAGAGGATACAGACCGGCTTATCCGTGAAGCGTACTGGAACGTGCGGCTGATTGCATACCAGTTGTTGCATGATGATTTCGGATATGGTCACAAGCGTATTATCCGGGTGGAGCAGAAGATAGACCGATATCTTGCATCTGCGGAGGGTGGAGAGCTGACGCAGGCAAAGATGCAATACTATCTGCGGACTGAATGGAACATTGATCCAATCGAGGAGGCAAATAAGATACCATTCAGACATTTGTTCGCATTGGCCGGAGAGGAGAAGCTGTCGCAGCAGACAGGCATGCTGATACTGGCATCTGTGCTCAATTACTTTTCTTTGCTTGGCGTATGCCTTAAAACGATGATGAAGATGTCAGCGAACAATATCCGACGGCTGTATGATCGGATCCGGTATTATATGGACAGCATAGCAACTGGGTATGAAACAATGGTCGGAGTGGCAAGTGTTTTGTACCAGGAATGTAAGTATTGTGATCCGAGATTTATCGGACAGTTTTATGAGGTTTAAATAAAACGGAAAGGAGACGGGCTTCCCGGGAAGATGCGCATCGGCTCCTTGAAGGAAATGATTGGATTTGAGTATAAAGGACAGGTTGCCTATATTACGAGGATAGACGATTTTCGCGATTATATGGAACCGGAAGTGTACGAAGCAGTCCGAAAAGCCTTTGAAAATGGGTGTGATGGGGGACTGCGGCAGGAATATGAGGAATTACAGGCGGAATATGACGAACTGCAGACTGATTATTCAATACTGGAAGATGAAGCAGATACTGTTGACTGCATCCGGGATGAATTGAGCGAATGTGAGGAGCAAAGGGATTCGATACAGGAAAAATACGACACCTTAACACAGCACATCGAAACCCTTATAGAACAGTATTACCAGAGATATATAACACAGGAAGATATTATTCCAGAGTTAGAAAAAATGATATGAAAGGAGCCGAACCTCCGGCCGGGGTAACGATATATCGGGTTCCTTTTGAAGAATGACATATAAAGAATTTTTAGAATCAAAAATAGAATTGGCGCAGGACAGCGGTTTTATTGTGGATCCTGCGAAAGTAAGCAATGCGTTGAAGCCGCATCAAAGGGATGCTGTGGTGTGGGCGTTAAAAGGCGGCAGACGTGCACTGTTTGAGAGTTTCGGACTTGGAAAGACCGTGCAGGAGATTGAATTCTGTCACTTGGCAGCAGAACATAGTGGCGGCCGTGCATTGATCGTGTTGCCGCTTGGAGTAAAGCAGGAGTTCACGCATGATGCGGTGGAAGTGCTTGGATATGAAAAGCCGGAGTATTGCCGGACAATGGAAGAAGTGGAGCAGAGCGCAAGCCAGATCGTGTTGACGAATTATGAGCGGGTCCGTGATGGTGACATCCGGCCAGAATACTTTGCAGCAACGTCCCTTGATGAAGCCAGTGTTTTACGAAGTTTTGGAAGCAAGACCTATCAGACATTTTTGGACAAATTTAAGAACGTGCCCTATAAGTTGGTAGCGACCGCTACACCATCACCGAATAAATACAAAGAGCTGATCCATTATGCGGGATATCTCGAAGTGATGGATACCGGACAGGCATTAACACGGTTCTTCCAGCGTGACAGTACAAAGGCAAACAACCTGACATTATATCCAAACATGGAGGATGAATTTTGGATGTGGGTGAGCAGCTGGGCGCTTTTTGTTACGAAACCTTCAGATCTCAATCCGGAATATTCGGATGATGGATATGATCTGCCACCATTAGATGTGCGGTGGCACGAACTGCCGGTGCATTATGGCGATACCGCAGATCGGGACGGTCAGATGCAGTTGTTTCAAGAAGCTGCAGAGGGGCTGAAAGAAGCTGCGGCAGTTAAGAGAGAAAGTATTGATCGCCGTGTGGCAGAAATGAAACGGATTGTGGAAGAATCACCGGAAGATCATTTCCTGTTGTGGCATGATCTGGAGAATGAACGACACGCTATTAAAAAGGCGTTGCCGGATGTGGTGGATATCTATGGATCTATGGATTATGACTTGCGGGAACAGCGGGTAATTGATTTCTCAAATGGACGGACGAAGTTATTTGCCACAAAGAAATCATTATCCGGATCCGGATGCAATTTTCAGAGATATTGTCACCGTGAAATATTCCTTGGAATCGACTATGAATTTAATGATTTTATACAGGCGGTTCACCGGTGTTACAGATTTTTGCAGAAGAAAGCAGTTGTGATTGACATTATTTACATGGAAAATGAGCGGCAGATCAAGGAAGCACTGCTTGAAAAGTGGAAAAATCACAATCATATGGTTGAAAAAATGATCGAGATTGTGAAGAAATATGGATTGAACTCTGCGAATAAAGCGGAGCGGTTAGAAAGGAAGATGGGTGTGGAAGGCAGCAGAGAAGAAAGAACAGTGAGAGGAAACCATTATGAAGCGGTATATGGGGATTGCGTGGAAGAAACGCGGGCTATGGAGAGCAACAGTATTGATCTGATACATACGTCAATTCCATTTGGCAATCATTATGAGTACAGTGCAAATTATAACGATTTCGGGCATAACCAGAATACAGATCGGTTCTTTGAACAGATGGATTTCCTTACGCCGGAACTTCTCCGGGTGCTTAAGCCGGGGCGTGTGGCGGCGATCCATGTCAAGGACCGCGTATTATTTGGGAATGCAACCGGAACCGGTATGCCGACAATCGAACCATTTCACGCGCAGTGTATCAGTCATTACATGAAGCATGGCTTCCAGTATTTCGGCATGATTACGGTCGTGACCGATGTGGTCCGTGAGAATAACCAGACATACCGCCTTGGATGGACAGAGCAGTGCAAGGATGGTTCAAAGATGGGCGTAGGGTGTCCTGAATATATTCTGCTTTTCAGGAAGCTGCCAACAGACAGATCTACGGCATATGCAGATGATCCGGTCAAGAAATCTAAAGAAGTGTATACCAGAGCACAATGGCAGATCGATGCACATGGATATTGGAGATCATCAGGAGACCGACTTGTAAGCAAAGAGGAATTAAAGGACTTCCCCGTTGATAACTTGCAACAGGTATATCGGGAGTATAGCCGCGGTAGTGTATACAACTATGAGGAGCACGTTAAGCTTGCAGAAGATCTGGACAAGGACGGCAAGCTTCCGGCAACATTTATGGTCGTTGCTCCGGGATCGTGGAATCAGTTGGAAGTATGGGACGATATCAACCGGATGCGTACCCTTAATACAACGCAGAGCCGCAGGCGCGCACAGATGCATGTATGCCCGTTGCAGCTGGATATCGTAGAGCGGATCATTAACAGATACAGCAATGAGGGAGATATGGTCTATGATCCGTTCGGTGGCCTTATGACAGTACCAATGACGGCGGTTAAGATGCGCCGGAACGGCAAGGGATGCGAGTTGAATCTGGGTTATTTCCGTGATGGAGTTGGTTATCTTCAGGCTGCGGAGAATGAAGTGGACGAGCCGACATTGTTTGATTTTATGGAGAAAACATCATGAAAGAAGATGTACCAGAGAAAAAAGTAGAATTATATTGCCAAAATATCCGGGAGGAAGTAAGCCACTGGAAAGAAATAAACCAGAGCGGGTGTAATGATCCGTTCTGGCCAGATGGCTGCAACATGAATTTGACGCGGAACCACATCATTTATTACCAGCGTTTGATTCGGGAAATTTGTACGGAGAACCAGTTGCCGTTTCCGGAAGAATACTATTTTTCACCACCGCCGGAAGTGGATAAGAACTACATGGCGAATTTGAAACAGAAAGAGCGGGTTAAGAGAATATTTTCCCAAAGAAAGATACCTGCAAAGCAAAAATATGTGTATGACGAACAGCAAATGAGTTTGTTTTAGCAGACCGGACAGCTCCGGTTTGCATGAAAAATAAGGAGGAATCGAAAATGAACGAAGTAGAAAGATTAGCGAAGAACATCAAGGTATTTATTGAGACAGGCTGTCTCGAGGAAGAAATGCGGACGATAGCAGAGGAAAATCCACATCTGGACGATCTCGGGGAACTGAACGACATCATGGAGACGGAGATCGGGTATTTCGGTGATTAAATTAAAATTTAGTGGAGGTAAATATGAAGAATATTCCATATAATGAAGATTATCCGTTACAAAGAGTAGAAAAGGGAGATGCAGTAGAAATTTCAGTTATGCACCTTCCAAATGAATTTGTAAGAGATAAAGACGTGAAGAAATATGGTCATATACCAGATGGTATATATCATGCAGTGGCTGTGGCTCCATATAAATTAAAATGCGAAGAATACCCTGCATTAAGTGGATGTTACAATTATTGGTATGGCGATAAAAGAGGGTGTTCGGATGGCATTCATGCTACGGAATGTGGTAAAGAAAGAAGACGCTTTCCGATTTAAACTGATATTTAGGAGGATAAGGACATGGAGAATTTAGTTGAAGCATTAAAAAGATTTGACAGTTTGGAAGCTGTAATTGCGGAGCTGGAAGTATACGACAGGGAAACCGAAGGAGAAGCCACTGTTGAAGATCTGGCGGAATATCTGAACGATGAAGCGGATTACGCGAATTAGAATTTAGTGGAGGTAGAGATATGACTGTTAAATTTGTATCGGGTGAGGAAACGGAAGAATTTGAATATCCAGATGATACACCAGATGAAGATATTGATTACGACTATCAGCAATGGAATGCTAATTTAGGAAATGGATGGAGCAAGGATTCTTAAACTTGTATCAATGTAATTAGAATTTATCAGACAAGTATTGGAGGAATAGCATGAGAACAGTATTGAAATATCCGGGAAGTAAATGGAATATCGCTTCCAAGCTGGTGGAATTGATACCGGAACATCACAGCTATGTAGAACCATTCTTCGGAAGTGGTGCCGTGTTATTTAATAAGCCGGTATCTGATATTGAAACAATAAATGATCTGGATCACGATGTCGTGAATCTTTTCCGGTGTATACAAGAGGATGCGGAGCGTTTGGCTAGAATGGTAATGACTATGCCTTTCAGCCGTGAAAAGTATGAGGATACATATAAGCTGGATGTATGGGAGCTGATGATGCCGGATGAACCGTATCATAAAGCATTACGATTTTTAATCCAGTGTTGGCAAGGGCATGGGTTCCGCACCAACGGTTACATGGTAGGGTGGAAAAATGATGTTATTGGAAGAGAAAGAGCCTATGCGTTATGGAACTGGTACCGTCTGCCGGAATGGATTATTGAAATAGCAGAACGGTTGCGCATGGTACAGATTGAGAATCGCCCAGCGTTGGAAGTAATTGAGAGATTTAATTACAGCAACGTATTTATGTATATTGACCCGCCATATGTTTTAGGTACCAGAGCGGGAAAACAATACAAACATGAAATGTCGGATGCGGATCATGAGGATTTATTAAAACTGTTACTGCAGAGCAAATCAAAAATCATGATTTCTGGTTATGAATCAGAGTTATATAATGATTATCTTTCCAAGTGGGAGAAAAACCAGTTTTCTAGCTGTGCAGAACATGGAAAGCCACGAACGGAAACCGTGTGGATGAACTATGAAGCAGACTTGCAAATGAGTTTGTTTAGTCAGTTAAACTGAGATTTATAGGAGAAATAAGCAATGGAATCTGTATATGCGGAAAAAATAAGGGAACTGATTGAAAACGCAAAACGAGACGGCGTAGATATCCAGCCATACGAAAAGGAAATTAAAATTAGTGATATGAAAATCGTTGTAGAACGAGGCATTGCGATTTCTACATGCGATAATGAAATTGATTATATTCCAACATGGCAGCGATAAAAGTACGAGGAGGAAAAACGGGATGAAAAATGTTTTTGATTTAAAAGGTGCAGAAGAAATATTAGGGGATGAAGTTTGAGGAGGACTTGCGAATGTGAGTGATATTTTGGATCAATATTCAAAAGAAGAAAAATGGAAGAATGAATTGAGAAAGTATTGTGTAAGTCATAGAGATATAAACAAGGCATTATCAGCTTCAAAGAATAATGATAGCCAGGAATTTATTGTTATTATTATGGACGACTCCACAAATGATAGTGTGTTAGATTATAATGAATTTGGATATCAATTACGTGAAAAGTATCCAGATAGCATAGATGATTTTATGGTTTTAGATGTTGATACATCAAAAGGAATTACAGATCCATATGATCAAATTGATTACTTGTATGAAAGGAGAAAAAATATACATGAAGGATCAAAAAGCAGAATGCGAAACAATTAAATTTCATTTGTACAGAGGAAAGCACATTCATGCCATATCGGCAAATGAGCATTTGAATGGTACGTGGGTGTACGGTTATCTGGCAGGAGAGAATTATATTCATGTGACATACGAAGATGGTATGTCAGCAGATAAATTGGTGAGTGAGGATACCATTGGTTTATGTACCGGAAAAAAAGACAAGAACGGCAATGATATTTACCAGGGCGATGTTTATGAAAATGAAGATGGAATGAGATTCGAAGTAAGGTATGGAGAATATTTAATGTATTGTCCGGTGGATGATTGCATGATGGAGAACGTAGGATTTTTTGTGGTTGCAGATGAACATTACGCTGACATGCCTCTCGGACCTACCGAAGATTATGCAATTTTAATCGGAAATATTGTAGACAATCCGGAACTGAAAGTGGATAAAAAATATCGAGGGTATGCAGATTAATCAAATAAAATAAGATTGTTGATGATGACAAACAGGGTGAAAATCAAATTTAGAAAAGGAGAACGTAGTATACCGTATTTTATGTCAGAAAAGTAACAAACGTTTATTTTACAATGCTTTTAGATATATGATATAGTCGAACTACTAAAAATAAATTATGTATGTTGGAATTTTAATCATATGTGTTACAGTAGCAATCTCAATACGCAATGCAGTTGTTCATCACAAAAAAGTTGTGATTGGCTGCCTGTCAGGTCTTTTTATTGGTTTAACCATTGCGGTTTGTGTAAGTGGTGCTTTTTGGGTTGTTGGTTCGGAGGTTTTCAGAGCTTCTTTTACGGATACTGTAGAGTTAGATAGTTACGATGGTAACTACATACAGCTTGAACCTAATATAATAGTTCATGATTTTTCTTCACGCTCTTTAGATGACGCCTATACATGGTATGAAAAGAATGGTGAAGATGCTATAGAGCATGCTTACAAACAGAATTTAACAATGTTTAATTCGCCATCTGATTCATATGAAAGCGTGGATGACGTGTATAATACGGCATGTAAGACTAACACATCTATTGTGTATACCAATGATGAGCCGCACTGTGAGATTTCCTATTCTCATGCGATTGCCCCGGAATGGTATAAATTTTTTAGCTGTTTAAAGGTGGATGATACCTATGAGGATATACATTTTACGTTTTACCTGCCTAAAAAGTGATGAATTGTGGAAAAAGTATGCCACAGGAAATAAAAATCGACAATATGTAGATCTAGTGAAGGAGAGATGTTTGTGGCAAGCGTAATTAGATGTGCTGGATGTGGACGGTGTGTTCGAACATTAAAGAATGGTTATGAAAAAGAGTTGTTAGAATTGCAAAAATGGGGAAAACGTGATAACTGCCTGTTTTGCAAGAACTGCATGAAAAGCATGAAAGTAAAAAATGAAAAGGAGAAGATTAAATAATGGATATCATGTATGGTGATACGGTAGTTGAAGAAATAAAATCGAATAATTGGAAGAGGATGCATGGGGTACCGCTCAAAGCACATCCAAGACTTAATGGCTACAGGATTTGTTCTGTTCGTCTTGACAACAGATATGTATCGAAGCGGAGCAGAAAGAAGCAAAAGAAAATACGTTTCCGGGGGTGCTTTTTTTATCAGATCACCGAAGCCGGATTACATGATAATCCGAAGTTGAAACGGATTTATTACAGATATGGGGCCTGGCGAAAAAAATTAAGAAAGAAAACTAGCAGAAAGGGGGGTGTTTGCGGCCATTAAGAAACAGCATAAATAGGAGTTATGGTTAGGGATGTCATTAAGTTCTTATTTTGGGGGATTAAAAAAAAACCACGACAGTGTTATAACAATGTATTGACGATAAAACGGAAAAGGACTATAATAATATCAAGGGAAGGAGTGATGATAGGGATGGCAAACACAAATGTAACAATGAGAATGGATGAAGCACTAAAAGCTCAATTACAGGAATTGATGTCGAACCTGGGAATGGACATGACAACTTTTTTTACTATGGCAGCGAAACAGGCAGTAAGAGAGCAGGCATTGCCATTTCGGCCCCATATGGAAAGCGTTCCAAATATGGAAACAATAAAGGCAATGGGTGAAGTTGAATATTTGATGGAGCATCCGGAAGCCGGAAAGAGATATACAAATGTGGATGACATGATGGAGGATCTGCTTAAATGAAATACACCATAGAAACCACGAATAAATTTAAAAAAGATCTGAAATTATGCCAAAGCAGAGGATATGATCTGAAAAAGATCCATGATGTGATTCAAGTTCTTGCTAACGGAGAAAAACTTTCGGAGAAATATCGAGATCATGCTTTGACTGGCAACTGGACAGGTTATAGAGAATGTCACATCCTACCTGATTGGTTGCTTATCTACAAATACGCCAATGATGATTTGATTTTGTTTTTGACAAGAACTGGGACACATAGTGATTTGTATTAATGTAATCATATAAATGTATGATTTTTAAGAAAGAAGGATCATCACGATTTGCATGAGATAGATTAAAACTGAATATGTAATCAGGAGAACGAAGTAAATATTAAGAAAAAAAGGATAGCTTAGCTGTCCTTTTTTTGCATATAAAAACATTTGATTCATTGCAAAACGGCTATAAATTCAAAGAGATTTTTGTAGATTTCTTGTATTATATGTAATCATGCTGTATAATATACATATAGAAGTAATCGACAACTCAAAAAGGAAGAATGGTATATGTTGCTGAATGAAACAAAGATGCCTAAGAGAACTGTAACAGCTCTTGAAAAAAAGAAAATAACCAAAGTGAATGATTTAGTTCGCTTTTTGCCGCGCAAATATATAGATTATAGAGTGATATCGTCTCTTAATGCGGCGGTAAATAGTGAAAATAATAGTGCGATAAAGGGATACATGCAATCCATTGGAGAAAAGAAATCTGGATATCGGTCTATGCTTGTGGCTGAAATTGTAGAAGAATGCAGTGGGCAGATGGTAAGTGTGCGTTGGTTTGGGAAATCAGGAATGCTCAAATATTACAACAGCTTTGTATTTCACGATGTAGTGGTAGGAGGAAAAGTTGAATACAAAAAGCCGTATGGGTACGGCATAACAAATCCCGATTTGTTTACAGCAGCAGAGCTCTTTACGCCGAAGATCATTCCGGTGTATGGAAAAATAAAAGATGTAAGCGAAGATATGAGAAAAAAATGGACAGATACATTTCTTGATGTTGTTGAGGATCCACTCGATGACAGGTATATAAAAACTGGAAAACTTATGTCATATAAGGAGGCACTGAGAGAACTGCACAATCCGTCCAATCTGGATAGAATGAAAAAAGCGATGAACAGGCTTCTTTTTGACGATATGCTCTATTTCACAATCAGGATGAAAAAATCGCAAACGAATCATGGAAGTACGTCCCTTTATGTGATAAAGACAACAGATTGCACAGATGAATACATAAAAAATCTGCCGTATAAGTTGACGGGAGATCAGACAAAAGCAATTAGTCTTATAAAAAACAATATGCTTTGCGGCAAACGTACTAACCTGCTTATCCAGGGAGATGTTGGCTGTGGAAAGACAATGGTTGCCATGGCAGCGATGATGATGATGGCTGAAAATGGATTTCAAAGTGCAATTATGGTCCCGCGCACAGCACTTGTTTTACAACATTATGAGACGTTTAAAAAGATGGCTGAACATACAGGGTTTCATATCGGGTGCCTTACAGGGGATATGTCTGCGAATGAAAAGGAAAAAGTTCTCCGGGGACTTGCATCAGGGGAAATAAATATTGTAGTAGGAACCCACGGTTTGTTTACGGAAAAGGCGACATATTACAATCTTGGCATGGTAGTGACGGATGAAGAGCACTTGTTTAGTGTAAAGCAAAGAAAAGCATTAGAAAAAAAATCAGATGAAGGCGTTCATGTTTTATCTATGTCTGCAACTCCTATTCCCCGATCGTTAGTAGATGTAATTTATGGAGAAGAAAAGGATCTGTTTGTGATAAAGGAAAAGCCGGCAAATCGAATTCCTATTCAAACGGCTATCAATAATTCCTCCAGGGTAATATTTGATTTTATGAAAAAACAGTTAGATATGGGACGGCAGTGCTATGTAGTGTGTCCGTTGGTGAAAGAGGAACAGGGAAATGGTGAGAATGAGAATATGCCTGTTGCTGATTCTGCGGAAAGTATGTATGAAATATACAGCAAGCAGTTTGCGCCGATGGGATATAAAGTAGGCTTAATACATGGACAAATGGAGAAAGAGGAAGCCGAACAGGTACGAAAAGAATTCGTTGAAAATCAATGTCAGATTTTGGTTGCGACAACGGTAATATCCGTGGGCATTGATGTTCCAAATGCTTCACTGGTGGTTATACATAATGCAGAGAGATTTGGCCTTGCTGAATTACATCAGATAAGAGGACGTGTTGGAAGAGGACAGTATAAGTCATATTGCATATTAAAGTCGGATCAGAAGGATAATAGGCGATTACAGGCTATTGTATCGACAACAGATGGAATGGAACTTGCGAAAAAGGACTTGGAACTTAGAGGCCCGGGGGATTTGCTTGGAACAGAGCAGTCAGGAAACAATAAGTATATTTCTATGATAATCGCAAATGAAAAATTGTATGAGTGTATTAAGAAATATGCGGATTGGATTATCGCGGATCACATGGAAGATAAACTTATAGCACTGTATGACACACAATCGTGAGCGCATCTGCCTTGAACGAAATGTAAACATATGGTAATATATACACATATGTCATAAAGGAGAAAACTATATAAAATGAAAAAAATGGGAGTCCTTTTAATTGGAATGTTTTTGACATGCAGCGCTGCGTGTGGAAGTACTAAAAGTATATGGAGAGCAGATGCAGCCCCTGTTGTAGAAACAAGTTTGGACACAAAACTTCATGTGAAGTGGAATGGTATAAGACTTATTGATATAGCAAGGGGCAGCCATGTGCAAGTCAAGATAAAAGAGGATGTTGTGAATGAAACTGAAAATATAAATTCTTCATCAGAGGATTCTGAAATAATTGAAGAAATAAGAAATATGTTTAAAGCAGCCAGGGGGGAAATAACTGTAGCTGCGGATGATAACGAGGTAGAAGCAGAAGAATCCTTGATCGGTATGGAAACAGAGGATCAGATAACAGGAAATATAGACAGAGAGAACGCAGAAAGAATAGCTGGAGAAATAGCTATAAACGAGGAGCAGCATTATAACTATGTTGCGCTTGGCAATAGTGTTACCTGTAATGCGTATCCAAATCCAGAAGGAATTTGGTGGTCTGACTGGGGGATGGCAGCAACAAGTGAAGACAAGGATTATGTGCATATCGTTAGTTCTTGGTTGAGTGGGCAAATGTCAAAAAAAGTTAATGTGGTAACAGCGGATTTAAAGCCGTGGGAAATCGCCCAAAACAGAAATAGTATTCTTTTTCAGTATGATGCGTTGCTCAATGATGAAACGGATCTGGTAACTATCCAGACAGGGGAAAACATAACCGACAACAAATCCAATTTAAAAGGAGATTATAATGCGCTGTTCAGCTACATTCGATCAAAAGCTCCAAAAGCTCAAATCTTAGTGATCGGAGAATTATTGTGGCCTTCTGACGATATTGAGGATGCAAAGAGGGCTGCGTGTGAACAGAATGGACTCACGTTTGTTGAAGTAGGGGAGTTCTTAGGTGGATATGATAATAATTACAGGTCGTCAATGGGAACTATGGTTGCTGGAAATGATGGAAAGCAATATACAATTCAAAATGAAATAGTAGCAGCTCACCCAAACGATGAAGGAATGGCAAAGATCGCACAACTTGTAATTGGCAAGATTACATTGAAACAAGAAAACACGCAGTAGGAAGGAGAAGAGGATTTGTTCGGGAATTAAACTGAAAATCGTAGAGATCAAAAAAACAATCATAATATATATAGTTGCCATATGGCAACGTAGACAAAAAGGGATCACACTATGGAATCAAGACCTTATCAAAAAGAATGTATTGATATTATAAATCAGTCAAAAGAAGGACGGCACCTGGTGGCTTTGGCTACGGGACTGGGGAAAACATACATTTTTACTCATATAGCAAGAAAAGGGAGAACGTTAATTTTATCGCACAGAGACGAACTGGTCCGGCAGCCGGAAAGATATTACGACTGTACCTTTGGGGGAGAAAAAGCTGACGAATATGCTACAGATGAAGAAGTGGTATCTGCAAGTGTGCAGACACTAAGTAATGATCAGCGATTGAGGCGCTTCAAGGAAGATGAATTTCATACAATCATTATTGATGAAGCGCATCATGCAGCAGCACCGTCTTATAGGAAAATTTTAAATTATTTTTCTGGAGCAAAATATATCCTCGGAGTAACTGCGACTCCAAAAAGGGGAGATGGGGTAAGGCTCACAGATGTGTTTGATGACATTCTCTTTTCAAGAGATTTACCTTGGGGAATCAGAAATGGGTATCTAAGCAATATTGTGTGCAATATTGTCGTAGGAAAATATACTTTGAAAGGTATTAAGAAAAGCCTGGGTGATTTTCAAATAGCGGAAATAGCTGGAAGAATCAATGCGGAGACTATCGCAATAGCAGCTAAAGCATATTTAGATAATTGCCACAAAAAGGGGCGGCATACCCTTATTTACTGTGTTAATACGAATACTTGCAGAGTGTTATGCGAAACAATACACTCACTTCTTCCTGAAAAGGAAAAAGAAAGCATATGTGTTGTTACCGGAAAATCTACGGATAGAAAGGAACGCATCGACGACTTTAGCAAAGGAAAAATTCGTTGCATCATTAATTGCATGGTGCTAACGGAAGGGACAGATCTACCAATATGTGACGCGGTTATGAATTTGCGCCCAACATGTAACAATTCTTTATATCAGCAGATGGTTGGACGTGGGACACGATTATATGAAGGAAAGAAGAACTGTCTTGTCCTTGACGTGGTTCCAGAAGAAGGAGTTACAAGGGATCTTTGTGTTGCACCTACATTGTTCGGGCTGGATATTAATCAACTCGATTCTGCTACTCAGCAGCAAATAAAGAATGGCGAAGATATATTGTCTATCAGTGATGCATTGATTGCGGCTTGTACTGAAATGACAAAAATTATGGAAGTCCGTTTATCAGCAGTAAAATCATATATTAAAGATTGCTCAAAAATATTAACGGAATGTAGAGAAGAAGGGTTTCACTATTTGGCAGATAGGTACAAAGAGCTGAAAGAAGGAAGCGAAATAGTTCCAGAAATGTCCGAACTATGTGTGGAACTGGAAGCAGATGAGGGGCATTACTACAAAATAACTCCAAATTTCACAGATACGATTTATATATCAAAACCGGACGTATTAGATAATGTATCTGTTGAATTCCATGTATCATCAGAACAGTTTTCTAAAAATGGAAAGAGCGTTTTTATTGGGCATATGAAGTTGCAGGATGCGGTTGAGCTTGCAAAAAAATACTGTAGACTTATGCCTGATTATTATGGATATAAATGGGATAAGGAAAAACAAAAAGAATGGTCCCGGCTGCCGGCAACAGAAAAACAGATTTCAAAAATTGTAAGTGCTTATAAAGCATACCAGATTCCAAGGAATACGGCAGATGATCTTGATCGATTAGAGGCGAGCCGAATCATAGATTTTAAATCAGAGTTGGATAACAAGAAACAATTTGCAAAAATATATTCTGATTCAGTTGATACCAAAAAGAAAAATGATGTTCAGAAAATAGAACAATTTAAAAAACTAATCGAAAAAGAAAAGAGTGAAAAAGAAGACGCTTTGGAGCGTTTTGGAAAATTTGAAGAAACTGTTGAAGCCGCATATGGGCAAAAAGAAGAAAAAGAGAAAAAACAGGCGGAAATGTTGGAAAAAGGATGTATTTGTATCAAGAGCACTTGCATGGCCACCAATATAGACGCCGCAACTGATCGTCAAATCGCATTTGTGAAAAGTTTGATAGACAAAGCAAAAAAAAATAATTTTTTCCTTGAGGAAGATATTGATTTTGATCAAATGGGAAAAACAGAGGTTTCTATCCTGATAGATCTTTTCAAATCACTGCAAAAACAGCCGTACAGGGTTGTTATAGAAAAGGGTGGTATTGAAAAAGCTTTAAGAGAAGCGAGAAGGAATAGGAAAGAGAGAAGAAGCGTTGAAAATAAATATACGATCAGAATAGAGGATGTTCAAAACGAAAAAAATGGAGAAGCGTAAATGAATTAGAGAAAGCAGAGGAGAATGCAATGTTATCAGGAGATGAAAAATCGAGTGTATTGATTATTAATGAAAAGCCGAGCGTCAGTCAGGATTTCAAAAAAGCACTTATGGTTCAACAGACAGAAAAAACGAACGGATATATTGAGGGGTATTCGTCTATTCTTGATCGTAATGTTGTGATCACATGGTGCGTAGGGCATCTTGTAGAAATGTGCTATCCAGATAAGTATGATGAATCGTTAAAGGACTGGAGACTGGAGACATTGCCATTTTTACCGGAAAAATACAAATACGAAGTAATACAAAATGTAAAAAAGCAGTTTGATATCGTGAAAAAATTTCTGGTTTCTATGGAGAATGTTTATTACGCTGGTGACTCAGGAAGAGAAGGAATTTATATACAGGCGTTGGTAAGACAGATGTCCGGGCGTAAGGATGGCGGTAGAGAAAAGGTTGTATGGATAGACTCGTACACGGTAGGTGAAATAAGGCGTGGAATACGGGATGCCATGGATTACAGCGAATATGCACCTATGATAAGTTCGGGCTATGAAAGAGCAGTCGAGGACTATTCTGTAGGCATAAACTTCTCAAGGGCATTAACCATAAAGTATGCTGGAATTTTGAAAGCGGCGTGTAAAGAAAGCAGATACATACCCATTTCAGTAGGACGAGTTATGACCTGCGTATTAGGCATGATTGTTAGCCGGGAACGAGAAATTCAAAACTTTAAGCCGACACCATTTTTTCGAATTATAGCGAACCTAGATATAGAAGGGACGACAATCAAAGCTGAATGGCGAATTCCTGAAGGCAGCCGATATTTTGATTCGCCACTGATCTATGAGAATACGGGATTTAAAAAGAAAGCAGATGCTGAACAATTCATGAAAAATTTGCCGGAAGAAACGGTTATAGACATGATTGATTTTTCAGTTGAGAAAAAGAAAGCCCCTGCACTGTTTAATCTCGCAGAATTACAATCTGAATGCGCGAAAAAATTACATATAAGTCCAGCAAAGACATTGGAGATAGCGCAGCATCTGTACGAAAAGAAACTTACAACCTATCCAAGGACAGATGCGAGGGTTCTTTCGACAGCTGTAGCAAATGAGATTGAAAAAAATATAACGGGACTATCGGCATATGAACCGTTTAAGAAATTTTGTGATGTTATCTTGGATAACAGCTATGATATGGAAATTGGGCGATATGCAAAGTATGTGGATGATTCTAAGATAACGGATCATTATGCGATTATTCCAACAGGTGTTATGGCAGCGGAAGCTAATTTATCTGATTTAGAGCGGAAAGTATACAATATGATATGCGTAAGATTTTTGAGTATTTTTTATCCGCCGGCAGTGTATCAGAAACTGAATGTGACTGTAAAAAGCGGGAAAG